>Ga0210040_10001616_pt1 | contig 33508 bp, 42 predicted proteins | sample CryGeyCG12114_NA_FD_185462 | JGI IMG/M metagenome (GOLD analysis project Ga0210040, IMG submission 185462) | Groundwater microbial communities from aquifer - Crystal Geyser CG19_WC_8/21/14_NA (SPAdes) (version 2) | ecosystem: Environmental > Aquatic > Deep subsurface > Groundwater | place: USA...
TTCACTCTACCATTTGGGGATAGCTCAATCTTAGCAGTGCAGTCAGCCAACTTGAACTTTCCAGCATGGAGTCCGTATCCAGTGGAATTACATGCCCTCATTTGGTATTGCCTTGCAAGAGAGACTAAAAATCGGCCAGATATTTTTCAAGTCGCCCATATCATCCACTCTTTGTTAGGGGTTCCAAATCCTGTGAGCAATCTGAACAACACTGAAGCGATTAGTGTTGAGCAACTTGTTCAAAAGTGATTGAATAATGCAAATATATTATGCTTTTAATCTTAATGCTTAATTGCAGATATTGTAAGGATTGAAATTTTTTGGTCGCAGGTACAAAGAGTGGTTGAACCGTGAGCCAAAACATGAAGACTCGACCCGAGGTATCAATTTATTTAAATATTGTGTACATGGTTGGTTGACAAGCAGAACGATTGATGATAACGATGGATGCATTGTTGCACATCTTTATAGAGTCATCCAGGAGAGAAGCAAAGCCTATTGTTCCCCAGCAAACAACAGTGACTCCAAGACAGCGCCCAAGGGGATTGGCTGCTATGGCTGCAGTGACTCCAGAGACTTCACTTTTACCACCGCCTAAAAGTCCATCGGCTAGAACGCGTAGTCCTCATGGCGAACGAGAGGCAACCACAAGTGAAGTTTCTTCTCAGAAGCCTAGGTCAGTCAGTAGAACAATTCGTTTATTTACTTAGTCCGCGCTATAATAAGTACACGCTATAGTGAACCTGCGCCACCATAAGTGACGTCATAAATTATTCGCCTTAATGAGTGGGAACGATGAACGATAGACTACACCTATGCAGACAGACATATAATGGCTGCTAGTGTATATACAGTTCTTAATTGCCAATTAGTGCATGGATTCCATGCTTGTTTGCCGGAGAGCTTATTTACTCCAGTGACTCCACTGACTCCAGTACAGTCACTCTGTTTTTTCTTCTGACTTGTGGTTAGTTAGTGAATTATATTTTAAATTCTTTCTGTGAATGATTTGTGTATTTTTTAAATAGGAAAAGTCCATCGGTGACCAAAGAGTCTCCATCAGACTCACCACCACCTCCAGTATTGAACTGGAATCCTTTCGAAGAGACTCCGACGGCTAAAAAACCCACCGTTGGACAAGACAACGGTGATGATGTTTTTGCCAACGCTCCTTTTGGTGCGACTTAAGTTTTTTTAGTGGTATTTGTTGTTTCTTTTGTTTTTTTATTTGGTTTTTTATTTTATTATTTTGGTATGTAGCCCCTCCTTATAAAGACCTATTTGGGTCGGTATCATTTTCGAACCCATTTCTCGAATTCGGGGACGACAGTTCGAGTCGAGTCAAGACAACTAGTGAACAAGAAAACCCTGTTGTTGTGTGCAACAAGAATACCGGATGCAGCATTAAGAGTTCTAATAAGACAGGGATCTTGAATCCCAGTTTTGACGACTAGTGATATCTTCTGTAATTACTTAATTCGTTCATTGCTCTGTTCATTCCGTTGCAATAAAGGTATTGAATGCTTATTTTTGGCATAATGGTCATGTTCAATCTAAATATTATTTGCTGTGGATTCTTTACCTCGATGGCTCAATCGGCATCAATAATAATTTCATCGTGTGTGGCGTTTTAATCGCATATAACGAGACATAAAACATGCATTAAATCCTGTTGTAAGTTGCAATAAAAGTAAGGTGGAAAAATTTAATGAGATATAAATATCTCGTAACCATAATCTCTAAAACCAGAAAATGGATAATAATAAAACAAATAATCTTCAGACCTCATAAAGAGTTTTTAGCCCCATGCAGGTCTTATTTTATGTGAATTAACTTACAGTAAACAAAATGCAATGAGGTTGAAGTATTAGTTCCAATGAGTATCCTTGTCATAAACTGAAATTTTGTTTTGGTAACATAGGACATGATATAATTTATTGAAAATCCCTCGACGACGTATAGCATATAGCATGGACGGATAAGTTAGATTGAGCAAATTGATTAAAAAAACCAGTAACGTGACTTGTCCAGTCCAGTTCCATCTTTTACACTGGAAGGCTGCGTCATGTTGTATTGGTTGTATAAATATATAATTATGATAGTGGTTGATTTTTGATACAAACTAAGATTGATTTCTTGTGGTCATGGTCATATATATATAATCAGTGGTAACTGACAATAATATGTGTGCATAGTGCATACAGGAACGTTATTTGTACAACCAACGAGATGGCGTGGCACTGGTTATACACCGCAGCGAAGAGAAATGTGTCGTTGTTCCCCTTTAAACACAATCAGTCTAAATTACATTTATTAATTTCCTGATTTGTGAGTATTTTCCAAATGCTCATAGTAGCCCTGATGATGCTAACTGTTTGTTAGTGAAAGCTTGGCACAATAAATAGAATGACATCCGAATACCCGTTGACTTTTAATCTTTACATTTATTAATGTAATCACAAATGTCCAAGCAATGATAGCACTGAGATGAAACATATGTGAAACCTTTTACATCTGATAACATATAGATGACATTTTTCTGAATAGCATAACCATGTATATAGTATGATTAATACATATCCAGCTGATCGCCAACTAGTTAGAAACTGGTCATGCTGCAGTTGTTATCCAAAGTTGAACCTCTTCACATCAAATACAAAATTGTAACCGACCATGGGATCCAAATTTATCGTCATCTACGGAGGGAGTGGAGCTCTTGGATCCACAGTAGTTGAAAAATTCAAATCCTCCCATAAAGTGATCAGCGTTGATTTGAGAGAAAATGGCTCCGCACATCACAATATCCTTCTTACACTTGGGCTTGGGTTGAACGAGCAAGGAGAATTTGTTGAAAACCAACTGCGATCAATCTTGGAGGGACAAAAACTGGAAGCAATTATATGTGTAGCAGGAGGATGGGCAGGTGGGGATGCTAGTGACCCAAAATTTTTGTCCAACAGTGCTCTCATGATCGAACAAAGCTTGTGGACCAGCTTGATTTCTGTGAGGATGGGAAGTTTGTTTCTAAAGGAAAGCGGACTATTAGTTTTGACAGGAGCAAAACCAGCTTTGGCTCCCACGCCCGGTATGGTTCCTTACGGCGTCGCAAAAGCTGGAGTTCATTTTCTAACACAGAGTATTACAAGTGGATTGCCCAAAGATGTGAAAACTGTGTGTATCATGCCTGTCACTTTGGATACTCCAATGAATAGAAAATTCATGACACATGATGACACATGGACACCCTTGGAGCACGTGGCGGACATTTTGGATGGTTGGAATAGCAATACAATGGATTTGAAGAGTAATAGCCTTTGTGCAATTGTGACTACAAAGGGAGAGACCAAGTGCACATTCGTTTGAGGAAAATTTGAGATGGTAAGTTTTTGTTTTACTATCATCAGTTATATTGAATTTGGAGATAAATAAACTTGTCTGTAAAATAGACACTAGATGCTACTATGTAGCTGTAGAAATGTCAAAGCAGCTTTAAAATTTAAAAGAAACGTAAAAAACAACATCTATTGAGAAAAACAATTTATCCGACATTTTATAGCATTCGCTTCAATATACAAAATGCTGTTAAGCATTTAAAATTTTAATCCTCCAAATTTCGAGTATACGATTGACTAATTTTGCCTATTTTTACACGCCGAACTAAGAATGTTTCGAGCATAAATGTGTACAAATAAATTTCATCCCGATCCGTTCAGCCGTTCCTTAGTTACGCTGCGGACGAACGAACAAGCAGACGGACGCACAGGCCTGTGACTCACAGAGCTCTTCCAATATGTAGTTATCGGGTCGCCCCATAATAATTGATTGCATTGTAATTAAAGAATAATATGCAATATTTTGTTTTCTTTATTCAGAATGGACCTGGAAAGCGAATGAGCCCACACACTCTCCCAAATTGCCAATTATATTGAAACACTGAAGGAACTATAGTTAACTTACCAATGACTACTCAGCTGCAATCACTCAATAAATCCAGTATGAGATAATTCAATGCATTTGCCGTTTATTTGCAAAATATATTTGAACATGAAGGGAAAGTTATTAGTACAGTAACCTCATCTTGACATTGGGGCATTTTCATGTAGCCATTAACTGTATAATAATTAAAAGTTTGTCATTATAATTCATCAAAAGACTGCTCCTCATGGGCATAGCACTCATTCGTTGGTATTAAAACCAGTTTACAAGCGTCGGGGCCAAGCTGTTTTCTTTCCTTCACGCAAAATTTAATCCAAGGCCACAGTAGTATTTCTTCTTCTTGTGGCATCACAGATAGGAATTCCACTTCTTTACAGGACCACCTAAAAAGTAATATTTGAAAAGTTGAAAAATAATTTGTATGCACAATAAAATTCTAATATGGCGGCTCAAAAAAATATACTAAACAAAGAGATCCCGGGATGAAGCAATAATGCGACTACGTTTAGTATGTGGATTTTTTTAAAGCATGAGATGACTTGCCGAAAGATACATTGGACTGGACCAATATTCAACTCATGTACATCCACCATATCAGTATACCAGAAATGTATATTTGAATGCACAATGACCCCAAAGTGTTAGCTTATAAGCAAACACGATGAACATGGCCTAAATCAAGGTATATTAGGATTTGTGGACTAATTGAGCCTAGCCTAAGTGCAGTCTTACTTCAGTGACTTTAGTCCAACTCTGCTTTAAGTTTCCCATTTGGTGCAATTTTGAGTTATATAGATTATGTAGATATCTGTATAATTTCGAGCATAATCAAAGCTACTTTCTTAACCTGAGTCTCTCAATTTCCAACAATGTTCCGCCTGTCATGGTTAGTCCATCTAACGCCATTTTTTGGTCTCTAGTAGTAGGGGTTACTTGAGAAAAAGCGACTAAATCTCTCTCTCGAATATCGTCCACAGAAATATGGGGTCCTAGACATCGGTAAGTTTTTAAGTAATTTCGATCGTTGATAACTATTTCTTGATTAGGAATTTTCATTCGCAACTCTGCTTGGAATAAGAGATAAAACAGTGCTTGGTAGTTGAATTCGTTCCAGTCAATATCTTTAGACCACAACAGTGTGCACTGTCTTGTAAAATCTTCATACATTTTTGGTAACGAGAAGCAAATTATAGATATGTAGTACTCTTTAGGACAAGCTGAAAATATTTTTTGAGGGTATGCTGCTCGCTTTCCAAGATATAAAATCTCGGATCTTTCCCAGGAAGAACGAAATAGGGCGCTCTTAGAAATCTCATTTTGAAGTATTTGACGAATCTGTGCCAAAGTAATTTGAAGTGATCTTAGGTGATGCTCATAAAACGCTGTGCGCTGGTACCATCCTATTTTTCGAAAGTTGAAGTCCTGTGGACCTAGTTCGTAGAACCGGTTCGGTCTATAACATTCCATATTTAACAAATCGAATAGGTAAGGAGTTAGTATTCACTTCCACACTTGAAAACTTTCAGCGCTTTCAGCTAAAGTTGCTGCACGCGTTACTAATAAGTATTACAGTCACTCATTTTAATATCTTAACTTGAGCATTACTTTCCAAACAAACTGGTGGAAATTTATCAGCAGTTTGAAGATTAGATGTGGAAGTAACTCGTTGAGCACGAATGCCCTGCATTGTTATTTATTGACCAAATTTTAGTGATAAGAAGTTAACTTGATTTGTATTGCTACATCATATAGACGTAGATTTTTACATGAACAAACAACATAATCAATCGCGCAGAACCGCAGCATCCGCTCTGGTATACGGAAAAATAGTGAAGTTCATGTCAATACATGGCTTTCAAATTAAGCTATGATATTTTATTGAACACTTTCGTTGCATAAACAAATACATTGACATCGGATCATGGACTCGTTGAGTCTGGAAAAACATACCTACATGAAAGGTATATCGTGTTAGGAATATGTAAAGCGTATATGATGTACATCGCATAAATCTATTTCAAAAATCGTTAACACATTTAACATCTTTCAAACACTTTGTACAGTTCAGGTAAGCTTGTAAGCGTAACCACAGTTGAGTCTTCGGCAAAAGGCTTCGGAGGCAGCAGAGCCCTCTTGATTTCTGGGAATACTACATGTTCTATAGTCCATTTCCATGACTTTCCATTCTAAAGCAAAAAGTATGAGGGGATATCAAGCAAGCATACAAAGACACAAATACGTTTTTAATTTACCAAAGATATTTCTTCATTTGAGGTCGAGTCTCCAGGCTGAACAGCGTAAAACAAAGCAGTTTGATGAGAAAATGTTTCGAAACATTTTTGTTCGTTTGTCCAGTTCACATGTCGTGCAAGGTTTACCAAATACGTTGGAATCCCTTCCAAACTCGGAAAATAATTTTCTAAAAAATAAAGATAACTTGTTACCACAATAATTTAACCGTATATTAGGTATGAATATGAATCATTATTAGCTTGAAAAAAGAACCTAAAAGCAACGGTATTCGCAACAAGCGACCGGATTTATCAAACGATAACGAAAAGTAGTCATCCAGCATATCAGCCCTGCTCAAAAGAATATCTTGGATAGTGGATGCCGCTTCATCTCGATGAGCCGGATCAGCTAATTTCTCATCGATTTCTTCTTCAGATTCTAATTCCAGTGCAATAAGGGCTAATTCTTTGATGGTTATTGGATCCTAAAATAGAAACATTTCATTTTCCAATACATTATGGTATATTGAACACCTAGAAAAATGCTAACTTGGACTCCGAATCGGGATGGATTTACGCATGGAAAGTTGAATGATTTTTAATAAAATGCACACTTACATCAATAACGATTTTGCCAATGTTGCCAAATTCATATATTAACTTCTGATAGAAGAGTTCACAGCTATAAAAATTAAAACATTATAAAATCAAGTAAAAAAAAGAATAAGATACATCATAATGCATACCTGAGCTTAAAAATATTACAGATGTACAGTTTTGTTTCATGTTGAAACAACGCTAAGGACCTATCCACACATCCGACGAAAACATGATTGCGCACAACATCCAATAGCCCATCATGACAATCTTGCTCTATATTGTTTTGTAGGTTCTTCACACTGCGTAACTTGACTGCTCGTCTGCAGAAAACAGCGTTACAAGTTTTTCAATCATAAAATCAAGATATTGAGCTACGAACTTGATCTTCACAGCAACTGTGCCACTTACTTTGCGGGTTCAGCTTCAGATTTGTTGTCCACATTTTCGTTTATGTTGGTGGCGGACACATTACAGTCAGTTTCCATCTGCGTGGGTATAGTAGGCTGGGAAATCAAACTGTCCCCCAACGAAATTCTAGATGGAGTAGCGGTGAAATTCTGAAGTGAGCTGATATCAGGATTTGGAGTGGATGAAAGAAATCTATCCAATTTTTGAGATCTAGGATCTGTCCGTACCAAGTTTTTAGGTAAGACATCAGCTGCTTTGTACGATTTTGAGGGTCCCTTTCTTTCATCTTTGGAATCACATTCTTTACGCTTTTTCGAAGCACTGGAAGAATTATTTGTTAAAGCTGTGGAACTGCCGGGCAAAAGGGACTAGAAAAACAAAATTATAATTATAATTAAGTGCATGAAATTATGGAATTAGAATGTATAAGTTACATTGTAATGGCTATAGCTCGGTCACTCGAAATATTTACCATTAAAAGCCATGAATCTAACTGTTTAATTTTTTGTCAATGCAAACGGATTTATTAATTCAGAAATGATCAAAATTACCTGAACCAGAAATGTTCGAGACTGATTAGAACCAAGTAAAACATTTTCTACGGTGTTTGTAATAGTTGCAATAATGAGATCTTCGTGAAGAAAGTGAACTTCATGTTTTGTAGGGTGAACATTCACATCAACATTTCGAGCATCAATTTCAATACTCAAGTACAAAAATGGATGAGATCCTTTGGGAAGATAATTAGAATATACTGAGTCGATTGACTTCCTCAAGGCTAAAACAAAAGAAAACCCTTAGTTCGAATTAAAATCGTACCGTAACCATTATTCCTAATTACGAGTACGGATACGTTACCAGCCGAATCCACAAGTCGATGATTTATAAAAAGTAAAAATGTTGATTTTTTCATAGAATAGTTTACATTTGATACATAACCATTCATTTTGAACTGGGTTCCTTTGTCTTCACATGCTACTGGTACCAGCTCCCTATATATAAAAAATACAATTCTATACATAATATATTCATGTATACAAACATAATAAAATGAATGATAATCATAGACGATATTATACACAATTTAAATCTCACTGGATCAAGTTTTTTACCTAGAGATCTGACTACCATAAAGAATTTGTATGTTGTTCACAATCGATGAATTCGAAGGGGTTCTAATTTCTGTAAGGGTTTCTCCATGCTTCTTTAAACTAAATCCAACTCCAGCATTATGAACAGCATAGCGCATGATTATATCTAAAATCTTATTGTGTTCATCCAGAGGATTTTTCAACGCTCTTCTCCGTGTTTCCATATTAAAAAATAAATCTTCAACAATAATGATTGTTCCATCTTTTCCTGCACAAGCCTTTGGATTAGGAACACCATCAGAATTCACCTTGAGATGTCCATCTGAATACTCTGCCCTGTAAGCACACTGAGAGTCGATGGTTTTGGTCACAATGCTAAGATGCGCCACATGTGAAATGCTAGCCAAAGCTTCTCCCCGGAATCCATAAGTTCCAATGTTTTGTAGATCTTCAAATTTCTGCAATTTGCTGGTGGTAAATCGCTCGCATACAATAGGCAAGTCTTCTTTACGAATGCCAGTACCATCATCTTGAATTTGAAGAAGTTTCAAGCCTCCAGATTTGACCACGACTTGAATGTTGCTGGCGCCAGCGTCTAAGCTATTATGTTGATATCCATCAATTGATAAATACATCTTCATTTTATTTATATCTTGTATTGCTTTTGACGGAAAAACTGAAATTACCAATTCTCCAGTAGCTCTTTCAAAGCATTAGCAGGCCTTTGAACTACTTCTCCAGCAGCTATCCTGTTAATCACAACTTCATCTAATTTACGAATTTTGGCCGGGACTTTCGCGGCACCTTCCATTTTTAGCTTATAATTTTAACTTTAACTAAACTTGAGCAAAATTTGATCCACAATTTTTCAGTTTCTACACTCGAATCAACAATTAAATTAAAACAGTCTAACTTGTTTTGAAAATAAAAATTAATATATTTTGAACGATTTCGCGCTAGTCACACCATGTGAACTGTTTGATTGGATTTTCTTTGACATTTGCAGAGATCATTGAGCGTATAATCTGTACAAATTTTAAACCACAAAAATATACACTAATTCTAATTTAAAATTAATTTGTATTCAGTCATTTGTTTACTACATCCAATAATTTAACAACTGACTTTTTAACTCTATTAAATTTGTGACTTCGTGAGACTATTAAGAATTTGAATCAGAGATTTTTCACCTTGGTGTAAAAAAGATGTGGTAAACATGTGGGAGGCAAGTTTGTTTTCACGCAACTGCAGAAATAAACACACGTATGGAAGATTATTTTTAGACTTAAAATTGCATATGGAACAATCAAACAAAATCTGTAAATAAGTTCCTAATCTAGCAAGAGTATTTAAATTATGCTCAATTATCACTGAAATTACTCTTAACAGGATCTCACGTGTTCTATTCATTGGTCCTCTTGCCTAAGTATGGAATATTTGGTTAATTAACGGTGTCTATTCGTGTACGAAATGATGCAGATTCTTCGTTCATGGTTGCGGTTGTGGTGCTTCACTGTCAATGTCATTTAGTCACACATGCCACATAGTCAATCAGTATGGCTGCCCCAGATGAACAGGATTTTCCTGGACATTTGCTGCATCAAGTAAGCTATCCGTAATTTCCGGATCAATTGAGTCGTGTAGACTCTATTGCAAGTCGTGTTGACGTAATCTAAAATTATATTTTCGATGTTTATGTTTAGGCTGCCTTATGGGACAACGAAGAACTGCTTTTAGATCTCCTCAATGGAGACCTTTTGTCCCTCATCAATAGTCAAGACTCGTGGGGTAGAACTCCTTTACATGCCAGGTAGGAATGCTTTTTAGCTCTCTTGAATCTCTGAATAAGCTTAAATTGTTTAACTAATTCATGCTTAAAATTTCTACATAGTGCGACAACGGACAACTCTAGATGCTTGAGCATTCTTTTGAAGTTTGGAGGTTTTTAACTTTTTGTTCAAAGGTAATATAACCATGAACTTTAAAAAAATAATTATTGTTACTTTTGTTTTGTCAGCCAATCCAAATATTGCCAGTGGAGCTCTAGATAACTTCAAAACTCCTTTGCACACAAGTGCTGAGCATGGATTCCTTAAAAATGTGAAAAAACTGGTTGACGCTGGAGCTGATGCTACGGCAGCTGAAGGTCATGGAATGACGGCTATAGATTTGGCAGAACAACATGGACATGTTGTTGTCTTCGAGTATCTTAAAAATGCTGCGTCTTCCAAAGAGCAAACTCGAGAAAATCTGCATTGTTGTCTTCGAGAATCCATAGTTAATAGTGAGGAGCTGTCTGTTGTAGAAAACCTAATGAAAGAAGTAGCTAAAAATGAAGCACATATGATTGTCAACATGACCCCCAACGGTTCGAATACTTTACTTTTCAAGTAAGAAAAAGTCTTAAATTACTTTACTGTGTTTTCCGTCATCGGTTGTATTTTTAATTGGTTTGGGGCTATACGTGTTTTAGAGCTTGTGAAAATGGCAAAAAAGATTTGGTAGAGGTTTTGCTAAAGTATGGAGCTGATGGCCGAATTCATCCTGTGACAAAGTATTCTCCTTTGTACATTGCATCTTACTATGGGCATAAAGAAATAGTCAGCATTTTATTGAAAGTATGACCTATTAGGGTTGAAAGCTTTATCATAACTTACAGAGTTGAATTTATAATCGTTTGAATGCTTAATTTATTTAGAAATTTCCTCTCCTTGTCCAAGTGCAAACTGTGGAAAAATGGCTGCCTTTACATGCCTGTTGTATCAATGGCCATGCGGCCATTTTAGATTTATTGTTAAAGTTTGATTATCCTCCTGAGTTAATGATAACCTTCAGGTTCGTATACTATTTATTTGAAAAATATAAAATTTTCTTAAAATTATGCATACCTTTCTGATGAGCATTAATGAGAATCATATGCTGTTAATTTTTAGACACTATAGGGACGATTTAGAGTATGACATGCCTTTCGACATCAATTTGAAGGATGTGTCTGGTCAGAATACGTTATATATAACGTGTCAAATGGGGAATCAGAGACTTGTGGATATGCTTCTGAAATATAGAGTGGAATCGAGAAAAATAGGAGAATCTCCTAAAACGAGAAAACCGGTAACACCTTCTGAATCTGATAGAAATCTAGTAGAGTCAACCAAGGATAGCAAAAGCTCTAGTCCGAATAAAAGGAGAGTTTCTGAAGGTATCCAAGGAATTATTAGCAAATTATCCGTGGCTACAAATCAGAAGTTGATTACCGCCAAGGTATGAATGATTCAATACATTATATGATGCATCAATACATGTAACTAAAGGATATTGAACGCTTCTGAAGGGAAACTTAAGTATACCCAAAGATGTGAAATTTTTAATGTAACTGCAGAAATCAGACAATTTGATTTGTCCTGTGGATGTTAATGCTTACTGTGAGGACTACCAAACCGCCCTACATGTTGCAGTAAAACAAAAAAATCATGCGATAGCAACAGCACTTTTGAATGCCAAAGCTGACCCAAATTTGTTAATTTTGCCATCATCTGTTGTAAATGATTCGTCTCTTTCTTCAATTGACGATAAAAACAGGTATTCAAACATGAATTTAATTTTTTAATTCGTTTTTTAGGTTAAAATTTATTAGTTATTTTTTTTGCTAGAAGGCATATTCGCCGGGAAGAGTCTTCAACAGCATTAGTTGAGGCTTGTGCTCACCGGGATTTGGGAATGATAGAACTTCTGCTGAAGCATGGTGCACGAGATGATGACTGTAAAGCACTGTGTACAGTTCAACGGGACGATATAATTGTTGGAAAAATTCTCTCACTACGGGTAAAATTTTGAATTTTTTCAAGTTATGGTGTTCCTGCAGCTTAAATTATTTTCGAGTTTTTTTGCATTGTATTTTTCAGGCTCATCAAGACTCAGAAAGCAAAGTGAATCTCGCATTTTTAAATGAAAACATTCTAAGGCGGCTGAACAAACCTCTTTTAGCTTCATCCATACTCCCCACATTACCTGTTACCATAAATTGGCATGGTCAAAAACTGGATCGTATTTCTGAACAATGGCTAGTTTCCGCCACTCTCAAATTGAACCCAAGACTGAGATTGTGCCCTAAAAATCAACTTTTGGGCCTACATGCAATTACAAGATTAGATTTGTCAACGAACAAACTAGAGAAAATTCCCTCTTCGATCTTCACACTTTGTAGTCTCAAATATTTGAATCTCAGTCAAAACAAACTAGATAAACTTGATTTTCCAGATATGATCTCGTCCCCTTGGTTGGAAGAAATATCGCTGCAGGTATTTAACACACATGACTTATATTTTATCGAGCATTTTGGTTAAACAGTGGTTGTATATTCATAAGAAAAAAATTGTAGGAAAACAGACTGGAGTTAGTACCTGAAGAGTTATTTACTCACTTTCAATCTCTCACAATCTTGAATCTTGCCAATAATAAAATCCGATCGCTACCTTCTCTTATGTGGTCTTCGCCGAAACTACAAGAATTAAATCTATCCCTCAACTTATTAACTGAACTACCAACATTATCATCCACAATGGACGCATCAATGTTCGAATCCATTCAGTATCTTTCCCTCTCCGTTAGCCCAGAAATTGAACAGCCAATTAGTGACAACAGTCCGGATTTTGAAATGGTAGAATTTGGTGGAAATCGAGAAAAGTTTCGAAAATCTAAGCAGTCGACAACTTCTGTAGACTCCAGTAGCGGCCCTATTATGTTCCATCATGGATTATGGCGTTCCAAAATCAATGTATTAGCTAATCCCGATCTTTCAGATAAATTGAAAACTGTGACAGCTAACTCACTGGTAGCTTTAAATCTGGCTCACAATTCATTCTCACGGCTACCCAAAGTTTTAGCATGCTTGGGGACTAGCATTCAACGTTTGAATATATCCTACAACAATTTAAAAACGATGGGACACATTGAGAACTATCCCACTTCTATTCGTCAAATAGATTTGTCTCATAATCGAATTGAAAAATGGTTTGAGTCCCCAATCGATGTAAGCAAGAAAAAGTCTACTTGCTATGCCTGTTCAAGTGAATGTTTTGAAGAAGAACTATGCTTGCATAAAAAGCATTCCAGATTAGACCATCTGAAAACATTCCTTTTGGCTGGAAATGCTTTGAAAGAAATTCAAGTTAGTTTTCCCAATAATGAAATCAGTCATTCAAATGAAGCTGGAGAAAATTATAGCATAGGAGATGGAGACGGTTTGAAATCAGATATGGTTATGATTGTGGGTAAAACTGCTTCTACGAGTATGGGGGTAAAAAATCTTTGGTTTCCTAATATGACTATGCTAGACTTGAGTGATAACTGTTTGCGTGAAGTTACCCCTCGGGTTGCGGAATTGAATAGTTTGAGTGTGCTGAATCTAAGTGGGAATAGTGAGGTTTCTGATTTGCCGCCCCAAATGGGGCTTTTAAGCCGCATGTGGAATTTGAATACCAATGGCTGTAATTTGCAAGAACCACTCAAGTCAATGATTGAGTCGAAACGTTGTAAAACAATGGACGTGATTGGATATTTGAAGTCTGTTTTGGAAGATGCAAAACCGTATACGAGAATGAAACTGATGGTTGTAGGAATTCAAGGTGAAATTTTTTTCTGCAAAGTGTATCTTTACGTACTTTCCGTAATTTTTATAATGATTGATAATTTGTTTTTCGGCTCCGTGTATCACGAATTAGGGATCGGAAAAACGTCATTGCTTCATCAATTAAGACAAGAAGGAAGTCAAAAGCATGTTTCCCAAGACGTATGTATTGAACGATAGATTTTGAATCTCGGATATTTAAGATTGATTTTTTATTGAAGCTTTTTTATTTTTAGCATTGGGCAAAACGGATGGGAGCTGTGAGTAAAAGTTCAAGTCACAAATCAGGGAAACCAATATCGACAGTCGGTGTTGATATTGGCTCTTGGGTACTGGACAACAAATGTGGCAGAGCGGGCTCGAATTGCGGCCCAGTCATTTTTCGCACATGGGATTTCGGTGGTCAGAAAGAATACTATGCAACGCATTTGTATTTTCTCTCTAGAAGAAGTGAGTTTGTAAATGTATTTGTTATCATAATTGATAATGTAGGTACTTATTTCTCTATGCATTTATTGATGGTGTTTTTCCATGCATGCTAGGTTTGTATTTGGTTGTTTGGAACATTTGTGATGGAGAGAAAGGACTAAATGAAATTGTTCAATGGCTCGTAAACATCCAGGTAATTGCTGGAACTTTAAAGTGTTTCCGTTCTGTGCAGCTGACAATTGAGATTATATTATATGTTTTCGTATTTTAGGCAAGGGCCCCAAACTCACCGGTCATTATTGTAGGAACTCATTTTGATCTAGTCAGTGAAAAGTTTCCGCCTGGGTATTTGGACTACTTGCAACAAAAAATCAGAGATCGATTTATATGTATCTCAGATCCGGAAAAACGGGGCTTACCACGGGTTTTATATTCGATCGAGGTAATCTAAATGACAAATGTACAATTTCAATAAAGAAAATTGGGGATGACAATTTAAATGACTATTTTAATGCTTAGATCTCTTGCAAAACCCGGCACAATATAAAATATCTCTGTAATGTCATATATGAAACGGTATTTAACATTAAAACCTCAAATGGAAAACGTCTTTTGGATCAGAAGATACCGTCTAAATATGTACATTTGGAAGAAATAGTTGCATATATTGCAACTGAAAGAAAATCTCAATGTAAGAACTTGAAGCATGTGTAATAAGCAAGCTATGAAAACAGGCGTTTAATTTCCCATATTTTGCTTCTCAGATTTGGATCCTGTTCTTACCGAGCAAGAATTCAAAAGCCAAGCTTCTTCATGGCTTAATACTGGATTTGGACTAACTTTCAGGGATGATGCAGAAATAATGCAGGCATGCCGTATTCATTTAGTTCTAACTCTCATGCAGAAGTAATTCTAAGATGGAAATATAAATTTATGATTTGATTTATTACTAGGCTTGTTCATTTTTACACGAGAATGGAGTGCTTCTGCACTACGAAGATAGCACTCTTCGAGATTTATTTTTTCTGGATCCTCAATGGTTGTGCGACATGTTGGCTCACGTAGTAACAGTTCGGGAAATCAATCCATTTGCCAAAAATGGTGTAATGAAATTAGAAGACTTGCAACATCTGTTCAAAGGCCAGTCGGAAGGAACAAGGGACTATGTGTTATCCCTCCTGAGTAAATTTGAATTAGCTGTTCCTTGGGATAATGTTAACTTGTTGATTCCGTCCCTTCTACCGTCATTTGAACAGGTACATATAATATTCAAGTTGCCTTCAGTGTTGGTTTTATCTAAATCTTCGTGTGTAAAAAAGGAATAATTAATTTTGTCTTTAGATGAGAATGGGACAAGGAGAAGCTCGAATAAAAATTCCAGTACGTTCTCGAGGCTGGGCATTGAAAAATAAAGTTCATCGATTAGGTCGAACTATTTCACAGGACAGTTTAAAGCAGACAATAACCCCACCAATGTCTCCGAACAAAGAGCTACCTTATTCGGCATCAAGAGGATCATTGCTAGTAGACTGCTCAGAGCCCCAAGAAGAGTTTTACACTGTTTATCGGGGAAATGTGGCTTCTTTGAATAGATTTTTACTTTTGTCGTATTTCCCCAGTGGATTTTGGCCGAGATTGATAAGTCGAATTTTGTCTGACGACCGTGTTGTAGAGATAGTAAGAAACTATTTCAAGACATCTTCTCATTTTGAAATCACTCCTGAGGTGAGATATACGACAGTTTATCCTAAATTGCCTGCTATTTACTATTATTCACTATTAACTATTTAAACATGATTATTCTCTAGGTGGTAAAAGTTCTGGATCAGAAAGCAGAGTGGAGCTGTTGGCAAACTGGTATGGAATTGCATTATGGTAGTCTCTTACTCATGAGACTGAAAGAAGTAACCGGAGACAAACCATTTTCATTCATGGTTCGACGAGATGATGGAGCCTTGTGTGAGACTGAAGTCACCGAGAATATGTCTGAGTCTGGATCTTCGTTCTTCAATGAAGACAATGACGAGCAAACATGGGATGTAGTTGATCTGAACGAAACTGGACTTTTGGAAATTCATCTTCCCGTGAGTACTGAGTTATACTTATTAACTGTCAACTGTACGGTTTCATTATACATGGCTCTAATATGACTGAATTTTTAACTGTCCGTTTTTATAGGCTTGTAGCATTGCAGTAACTTCAATACTAGAATCAGAGAAAATATCGGAAAATTCACCGCCTACTACACCTACAAAAAAGTCTACTATTCTTGAGCCATCAATAGAAAGCTTAGCTAAGTTGCTAGCACTGATTGTAGACCAAGTAGACACATTGTTGGAAGATTGGTATCCATCCATTGGAACTAGATTTGTGCACACATCTGAAGGAAAATATTTGGTCACGCGACTTATTCCATGCCTGCGTTGTTTTCCCTCCGATCTAGATCAGTTTTATGACACGGGGAACAATCATGGTCATAGTAGCGGAGATGGAAAACTTTTTAATGCATTTTCTTCCCCCAGCAAATCTCAGAACGGGACTATTTCTAGTTCCACTAGTAATGCTCTTCAAAAACTGGAATTCCTTCGTAATTTTGGAGTGGTATCAGGCTCAAGGAGTCCTAGAATGTCTAGCGATTCTGGAGTTGGAACTAGCCCAAGCCATACATGTGTTGACAAAGAGAATAATAATGAGGAAAATGCAGTAAAAACTCGTGTGGGGGATCACTTATCCAACTATTCGAGGAACTACAGTGGACTAAATTACTTCCTTAAAGGACCTAATACGTCTAGTGGGAAACGAAATAATGTGATTTATTCATGGAGCGTAGAATTCTGTATTTTGCGATCCCAAAAATTTGCAGAAAGTTCAACAATCAGTGCAAATCAAGATTTGAGTGTGAAGTGTCCAAAACATGGAAATGCTCAGTTGTCAGAGATTTCTCCAGATATTTTGTTTTTGGATTTGAATTCAAAGTATTTGTTAAATAATTCAGACATTGGACGAGGAGCTTTGTTAGGAAGAGGAGCTTTTGGATTCGTTTTCAGTGGAAAGCTTGTTCCCAAGTATGATACGAAAGCTATGGAAATTGCGATAAAAATGTTTCAGCCAATTGATCCTGGGATGGAGGATTTAGAAGCCTATGGGGCCTATAAAGTGGCCAAAAGTAAATGGTTTAGATCACCTGCTCAGTCCGCTTGTAGAGCTTATATTGCTGCAAGAGGTGAAGTCAGAGTTCTCTATTGGGTATCCCATCCAAATATTGTCCCGTTTTTGGGATTGTGTCAATCTCCTCTGTCCATTGTGATGCCAAAGGCACCACGGGGTGCTTTGGATGTAGTTTTATCAGATTTCAAGCGATCTGGAGGTAAAGTTCAAGAGGATACAATGAGAATGTGTATTTTACAGGTAAGATTTCGTTCTCTCTGCTACAAATAGTACTTTAAGCGAGTTGTATTCAGTGACATTTTTATATGTAGTTGCTGGTTCTCAAATATTGTTTTGACATGGTCTTATTGTTGTACTCTAGATTGGAAAAGCTTTAGAATATCTTCATAGTCACCGCATAATTTATCGGGATTTGAAATCTGAAAATGTGCTGATTTGGAATTTCCCTGTACCATTTGCTAGTAAAGAGGATAGAAAAAAGGTTGACATCAAGTTAGCAGACTATGGTAAAAAACTACATGAAACGAGAGCTCAACCTTGTTTTTATTTACTCTCTGGAAAATAATTTTTGGGCTCATTTTTCAATTTAGGTATAAGTCGGTCCTCGTTCTTGAGTGGTAGTAAAGGATTTGGAGGTACTGAGGGTTTTATGGCTCCCGAAATTATTAGATACAACGGGGAAGAGGAATACACTGAGAAGGTATGAGTTTCCATTGGACTGCTTAGATATTTTTGAGTTTATACAACTTGGTTTGTGTTCACAGGCGACTACGGCCATTTAAAGATCTGCTTTACTATCAGTTGTATGTTTTGTACGTTTAGGTTGATATTTTCTCATTTGGAATGCTGTTGTACGAAGTGATCAGCTTGAAACAACCATACGATGGTTATGAAAATGTGAAAGAGAGCATTTTGGAAGGTTTAAGACCATCTTTGACCCAAAGAGTAAGTTTCTTGCCGTAACCCCTTTATCATCCGTGTTAGAATGATTTTTGGACTGACAATGTGTGACATGGGTGGTTTTCAGGAATGTGATTTTTACCCACTATACATTTTGGACCTGATGGTAGTTTGTTGGTCTCATGTGCCAAAAGATAGACCAAGTGCTTCCCAAGTAGTGGCTATAGCGGCATCTCCTGAATTCATTTTGCTGAAAGACGTAGTATCCATTGCTAAAGTAACTAATATTGTGTCTGCTATCGGTCTCCATTATGGAGGTAAGTTGGAAATATTTGTATTAGTATTTTTTTGCTGAACATTCAGAAGCTTAAAACAGAGGTACATGATGGGTTTTATATACGCAGCCGAAAAAGAGATATGGGCTGCATGTTCTACTGGAGGCGTTTATTGTCTTAAACTTAATTCTTCGTCCTCAACATTTTCAAACTTTGATAGCTGTCATTGTTTTGAATTCATATCGGGCGTTGCTACTGCTATGTGCATTGTAGATGACACTGTCTGGATGGGTGATACTATGGGGAAAATTCATGTTATTAGGTAAATATCCGAATCTGACTGACTGTGAAACTAACTAACTGTGCACTCATAAATGTTTGCATATTTTTTTTCTCTATTTGCAGGATCAACGACTATAGCCAAAGTTTGGAGTGTGAATTAGAGTCATTAGTTGGATATTGTGGCGCCATTGTGTCCATTAAACATGTGCATCCTGTAGTTGCTGTAGCGCTCTCTAGCGGTCGTCTATTTTTATGTGACAAGTCTAATGCTCAACCATTGACTGAGCTGGGGAAATCTATTGTGATACATTGTTTGACAACTAGACCTATGTCAAACGGGTAAGTTTAGTATTCATTATGGCCTGGTATGGTTTTCTATGATACGTCTTCCACGTAGTTAATGACTTGTCTTGTACAGAGTTATGGAACTATGGACTGGAGAAAAGGCAGGGAAAATGATTGTGTATTCCCTGAAGGAAGGAAATGTTGTTGCTCAAGAACAGATTAATCATTATGAGAACACGTTAGATGCAGTCGAAGTTTTATTGTTGGACTCACATTCAAGCAATGAGCTTATTTTCTCTTACGTCTACCCAGGTATAAATGATGAAAGGTTTTAAATATTGCGTTTGATGGTTTGACTTGACGGCATTAATTCTGTACTGAATTACCACTCATATTTGACTTTGCAGGTAGTGTTATATATGGATGGGATTGCAGTAAGCGGGAAATGATTTCCCGACTTGATGTAGGCAAATTGCTCCCTGTGAGAGAATCAATTGAGGAAGATTTGAACAACAAACCCCTGCAGGTATGAAGACATGTTCTATACGATCAGTATTAATGTTAACGTATATGATGCACAGTGCACTACATAGTGTGATTTGGATTGAATCATATTTTTTGTTATGGTAGGTGACAGTGTTAAAATCTTCTTGGTCAGAAGTGTACGTAGGCACGAACCGAGGCTTTGTTTTTTTGGCAGACATAAAAAACTTGCGTCCCATCACATCGTTTCGTCCGTTCAGTCAAGATGTGAGGTCCTTTTGGATTTTTCACGATTCCTCTTCTGGGCTAGATGGGAGTGCTTTCAATGAAAGTGATACAGAATCTTTACATTCCAATGCAAGCAAAGACGAGGTGGTTCAGAAGGACAAAGAAAAAATTGTGATCACTGCAACTAGTAGTGTTAGCAGTAGTAAAGATATTGAAGGTTGTGATGAAAGTAGCAGTGGGAGGGGTGTTTCTCCAACTCCAAGTAGTAGTGATAAAGATGTTTCTAATGGGAAACAATTGGTTGTTGGCATTGGCAAAGGGTTTTCTAATTTGATTGAAAAAAATATAGCTTTAGTATCATCTGTGAAAAAGAAGCCTAGAGCCTATGCATTGTTGTGGAGTATCATTGATGCATGGGAATAAGTGGACGTTTTCTTTGCTCCATGCTGTATATTGGAAATGTTTGCCTCTAAACATACTATGCATGTCTGTATGTAAAGTGGTTAGCTAGAAAGAAGCACTGAAAATGAAATCATGTGATATTCGCATCCTTTTGTGTGGACTTTACTGGGGGGGAAGGGAATTGTCCATGGATTTTAAAGTATTAATTGCTAATAACGAACTAAATAATTATACGTAGAGCGTAAAGGATAATGGATGTTTAGAACGCATGAGTCCATATTGAATTCGAACAAGGAATGGTATTTTTACTGTGTTTTGTCGCAATTGTATAAGTTCAAACACCTAATGTTAAGCGCAATATCGTTTTTTTAAGTCATTTACTCAACTTTACCTGATTTACTCGTACCTAATTTATTTTTTAGTTACCCTAACGAACGAATAGTATGTAGATCTGTTTTGACGCATTATCTCTTTTGTTTGTTGTAGTTAATTATTTTCAACTGAATGTTATTTTATGTTTTGTGAAAATAATGTACTGAATTTTAAGATTTTTCCGTATATGCATTATCGGTAACGGTAATGCATATTCTTAACTTTAGGTTATCATGCAGTCAAGTCAAGTCAGTCTAATTCTTTATTGTGATAAGATAATACAGGTCGATGCAATTGCCCATCTGTATTTTTTGTCAGAATTAAGTGAGAATAATGTTTAAACTCCTATCCTCGCATGTTAATAGGATTAACTCTCAGTATGTATTTTAGTCATTGCAACCTCATCACAAACACAGGTAACATATTAAACTAATAAATTAAAGAGAAATTAAATAAAAATTCTACTTTAACGTAACTTATGTTTAAGGACTCCGCTCACTACATTTGCTAGGTTCTTCTTCATCATCCGATCAACGGCATATATGGACATTCTGGCCAACATCAATGTAATGCATGGAAATGGCAATGCTTTTGATGCGGTTAACTCGAGTGCTTTTATTTGGTCCACATGTTGTTCCTGTACAAAAAAAAAGTTATGTGCATTTAAAAAACACTTCGGATCTAATAGACACAGAACCCAGAACCACAGCAATGTCTCACATCAAGCCAATTTTCTCCATCGTGGCAAACAATAATTTCCAGCAGCTGAATGTAATTAAAAGACGCTTCCATATCTGCAAACCCAATGGGGTAATCTTTGGGTGAAGCCTTCACTGACCTGTACAATATATTCAGGTTATACTGTATGGCTGTGCATGTTGCAGACAGGAGCATTTGACGTAATTCTAAATTCTTCACTCTGATGAAAAATCCTGAAATGAGTGCCATTCTTTCATTCCCTTTTTCTGCCTGAATGAATAAAGAAAATAATTTTGCATTGAACCATTGAACTGTTTTTGTTTGTAAAGTACACAGTACACTTATACGTCTTCACAGTCTTCTATAAGACAATTCAAAAACTTTTCAATCAGGAACGGGAATCCTGTATCTGTTAAGGTAAATTCTTGCACTTCGCCAGACATGAGTTCTGAAATCATTTTGTTCAATACTTGGATTGCTTCATCTATAATTTTCACTTGTTTTTCACTGAATTCGAACCTAAATTATACAAAGGACAGTATTTTTATTTAAAATACGAGTGAATAACACTAAACTGCATTCTAAAAAGCTTCTTTCTTATACTTTGTCAAGTCAATAGCTGCATTTATTGATTTAGAGATGGCGCGAATATGCATGAGTTGGGAATGCTGGTCCACAATTTTTTTCGACTTCAAGAGATCTAAATGTACCTTCAGTTCATGGAAATTCGTGATCACCTTCATTGTATTTTTACTTGTTTCTAAGAATAGAGAAGCAATTAAATATTTAAGTTGGTTAGCTATTACACACTTTAGCATAATTTCCCACACGCTTTGAAGCTGCATCAAGGCTTTAATACTTTGGCTGTTACCGTTCTTGGAACTGTTTATGTTTAGAAATCCTGAACTGTTATTTGGTGTTTCAAGTGGCAATGTTTCTTCAGATTCTGTGGGAGCTTCTGAATTCCTAGGCATTGGCGTCCCTGGGGCAGACTGTATTTTTCTATTTACCATTTTAGGACGTTTTACGGCTGGCTCATTGCTGACTAAAAGTATTCGATCGTATTTTTTGTGCGGCATCATCATATCATGCATGGCGGCAGACTCAATTCCCTGTGAACGAAGAGTTTTCTCATTGCATATGTATTTGAACAGAAGTACAATACCAATGGAGATGGAGGGATTACATCAGCAATAAGAGATTGAGTCATTTCTTCCACATATTTGAAATGATCCTGCTCCGGAGGCATAGAGTGCAAAATGGCCACAGATTTCTCAAGTTTTTCTTTCATCCTCTTTGAGATGGCTTTTCTATCTTCTTCAGTTGGCATTTGAGTTTCACTTCCGGAATTTGATTGCTGCATCGGTTTCGGCAGAGCAAAGTTTTGCAAGTTTGGATTGGGCAAGATTATTTGCTGGTGTTGAAAAGGATTGTTTGCATTGCATCCACCCAGTATACTTTGACTATGGCTTTCTAGCTCTTGTGTTTCACTGTCATCGCACATTATTATTGAATTCATTTGTAAATTGTCAGCTGATTTCTCGTACCCATCAAAAGCATCCTCATTCAATATATGATTTCCATTTGTGCCGTAAAAACTTATTGGATCCTGGGGCATAGGCATAGATGAGAAAGTTTCATACAAATTCCTCATTATTGCTGTAGTATCAACAGGATCAGTTGTAGAAACCAAATCCTTTGTTGTCTGCTGTATAGGAAGATTGCAAGTCCCATTTGGGATGGCTTGCATGGCAGCCGAGTACCAATTGAATTGAAATATTCCATTTTTGTCACTTTGTTTATTTAGATTTGAGGAATGATCTAGTATTGATTGACTCTCTTGCTGAGAACTGCACAGATCTACATAGTCGATTCTAGTTCCATTTGGTAACAAATGCGAATTTTCATGTTGGCAATACAGTCCGCTATTGTTGTGGTTCAGCGCCATATCAAAAATTTTTCAGACGCGGGATTCACAGGGATCTGATGGAAATGTGCAGAAAGTTAAATAGTTTTTGGGCACCCGATCAATCAAGCTCGATTGCACAAATAATTCAGAAATCAGAAATTCATGTGAGTAATGCTCAGTTTTCTCACGTTTGTTGAGTTTGATTGTTAACCCCAAGATTTTCAGTTTGACGTTTTTTTTAGCTGTGTGGAATTTTCACTTACTTTCAATAAAACAATCACAGTCTACAGTCACACTAATTTTCCCGTCGTCAATAAATTGATCAAATGAACTGTGTAATCATTGTAATGTACTGGGCATGCCCTCTTTCCACAATGTTTAATGTGTTGTATGCGCAGACGCAGCAACGTTTGTTTGATGGTGTTCATTGAATAGTAAAACAAATAATTCTGTAATGAATGCATGGAATGAATTTAATTTTAAAATTAAAAATAAAATGACGGAGACGATCAAATAAAAAAGAAAACGCTTTCATTTAATTTTGAATTTTAGGGTAGATTTATTCTTCGTTGATTAACTTAAAAGCAGCGCAAGTAATTATTTGGAGCATTTATTGTTATTGCTTGAGCTTAAACTAATATTCATTACCTACATACTAATTTTAATGCTCGACAAGCTGAAAAAATGTGCAATAATAATAAATAGTTTTTGTTTGAGTGTTTTGTTTAATTTACATCACAGAAAAACAGAAGGACTAGTATTTATTTCTTTGTACAAATCATGAAAATTAAATTATGATATGTTTCAATGTTTCTGATGACGGTCATTTGATTTGGAATGCAATTCAACATGAGCGATACGATTTTTTCTTCCAACCTATAGTTGCGAGATAAAATACAAATTTATTGGTTGAACTTTTTCTATAGTTTTCAGTCTCTGAACGTCCAACATTCCAACGTTTTTATCAAGAAATCTTTTTCTTCAACTAATGGCGGAGATTTATAAGTCAAACAGTCTTCAGTTCGACCTTTGTAAAGGTCACCATCCAACCACAGACCAAAATGTCCACTATGAAATAAAGAAAGCAAATTCATAAGTTTTAGTATTGAGAAACTTATGAAACACGTTTCAAAACTTACTCTCCAGATCCTAAACTGATACTGTTTTCCTCCCCTCGGATAAAGTAAAAATTTTCTCCACTCCAGTTAAAAATTTCGAATTCAGGTCTACATTTGTAAAAAAAGGACTGGCCTAAAGGCAAACGAGAAACATTAAATTTTAAAAAAGTAAAAAATTTATAATTTTGTTTCACTTTTCTTTGGTTTTTGCATAGTGGCTTTTACACACTTGTGCCGTAAAAATTTCCTGAAATCTTGAGACACGTGGACGTCAGAGCACCAAAAACCCGACCCTTGGTATCTTCAATTGCAATCAACGCAGGAGAATCGACATTATTTAACTTCCTGTACAAATTATGCAAGGAAAATCCATCTTTGGAGGTTGTAAACGATAGAATCCAGGGATATCCAACTGCAGTTGGTGGTAAATGTTTTGCTAATTGAACAATATTCTCATCATGTAAGATTTCGGATTCCCCAACCATCTCATTTAATGAAAACTCAGAGTCTGTGATTTTCATTTCTTGACGACTATGTGAAGGAGTGATTTTGCTCTCCATTGTATCTTCATTTGTCTAGTTAGTGCAAGAAAATAATCATACACTATATGATAATCGATAATGATTATTATCCGATCTATAAAACTCTAGAAACTAGAGAATTCAACAAATTGAAAAATGCAAGACGACAGCCCGCGAGCAAATTTGTTGAGGTTCTCAACTCATGCGCATTAGACAAAAGCAATGACATGCGCATTGATGCATTGTATTACTGCCAAACCTTGAATTTTGATTTTCCAATCCAACACGATTTTCATGTAGTTTTCAGCAATTTGCAAATAGGGCGACGAAAAAAAGAAACCAAAGTATGAAAAATGAAAAAACCAAAACTTACTTTCAATTTCGGAGGTCGTAAAGTTGCAAAACATTGACGGAACTGGCTCCAGGTAGTATTAAGTGAGAATGCAGAGTTTTTAGTGGGTTTTGAAACAGCAAGGTCACTAGTTGTGGTTTCACTTGACTCTTGAGATACCTCATTGCTGTTCCAATCTTGCTTTTTCGGGAGTACATTCTCTTTTGCTAATCCCTCAAACAGGTATGTTTCCTTGATATTTGTGTACTGAAATGAAATGCATGGAAAACGTACACTCAGTCATCTCAAACATGACATTTTAATTTATGAAATAAATTCAATAGTTTAATACCACAATGTTCCCCTCCTTGCTATGGGAAATATTAACTTTTGAGGAATTCATTTTTTGGGTCACTTCGGCTTCAGTATTGTTGTTTGTCCTTAAACTCTCCATGAGATAATGGGAACATGAAAACCTTTTTACTTGCCGGCGGTACTTCACTTTTTCTGCACTATTCCAGTATATAGTTAGTCACAAGAATAATAATATTGCTATCCAAGTTCAAGAATAGCGTCCAATATTATGATGAAACCATTTACGTGTCCGATATTTTCAGTGCATGCATGCATGACTTATGCATGGTTACCATTTACCAAATTATTTTCTGAAAACACTGTGTAGCGTATATGCTTGTCTTGCACAATGGCAAATATAGTTGCATAAAAAGTTTCAAGTTCGTACCACATTTATTGATTATTATTGTGTTGTTAAAATTGCAATTCATGTCACAAGTCACAACCACAGACGCAGACAGAGTAAAATATTTTTTACTAATTGCTATCCCGTGGAAATTGATTTTGTTTGTACTCCGCTTTCTAGCTCTAAGGCAAACCAAATAGTTTTGCTCATCAAGTGAGAGTATTCGTTAGTTAAGTTTCATTCCGTATTTACTAAAGGATAAAATATTTAACATGTGGCACTGTGGTATCGATTTTTTCATGTCACAAGTAGTATATTAATATTAATATACAAGAGTGTGTGATAAATGTTTGGACAAATCACTTGCAACACTTGTTGAGCACGCAGTCAGTCAGATTATATTGTAGATAAGACGGTGTGCATTGTTTGTTTTGAACTGTAGAGGTGATAATAATTTTAAGTTCCTTGATGAAACCCATATGGTTTTAGATACATTTAGTAGGCTCATTACACATGTATGTGGAGCAGTCGAATAGCACTTTCAAAACAATTATAAACACAGCACCCGTAGATTTTTCGATCACTTTGTTGTGTCATTGGATGTCATTTCTTTTTCGAGTTCCGCTTAGCGTTATGAATACAACAACAGAAATTATTATTTGTTTAGTAGGTTGCACAATCAATGCTGTCACGCAATTCACTGGATCGTAAATGCTTGGTATAGCCTTCTGGAGTAGATGGAATGCTGTAGAAGAATGTTTCCCATATGTTTCCAGTATCCTATTCATGTTGTATTGACGACGCTTAAAATGTAATTGGATGGAATATTTTTATCTCCATGTCTCTGTGTTTCATTAGTAGAGATAACGTGGCTACTAAAAATTTAGAATTTTAAGGTTGAAAAGGTTTTTTTTTTTTTGAAATCCTATTTGTTTGTTTATTCCAGTCAGTAGAATTTACTTGCACATACTCACATATGTACAGTATAAAGTGTGTGTCTAGATTCTGGAAACTATAAAAACTTGTTCATTCAATTCAATGAGAGTTTTTTTTACTTGATATGCCTATATGATAACCTGTTTCTTAGCTTATACAGAATGTTCACTGGAAATGTATTCATTGAAATTGCTATTTCCAGAATTTTCTGTATGCTAGTTTAAATTACTATGCTGGATTGTTATATTGTGACTGTGACACTGAAATAAATCTGTGCATAGCGGATTTTTTTTTCTTGTTCGCTTGCTCCAAATAATTTCATATCAAATCAACGTGTGTAGCATTGTAAAACCAATGTGTACTGTTTTATATCTGATGCTAATTGCTGGTTGGCCCTTATTCCATGCTTGCAGACCATCCTGTACAGTTTTTTTTGTTTTATTGCTTTATAGGAGAGATTAAGCTTCTAATCCAACCTGTGTAACCTTTGCGGCTTAGGCTTGGTTTCATGAATTTGTATGATTGCATGCCTTGAAAATCCTTGTTGAGTCAATTTGAATTCGGCTGTGAGAACCAAAACAGATATGGTAATGAACAAGCGTGAAACTAAAATTCTAGGTTTTTATTGAATGCTGTCCGAAAAATTCTTCACCTATTGGTGCCAATCTTTAGAGCTATGTATAACCGCGATGATCCTATTTTTATTTCATTTTTATTAACTATCTGAATTCAATGGTGATTTTTCCATGACTTTCGTTCATATTTTTTTAGCGTTTAGAAATGAGGCGAAAAAAGAGTGATAAAAAGTGTGTGAAAACTGATATATTAATGGTAATTACATACAATAACAAACGACGAATAATCCACCAAATGATTGAGCTAATCGGACGGATTGTAGCATGCTGTATTCATGACATGATATTTTTGGGCAGCAGCTCTGCTTAGGTATTGAAAAATGCATAGGGCTCTGACGCATTGTATTTGTGTATGCAATCAATTACTCTCTCAATCCGACATACTCGCATCCTTGGAATAGCATAATATCATGTCATTGTGTATTGATATTCGATGAGCCGATCACAATAATACTTGTTTATTCTAGTACATAGTAGTGAGCTAGAAGGTTGAATACTAAGGTTTTACATGATATTGAGTGATCCGCAATTTTATTTACTTTTTGAAAGCTCTCAGAATATTTATGATCCAACTCCAACTCTACATTAGTTCCCCGCAAACCGCTAACTGAATATTGCCAATGTATCTAGCAGTGTGTTTAAAAATAAAAATAAGTTTCTCTTTATTTTCTTAGATCAATCGAAAATATATACAGGTCATTCAATTCAGGTATACCGTTCCAGGATTACAGACACTAAGCGGTACATAATGAGTCTGATAAAAATTATTTACACTTTACACACAATTTTAGTGACTAGAAGTTTTGATGACTAAATAGTCTAGAAACGAACAAGTTATTTTCCAGCTTATAGTAGATAAAGTGCATGGAAAAATATCATAATATCATGTAAGGTGCCACTTATGTAAACTATCTGACAAATCTAGTCCAAGCATATCAGAAATGGAAGCTAACACTGAAAACACACAGTTTGCTCACAATTAATCCACACATGTAAAAGAGGTACTAATCAGTATTAAGTAGACTGAAAAACAGTCAGACATAAACTATCATACTCTTTCAGCTAAAATAAGAAAACGCTACGTTGCACGCAACCTTTCCTGTCATCCATTTAGCTTCCCAGTTGAATCAAAAGTCGTAGGAAAATGACATTGCAGCTCCTTTTTCAATGACAAATGCATCTCATTAAACGTCTACGTTTTAAAATATTCATTTGTTTTTACTCCCAATCAATTAGAAACCCTAAGGACAATCCAACAATTTCATTCTGGAAAGAAAACTTACATGGAAAACAATGTGACTAGTCATCATAGCCCACCCACATAACTAACTTTGCTCATAAACTCACAACAAACAAAGTTACTTAATTTTGCCTTGTCACATGCTAATGCATAAGTAAGGGCTATCCGCTAATTTTAAGCAGTTTGAGCAACCGGAATACAATATCTACGGTTTTGATACTGCGTACGTTGTCTGCATAATGGTAACTGTTTCCACTACTTTTGACGACGTAAAAAAAGCTTGTTCGTTTAGCGAAGCCATGCAATAGGAGCAGGCTGGTTAAGATTGGTCGATTGTTTTCCGTCATGAACATTTCCGTTTTTAGCTTGCTGTCTCTCCTTCATGTATTTCTCCAAAGCAAACTCATGTCCTAAAAGTAAGTTACAAAAAAACTGATTGTAACAAATATTGCGTTTTCAAATCAACCCATGATTTCCCCCGGGATTATTTAAGTGTACACAATAGTCCAGCTGGTGAGGAAAAGAATCACTTCATAATATCTAAATCCATACCTGGATTTGTTCCTATAGTTTGTCCCATCTCAATGTCAAAGTTTGGATGAGATCCTAATGCGGACAAAGCTCGTGAAATTCCGACACCAACTCGTCGGATCCCATGTTCCACTAAATCCGCTCCTAATAACTCTTCATGAGCGTCCATACGGATCGGAATGAATTTATTGATAATCTAGAGATATTTAATAATTTAGATTGTCTTTTACAACTAGTTGAATGCATTCTTTATAATATTCACTCACCCAAAGGAGTGAAAAAGTAATTGTACAGGACCACAGCAAAAATGACGCAGCTGCTAATGTTTGGACGGCCAGTAGGTAGCCACTTCCTCCTGAAAAGTATAATTACCGGTAAAACGCTTCAACATAAGAGAATGCTGATCTCCTAATCAAGGAACAAACTAGATATGCTCACTTTTTACCTTTAAATAGTCCAGCTTCCCCGTGTGTAATATTTAAAAGCTTTTCACCGTCAGCAAATAGTCCTATAGCGATAACTCCCCATAGTGCGGAAAGACCTTCATGTAAATACCGTAAGTACAAACTTGTTACTAAAATATTACTAAAAGTTTCCCAAAACGAAATAAATTGTTACACAAACCAACCATGCACAGAAGAAGCTCCAACAGGATCATCAATTCTCAGCCAGTCAAAAAAGGGAATACCAAAACAAGCAAGCATTCCCCCTATTGCGCCTATTATGATACTTTCCCATGGCCGGTACAAAGCACATCCCCCTGTATGTTACAATTTTTTCATTGTGTTAGACTTGGAAAGAGAAAGTTTGTTTCAACTTCCCGTATATACTAGCTGTGACAAATTTAGCTACACAGAAAAATAACGTCAACAAATGCTTTCCTTTTTTCAACGTTTTTTAAATGTTATAAACCCGCAGACGAGAATCTTCTTGCACAAATGATAATGCAAACTACATAAATTCTCATAATTTAAAAAAAACATGAATTTACGCATGTAGTAATGAGTGCAAGCTGTTCTAAGAAAACTTACCGAACTACCCGAGTTACCGAATTCCACTTATACTATAAATGCGTAACGGAAATCTGGCCAGCATTGTAAAGATTTTCTTTGGGAAAATGAGTGATAAAGAACTCACCTGTTACGGAAACAAGAGAGCCCAAAACTGCGGAAATGAGATCAAGAATGTCAAATTTCCCTTTCGTTCTCAAGACCGAATAAATGAGACCTACAAATCCTCCACCAAATGATGCGTTTATAGTGGCAACAGCTGCCCTTGCTGAAAACTTCCATTTATGACCGCTGACCCCGAAAACACTAAAATTTTCAAGTTGCAATTAATCTTACACGAATAAACTTTCGTCCAATGATTTGCTCCATATGGTGTTTCACTTACCTTCCTGAACTAAAAGCAAGCCAACCCCACCATAGCATGAATAAACCTATCGGGTTTCACAAAATCAGCTAGTTAGTTAGTTAGTTTGCTCTATATAATTCACGATTTTTTAATTCTCATTATCAGTGTGTTAACATAAACAACCTAGTAAAGCATTGGTAGGACTTCCCATTGGCAAAGACTCAGACCCATGATCATATCTTCCGAGTCTAGGCCCTAGCATCCAAGCTGCAACTAATGCTGCAAATTATAAAAGAGAAAGTATCGATATTTTAATCCAGACACATGTCATCATATGCTATCATTTCTGTCAGGTTTTTGAGAAGCAGGGATTAATTTTTAGACGTTTTGATGGATTTATATATAGAAATGTTTGTCATAAGCCTCCCTCCATTGTCGTCAACCTCTGTCCAACCTAAGGTTTAGGTTATAATGTCTATCAAAACGAATTGGGGCAAGTGGGCTCAGTTGATAATACAATTTTGCAGGAAATAGACATTGGATAGATGACAAACTAAGCGAGCGTTCAACAATATGATATTTACAACTAATCTGAAAAGTTAAACCAAGCAGAGAAACTGGCAGAACAAAATCCTCTTATAGTCAGTTAACTTTTGCAGCTTGAAATCAAGGACAAAGGAAGGAGTTTCGCTTGTAAATATTGAAGGATGACGACGCTAAAAGATAGCTCCGAGAATGTCTGGTTTCTATTTCCTTCAGTGTCTGTAAATATATTATTCTGTATGCCATGTTGTGTCGCCAGAACATGCTTTGTTGTTGTTGTTTACGTTTTAAGTTATGTTTCAGTGTTTATGTCGCACGTAAAATGCCGTTAATTTGTATAATAAGTAAGGCGGATAGAAATTTAAAAAATTTGACGATTGAGTTAAAAGTGTTGGGTTCTAAACTTTTTGCTTGTTGGACATGCTAGTTGATTTATGTTGATTTTTATGTTGAGCTACTATTTTCACGAAACGTCGTATCAAATTACACACTGGTACAAACTGGATTTGCTCACCGCTTGAAATGCAAGCAAAATTGCTGAGCTCTGTTTAATTAGAAGCTTACGAGTTCAAAGACGTGCTGCATTCACCTATTTATGTTAACTCGACCAATTCTAGCAAATAAAGAGACCAACACCAAATAATTACATTTATTTGGCAACACAAGACAATGTGTCTTTGTTTAGTTTGTATTACTGGTACTCCTATTGTAGTATATACATAGATGACTTGGATATATATTTCCGCAATTTTCGTACTACGTCGCGTCGGACAAATATGTACTTTCACTTGTGTATAAACGACGCGTATCATATTACTTAATTTTGTGCAAAATTTTTCACTACATTTTACAGGCTTCTGTTTTCATCGAACACAAAAATTGACTAAACAAAAGAGAAATTATCTGTCTGTTTCAGAAAACTAAAACTTGACAGCTTGTATTCTTTCTATTCCACAGCGACAAATAAGGGATTCGGTTTACCGACAGCTTATTTCTCCAATTATATAACTGGAATTTTGCAAACCGGCGTTTTTAAGCCAACCCAATAATTTACAATCAGTAAGTATTATATTGGGGGAAAATGTTGTTAAAAACATTTTTACGAACCTGATGAACCACCAATGAGATGCACTGGTCCACTTCCACCAATATCGACTGCTCCCAAATGTTTTAAAAAGCCGTGAGCACCTGAAAAAAGTCGCATTTTTTTGAATTTTTAACATCTTTGACCTGCATTGCGACAAATCAATGCAATGAAACTGTTGTTACCCCAAATCCAACCAGCTGGAACGCAATATACGATTGTATTGACTAAGGAGAAGATGCAGTATGCACGAAAATTGCACCTGGAAAAAGCAATAAGTAATTTCTGACGCAAACGATGAAATCCCTTCACGTGGGTAAAAAAGTAAATTAAACTATCAGAGCAACTTAAATGAACTGCAACTTTGTGATTACTTTATAATGCTCAACACGCAATACAAAGTAAACAATGCATAATCTGACCTTTTCAATAGTTTTTTTACCTTTCAGCCATAGCACCAGATACAATAGTAGTAGCTGTTGTTGCAAACGATAGTTGAAACAGGAATGTCGAAAACACAGCACCCATTTCATCAATATCTGAAGTTTGAAAAAAGGATGCATAAAAATAAATTATATGTACAAAAGCTTTAAAAACCCCCATACAAACTGACTATAATTTGTCAGCGCAAAACTGTGTCATTTAATGCGAAACTTTGTAACCAAGTTACTCACCCGCATCTAAAGCGAAATATCCAAATGCTATGAACGAGTTTGAATATGTGGTTCCATACATCAACCCATATCCAAATAGCCAGTACGTCAATCCACCAAATACAATGTCCACAACATTTTTCATCATTATATTCACTTCATTTTTGAGCGATACGCAGCCGGATTCCAAAAGTCCGAAACCTTTAGTATTATAGCACGAAAAAAGCTATTATTCGGTGTCAACATGCGTGCAAGCTATTTTAAAAAGCCACTTTGTCTTATAAGCTTTTTTTCATCCTGCCTGACTTTTCAAATATAGACCATTGATACATCATTTTTGAAGGCGCATATGAAATTAGCACCTTATATTGTTTTTTAAAAGCTGTTTAAAATATATTGACGCAAAAGTTATAAAACCATTAACAAGGAAAACTGGTAGATCCGTCGATCCGGACGGCTTTCAAAGCTTAAAACAAGGTTCATACTTTCCCAAGGGTAGCCATTTTTTCTATGAAATTTTTATCCACAAGTCGTAA
>Ga0210040_10001617_pt1 | contig 33508 bp, 33 predicted proteins | sample CryGeyCG12114_NA_FD_185462 | JGI IMG/M metagenome (GOLD analysis project Ga0210040, IMG submission 185462) | Groundwater microbial communities from aquifer - Crystal Geyser CG19_WC_8/21/14_NA (SPAdes) (version 2) | ecosystem: Environmental > Aquatic > Deep subsurface > Groundwater | place: USA...
TAGTTAGTTAGTTAGTTTGTATGACAATATTAGCTGTTCTAGGGACTAACTTACCAACTAAGAGATGGCAAATAATATGGGTGGTACAATGTTTAACTGATATGCATGTAATGTTCGCAGTGTACATAATGCTTTTTTTTTGATGCTTTGTTTGATTTGGCAGATAGATTTTAAGTGGTTTTGATATGCACACTATTTGCGTAATGTTACGACATTGCTTTTATGCCATAGTTTACCAACAGTGAGCTCATAGTAAGCCAAATTTTCCTTTAATAATGAATATGCGCTCAAATCCGGTAGCTTTACATTCTTGATGCCCTGAATTGAGTAAATGTTTGAGTCTATGGGATGCAGACTGAAAGCAGACTTATTTGCAATATCTCACTATTAAGTAAATAAACAACTGACGATTTGCACAAGCATTTATATGTATGTAATCTAGTCCAGTGGTATAGCCAGATTCCAGCATAATCACATGTGTATTTTTGAAAAAAATTTGCTCAAAAAATCATTTTATTTTTTATTATATTTCATCAAAAACTTGCGCTTCAAATAATGTTAGCTACTTATATTCGTTTCTTTTATTTACTAATAATCCAAATGCAATTTATATTCCGGTAGCCATAATTCATTAAATTAGTACATCACCAATTAGTATGGCTATGGGAAGAAGACACCTTCGCATTTTGTTTCATATTAAGACATGTGCGTACTTATTATACTAGAAGCCACAAGTGGGTCTATGGTCTATAGTTCTTCCTTACTTATGAAGGTGTGATACAGTGCTCCTATAATACGAGTTCATTCATAAGATTGGAAAAACAATGTTGTTTCTTCAGACATACTTAATGTGCTCATGTCATGAATGATCACGACTTACCACAATATTTGCTCTTCACCCTTTCAAACCTTGTGGTTAAATAATTACACTTTTGGGTCCACTGACTGTATTATCCACTATGCAAGTTAAATATCTGGATTCACAAAGAATATTGTTTCATACAGTCTGCTAAAAATAATGATATCGCTTAAAAACTAATGTGTAATTACACGGTCCATAATCGTACCTGCGCAAACATAACCTGATTTCCTAAACGCAACCAATAAATGCAGCCTTTAAGACTCCAACTTGTATGAAACGAGCATTTTTATCTGACACTTTGATAAAAGGCTTCTTGATCCATTCACAAAATGTACGATTTGTAATATCCGTGTGTACTCTGAACGAGCATTGCTTTAAATCTTGAACTCATCATACTAACTGTGGACTCCATCCATAGCATTTATTGGCTACGTATTACGTGCATGGAACTAAACGATGATTCCACAGACATTACTATTATTCTACATATCTCAACCTCCCCATGAAGCTCTGCTACTTCAATTAAGCGTGGGTGAGCTCTACACAGCCACTGAATAATATTCCACCAGAAAAAAAATAGACTTACAATATAAACTAACTAACTAACTATAAATGTGCATGGCACCTCTAGTATAACATTTTAGCTCTCTCCATATGAGTGGGAGTGAGAAATATTTATAAGTTCATCATCGCTCCTAGTATATGCATTGTCTTCCAATTGAAATTAGTATACAATAGTAAAAAATCACGGCGTGGTCCTGTATTATATAATGAATGCATTCCTGCGTCCAACTAACTATAAAGTCACCATCACCTGAGTCATAGGACAAAAAAATGAGTGACAATAGAAACCCGTATGCTATTTACAAAGCGTAGGAAGTACCAAACCAAATGCAATGATGATGTATCTCTGTGATCCAGCCAAGAGTTCAACCCTTAATTGATGATTGAAATGGCAACACTAACTAACTAGTAAGCAGCCATATGAGCACTAACTACAATACAAACGTGCTGTTACATAGATCAAATATTCTAATTTCAATCCCTGCTAACTAACTACAATGGAGCGAGATAGTACATACTAACACACTACTCCACTAACTAACTAACTAACTATATGTGTACTGTTCTAATGGGTTGGCACGACTGCCTAGAGGAGAAAATGTATTCATTATTATTATTTCTTGATCCCCAGACTGTTTACTGTACAACACAGCCTACACATTATTATTATGCACTCATGTATTATTATTGGGGATACCCAGCTATAGTTTGGTGGTTCAGTACAGCCTTCCCGCAGAAAACACACATTGCCAAAGAAAGCAAAGAAGACCTCTGTGATCAGTCAGTGAGTGACTTCATCTCCTGCAAACATCTTACACGAAATTCCTCTTCTCTTTTCTTATTAGATAGTTAGTAAGATTCCCTGGAAGTTCAGTTTGTGGCTAGTTGTTGACAAGTGCAGTCAGCTTTTATTATGTTAAAAGTTTCTAAATTATTATAGCAAGCACGTATATTGTCTACTAAAGCTCTGGTTGTGCTCCCTGTTCAAAATCATAATATCTAGTTTGTGGAAAAATTGAAATTTGCAATAATTTCATGTGCTAAAGTTACTATCTACTAAAAAAGGCAGTGTGTAGACACGTTTTTTGAATAGTTAGTCCGGCGACTCATCTTTTTGCACCGCCTCAAGGTAAATGCGCGTCCTTCAATCGCAGCATAACTCATTCTTATGTATATAATTTCTGTATGACAGACCAACTCTCTATGTGGAACATAATCTGCACAACAGGTGTAGCGTAACTACCAGTTTTGCAAGCCAAATTGCAAATAGTCCGTTAGTAGTTTTGCCTCCATGTGTCACTTTTTTCGCAACGAGTTCACCTCAACCAATCAAATTCTTATATAATGTTTGCTTACCCGTCAAAAAGCGGGTTAGATTCTCAGATGGTGACCGTCACAAAAAAAAAAACAACAGCGTACAAACGGACATGCATGATGATAAAAGTTGATTCACGTCTTTACTTCCTTTCTTTCTCACTCGTTCGGCCATGCACGCGCCTTACGTGGGAACATGTACTAACTAACTAACTAACTACCTTAAGTTTATTGCTTTGACCATGTTTTCAGGTATACTATTATATTTGCCGCATGCAGTTTCTATACATATAAGCAACAGAGTCCATATAACCTAACGACAGAATCGATTTAATCTCAATTTTTCCATTTGGTTATAGTTGGTTAGTTGTCACATTGGCATAGATGGGAAATTTGATACATGAATAGTTGCAATGTAAAATATTATAATGCTACTCAACTATAAAATTGCAATGATTATTGACAGATACCCTTATATGAGTTTCTTTATAAGAATGAGTGAACGAAGCATTATACAGCATTGAGATGCCCATATTAAGTCAAGTAGGACAGTGAGTTAGTTACATTGACCAGAGATTCGCTATTTTCATCATTGTTGCTGGTTAGCGTGAGAAAGTGGAACGATCGAAAATGTCTTATTGCATGATGAATTCAATATGAAAAATATAGTCATTGGGCCTAAAGTTGTTTTCAACATGAAAGCTTTGAACTGTATACGGATACGGAGTGCAGTTGGTTTATTCTAATCCTTAGCAGCTTTGTGTGAGCACATAATTTAATCCACGTTTTACATATTACAGTCTCCACATTATGAACTGCCTGGGCTCTGATTATGCAAACAGATTCCAGTAGCTGTGTATACAAAGTTGTTAGCATGGTTTGAAATGGAGAAACTAGTTTTTTTTGCTCTTCAGTCATGTCACACCACATAATGTCGAGAACGTGAGAATAGACACATTAGCAATGATTAGAGAGTCATTGTTTCTGCAAGAAATTAATCCTTTAAATGTTTAATCCTAACCCTTTGCATTTTTACAATCATCATAGCTAGTTAGTTATTAGTTACAGAGTTGGTAAGCCACTTGTCCAAGAATAAATTTAGCAGCAATGAGTGAGCAAATGTTGTATGATTTATATTAAACAAAAGTGATGGTAGCCGTCAACCCTGATATTTGCATGTGCTAGCAGCCTTAGATGCCTATACAAAGGAATTTCATATTTCCATTCGCCATTTAGTAACTACCAGCTCAGCACATGTGCTCGCCATTTTAGATTTGTAAATGGTCTCTTATAGCTAGATTATACAGTACCAAATTAAGGAACAAATCATTTTAAAGGTATAAATTGCAATAGGAGCCTTTTTATCCGGAAAGATTCATTCATAAATCACTTATCTCTACAGCAAATTAGCATCTCTCTACAATGGCAAGTGAGTCTCAAAAGGAAGTAGAAAAAATCCATAACTTAAAGCGTCAATTTAAAAACGTTCAGAAGCAATATTCGTCTGTAGACTTGAGATATACTATATTGTTTGAGATTATTTACATAACTCACTCATAAGCAAAGATTCCCAGTCAGTACCGCTCTTTTATTGCTTGCTAAAAACATTGCATATCCTCATCAGATGTAGAGCCCAGTGCAGTTATTTTAGAAATGTACACAACAAAAACTAACTATGGGTATAAAAACAGTGCGCATATTTTTTAACTAACTAGCTTTTAGTTAGTAAAGCATGTTGGAAGAAAGGAAGAGTAAAAGACACAGTACCAAGTGTTCAACTACACTACATTTTCAAACAGCTCGCGTTTTAAACATCATGTTCGATACATGCATGCAGGCATACTGGTTTGATGCCGGAATAAAACTGTGACCTGATTCCGCATTGGAACGTTCCCAAAAGAGAGCGAAAAAAAAGAACCAGCTAAAAATACTATTTCAATGTTTGTATTTCATTTTTAGCATGACGAGTGTAAGTCGTGTGGGCCAAGTGACTCATTCTTCTGTCTCTGGTGGGGGGGACTGGGATCACAAGTTAAGTAAGTGGAAATCGTCACCGGAAGTTGCGAATTAAACTTGAATGACATTTTACAATAAATTACTCCATGTGTGAATCTTGTTGTGAATCCAGAAGAACTGTTTATCATGAAACATGTATTAGTTAGTTAGCTAAACTTTACATGCATAAATACAAATGGTTTTAGATCGGCTCCTTGAAGATTTGCAAGACTCTGTGATCCCTGAAGGGACCAATCCTAAAACTAGCCATGCTTCCGAATACAAAGAATTTCGCATGACACAAAGCTCACAAATCAATGACGATCCAGTTCAAACTGTCAGTGAGAAATGGGTTGAGATCGGACAACGAGGAGCGGATGGCTCCGGAAGTCGTAGCGTCGAGTTTCCGGATTCTGCCTATGGAAGTCATTTTGGTGGAGATTCCAGGATCAAGAGTTCCTCAAATGTTGAATTTCTGGCTCCGTCCAACACGATTACAGAATTTAGTAAGCGTTCTACAGTTGCTCTGCATGTTTTTGTAGTTCAACCTAATCTTTAGACAGGTAATTAAATTTTATTTGCACTACAGGGTCAAACTCACCGTCTGGATTTGGTAGATCATCACCAAACCCGAAAGTGGAACGCAAAGAATATTATGCCAAATCTTCATACACTACTATTCTCAAAGGTAAGCTATAGGAGGATCTGCTGACCTCAAATTCTCGAGTGCATACTTGTAATATGGCGCATTTTAAGCGTAAAATAGCACAATCTAGCTTTCAGTACGTAAAATACCTGTTTAATTTTTTTGCTTTCTATTCAATATGTAATAATCTATTTGCTGGGCGGCAAAAGATTTGCCCATTCTCTGTTCTCTCTGAAATATCAATAAATCATCACTTCATTAGAAATGCACTGCACATAAAGTCTAATCACAAGTCATGATTTAATTCCCCTTCTTTTTGGGATCCCATAGGAGGAGAACCAGTTGTAGAAGGCATGCTCCCACTTGACAACAAAACGGACCGATTTCTTGAAGATTTGATTCCCAAAGAGTTTCAAGAACCATCGACCAACTATCGGGCCCCTGCTGGTCCCTCCCGGCCCTACCAAACGGGCATCTCTGAATCCAAACGCTCTTACATGGACTCATCTTCCTCCACAAGTCGTCATGTCCACGAAACCGGACCAGTGGGTCAACCCATGTACTCCAGTACACCACTCAAGTCCAGCTACAGTAGCAAAGATACTTTCACTGACCGAAGTGTAACGCCACCACCAAAACAAGCGGAAGGTTTAAAAACTCCACCCCTTGTGCGAAAAATATTGCACGAGTCGGCCGGAGGGAAATGTCCTGGGGCTCCTGGAATCACATCTCATTCAACCTATAACAAAAGCAGTATGTATGATTCCTCCAGAACTGTAGAATCCAGTCGGAATCGGCCACCTGTGGCCACAGTTCCGATCCCTGTGTCTCATACTCATAGCCATCCGTCTTCCTACGCTCCTGCTCCTTCGGATCCGTTCCCTTCATATGATGATCCCGTGGCGCACAAAGGAGCGCGCTATTACACGTCAACTACTACTACGGAACATCGAGAAAATAGGGACATGTCCCCAATTCGCCGGTTTCCTTCTCCCCAGCCGCCCAGGCATGGAGATCAGTATGGACAGCCACCCAAAAAACTGGATGATTTGATGGCCACTTTTGAAGATTCTAGTTATCACGTGAGTGAACTATCTACCCCCTCCCCCTAACTCTTATAGTGTTATTGGAGCAACATGTTGACATTTTGTTTTGTATTTCTAGGAATCGGCAAGATATACATCTGAAGGGGATGGTGGTGCCCATAAATCCACACCGTATGGCCCTGGAGCTCACCCAGTGCAGCCAGTTCGTACTGTGCGGATTGATGACAACGTGCAACATAGAGGCGTTGTGGAAGATTTGGAATCCCAGCTGATTCAACGGAAGACGACCAGTCATCAGAACCCATTGTATCAAGGCCGGGATGTGGAGCCCACTCGGAGCATGGCTGGTCCACCTGTGTATTATCCACCGGGGCAAATGATGAAAACTGAGGAGGAGAGTGTGAGCCAGTCCATGGTGGGGGATGGCGGCAAAGGGAAAATGAAGATGGAGCGGAAACGAAAGGAAAAGGAGAAGATGAAATCCAAACATAGCGAAAAGGGAGGTGGCGGTGCTTTACCTGTCCCGGTTTGTTTGCCCCTATGTTGTGCGTGCACTATAATGTAGGGAGTTATAGTTAGGGAACTAACACGTTCAAGTTTGAATGCAAGTGATACTGATTTCAAAGTGTGAATCAGAATTGGGAAATTATTGTTTTGTATAACGAAAGTAAGTTAGCTGGACTTTATAATGATGTGGTGCTATTAATTTACAGTATGCTTAATTTTCCTTAGATTCTTTTCTTCCGGGCTCTAATAGCTAAAACGACACGAAATATTTGTTTTATAGGTAAATATTCTTTTTTTGTACCTACCTAGAGTTTTTGCTCCAACCAATAAGTTCAGGTACATGGAATCAGGCAGATTAATTATTTTGAGTGCCTTTCAATTACATTGTCTAATTATTATGTATAGATCATTCATCATTATATCATTGATTGATGAGTTTCAATTATTTTTAAGTGAATCTGTCCGATGTTAAGGACCGCATTATCACTTTTCTCCGTCCAATAATTATGTAGAGTTATTATCTGCCAGTGCGCATATACATAACTTTCTGTTCATATGAATATATAATATAAGCTATATAATAATTTGCTATCCATGATTTGAAATGCTGTTTGCATAAAATATAATGTTCATCTAATGGATACATATATAGTATCATTCGTTATTGTTCACTACCGGTTTAGATGTGCAATATATTTATTTGATACTTTAGTTTTAGTTATTTAATTGTTCACGATACTAGTATTCAGCTAGTTAAGCTAATAATGCTGCCATCTGCAAACATACTATATAAATACCTACTGATTCTTTTTAACAAAAAAAAATGAATGGCTATATTGTCGTGTTAATTTGCAGCATTACATATTATTATGTATATGGTAAATCTGCACAATTTAAGCACGCTTCAGATTCCATATCTTTTAAAATGAACTTATGTGCACTACGTCTAAACTATTAGTTCAACTCGTACTAACTGGTGTTTATATAGTTTTAGATTTAAAGACTATATACTAATGATAATAATTGCAAGACCAAGACCCGCTAGGGCTGTTCAACTGGAGATGGACAATAAACTGGGTGTGAAAAGTTTAAACTTTTATCTTCCCTTTATTTATTTAGATTAGGAAATTCGAATTGACTATTAGTATGTTAAGTATATTACATACCATTGCATAGCATCAGATATTGCCTGGACAAACACAATGCAAGCCGAACAATACAGCCATCTATTATCGTTGAATCGAACATATGGTAGCCAGATTTTCGGTTTCCACTTAAAAAATCAATCTTGACACAAATAGAATATAAAAAAATTTGGCTGAACCAAGAAAAAAGTTAATTTATTTGCACATAAATTAACGGGTAGCCAAAACATTCGCTCACCTTCAACTTTACAAATGTTTGACAGTTTGACCCGTATTTCCACTACACTTGTTTGAGCTTAATATTTGAACTTGTCCATTTAAACATTGGACTCTGTTCAAAAAAAGTATCCGTGAAATTTGAATTTAGATAACGGGGACTCTTAACTTTTGAATTTATCATTACTTTTTTTCCTTTTAACTTGGTAGCCTTTAAAATCTTGAGCATTTTCCATAAGAAACCTTTTAGTTCCCATGAGACGATTATCGCATTGCTACATTTGAACAGGCCTCCTGTCTAACTATCACTTACACTATAGCTAAACAATACAAAATGGTTTGATACACCAATCGCACATGGTATATAGTGTGTGTCTCTGGCTTTCATGACTCGTAGTCGTAATAAACAAACAAAACAAGAGACCCTATCGAATAATATGGAGCAGACAGGCCACTTGGCAAACTCTAGAGCTCTGTTTATTTTTAGCATACATCTCGATAGAAATCTGATTCTGTGCGCAAAGAATGTTTTGCTCACAATTTTTATTCTTCATTCTAGTTCCCATCACTCGTGAACTCTAACTACACGAATCCTCCAGGCTTGCTGCTTTTTTTTACTTCATTATCGACTTGTACACATACTTGTGTTCACTTTCACTATAGGTCTAGTCAGTGATCATATCTGTCTAATCGTCATCATAAAACGGAAGCAATCGTCTCATCTCCCTGTTTTTTTATAAACTCGTCTTTTTTTGTTTACTAACTAACTCTCTAAAATAAGTATATCCATCAAGCCATGCTCTCAGCATCGTTTTATCATCCAAATCATCACATGTATTCACATTCTCGTCTCCTCTGTGTTCTCCTGGTAGTTCAAAATGTTATATCTCAGGATTTCATAGATAGTCGAGTTACTGTGCAGACCACAAAAGGCGTTTTTGTGGGCACTAAGGAAAGTGTCGAAGATGGCGGCAGACCAGGCAGGATACCACCAAAGTATTACTCATTCAAAGGGATCCCTTATGCTAGAGCCCCGGTAGGAGACATGCGTTGGAAGGTGACTCTCATGCTAAAAATCACCATCGATTTACGCATAAAAGGATATGATTTTGATGTAGAATTTTATAAATAGGAACCCGAGCTACTAGAACTGGGGGGAGGGACGATTCATGCCACAACATTTGGATCTATTTGTCCACAATGGAGCAGTGTGGCCAACACAACTATTGGCAATGAAGATTGCTTATTTTTAAATGTTTTCACTCCAAATGTGCCCTGTAAGATTGCATATCCATATTATGGATTCTAACAGTAGGGTGACCAATCAGAATAGTAACACACGAAAAAATGCTCCTCCAGAATAGTAAAAAAATAAGTAACTTGACGAAATAGTAACAGCTCTAATAGCATCTGTCGTTCACTTTATTAACATCCAACTAATTACCATAAATAGTTAAAATTAAAATAAGTTACACAGAGATGCAAAGTAATTCAGTTACAGTTTCTAGACTAGTTTCTAAATCTAAACACCGTTTTTTCTTATTTTTTCTCAGTAGCGATTCGGAAGTCAGTGAATTCCAAATAGGAGAATATTTGACAACTAATATGTTACTATTTTTGTTACTATTCTGAAGGGACATTTTTCCGTGTGTTACTATTTTGATAGTGAATCTAACAGTTGGCTTGTGGACTGTATTTTTTAAACTTGCTTATTTGCAGCAATTGGGCGACAAAAAAGTAATACAGGGACAGCTAGCATAGGTGCCAACTCACGGTCATTGCTACCAGTGATGGTATTTATCCATGGCGGCGGTTTCTCCACCGGGTCTTCTGATTTGAGTGGACCACGACGGTTTATGAAACATGGAATAGTTCTTGTCACCGTTAATTACCGACTGGGTGTGTTTGGGTTCATGAGTACAGGGGATGAAATAATTCCGGGGAATTTCGGTGCTCTGGATGTGGTCACGTCGCTCCAATGGGTCCAAAAACATATTCAGGATTTTGGGGGCAATCCTAGAAGAGTGACATTGTTTGGACACTCGGCAGGAAGTGCATTGGTTCATACATTGTTGCTTTCACCAAGAGCTCTGGGTAATGTCCATTTGTAATGTTCATTATTTTTGTCAGTTTTTAAAATTTTTTTAGTAATTAGACAGACTCAGTTGTATGTTTTGAGGGTTTAGACTAATGGCTGTATGATTGAAATATTCACAAGTTATGGTTGATAAGTCAACATTCTGCTACCACTATTTGTGAAATCGTGAACACATCAAAATATGGATTGAGTTTCTGTATGCAATCACAAGATGGCAGCAAAAAAATTTCCATATCCATTTGCGCTATAAATTGTCCTTTAAGGAAAACAACAACATTTTCAAGCTTCATAAGTTCTTTACTAACTTCAGGGCTGTTCCAAGAAGTCATAATGCAGTCCGGATCCGCATTATGCGATTGGGCAATCGAACGAAACCCGTTCCAATACATGGAGCAGATCGGAGAAGCTTTAGAATGCTTTGGAACCTCCGAAGAACTAGCAACCTGCTTGCGAACCAAATCAGCAGAAGCCTTGATCTCAGCTCAAGAAGGACTTCATGCAATATGGATCACTCCTATGCGAGCCACCCCTATAGTGGACAACGAATGGCGCGGGGATGCGGCATTACTGCCGGCAGACCCTGAAATCCTCATGGACTCCGGAGCCTTCCCAAATATCCCTATCATGCTAGGAGTGACAAGCGAAGAAGGACTTTTGGCATATTGTCCTATCCGCCTAGAAGTAGGAGCCCAAAAATTCCAGGACCCCGAATATTTCAAACAAGAACTACTTCCTAAAATACTATCCAGTCTGTTGGACGATCCCTCTGAGATTGACTCTATATCCAAAGCAGTTCTGGGCCAGTATTTGGAAGGTGTGGATATCGAAAATGACACTAAAGTTGTCATTTCTGAAATGGTTAATCTTCTGGGTGATCTCATATTTTATGGATGCCATTGGAAAACTCTAGAGAAATTTGCAATGAACCCTCGCCTCTCAGTGTATTCATACGTGTTCTCGCATAGGACACCCCGGTCCCCAAGTTCGCTAAAATTATTAACTCAAGGCCTAAGACACGAAGGGACTTACCATCCCATATTTGACTCAGGAGTGGCTCATGGGGATGAATTATACTATCTTTTTGAGCCTAATGGACATGCCAAAGGATTTGGAAGTAGACCAGAGCGGCTAACTCTAACAGATGAACGAATGGCGGAAATGATGACCCAAATCTGGGTCACTTTTGCTTCTACGGGGTACGCAAAGATCATTTTCATGCAGTTTTTTACCACAACAAGTTAGTTTCATGTTTTTTTTGGTGTCAAATAGGAGCCCAGCTAGTGGAGTGGTTGCAGCTCCTGCGTATGCTCCATGGAAGCCTGTAAAGGCTGATAATATCAATTACTACAATCTAACTTCGGATCCAGCCCCTATGGGAGAAGACTATCGCAAAGGGGTAATAAGCTTGGGAAAAACAACTTTTTTCTTTAAAATTATTAGTGCATCAATTGATAGATTGTGTTTTCTTTGGAAATGCATAGGAGGCACTATTCTGGCTAAGAACTGTGCCATTGATCCGAGAAATGGGAACTACTGTCTCCGATTTGGAATTGTATCCTTTACTCTTTTGGATCGCATTGGGCTTATGCTGCTTCTTTTTTCTGTTGACACTCATTCTCATTTGTGTACTGTGTAAGAGACGGTAGGTACGATAATTAGATGACAAATGGAATGAGCATTAACTTAATAATTTGAAAACCTTGAACCCTACTTTTGATTGATTTACAATTAAAGGAAAACTGAGAACGTGAACCTGTAGACTCATCTGATAGGAAACAGTATCACTTGCACAATTTAAATTGGACTGAATGTGTCCAGAAATGCCCCATTCCTCGTAAAAAATCATAGCTCTGGAACGGAAAACAAATACAACGAAGCTTATTATTCCGTATCTGGTTTATTTTTTTCTCACACCATTATATTATTATTAACGTAAACTCTCATTGTTTTCTCTCTAAAGAAAAGTTGCGAATGCAGTCATAACAATCCAGGCTTTTCGTAAGAAATAAAACAAGTATGATAAGTAGGACAAGCTTAACTCAATAAGTTGTCAATAATATTGCATAAAGCATAATAAACAAAAGTATCCACAGTAAAGTCAATTTCAAGTACAAATGTAAATATAAAACAGTCAATCATCACATTATCAGCTTTGTACTTAAAACCAATGCATAAGAAATAGAATTACATAGCATATTATGTAAAACATGATGAGCTAGGATTCTAGGAATTTGCGGAAATAAGTACTGGCAAGTGACTCAAAAAGTCAAAAATGCTAACTAACTAACTACATATTTATTTCATAAAGCTAGCTGAGATATTGGGAGTAGCATACTTTTAGCTACAGTTGAGGATCTAATATTTAGTATTCTCATGGTGAGTGCGCGGAGCCGGGACTTTGATGTAAACGCTTGAGCAGCCGCCACTGATTGTGGACAATGGATAGTAGTGAGTATATTCCTGTTCAGCACAAGTTGCAGTTCCATACTTGGATGGATGGGAAAGTCTTTCTGAAAAGGATTTGACAAACCAGTAGCAAAAAATTTGGTACAGGAAGCCAAGGATCCCAAATGATGAGATGAAGACTTTGTTGGTCACGAATATGACTATGGTGAGAAAAAATACGATTCGTAGGATGATGATCGTCAATGTGATATTGCACCAACGTTCAACTTTTTTGCTGCATTTCTAAACACATACGTAGAATTATAGTTAGTTAGACACAAACAATGGATCTCTAAGCACCCGGCCGGCTAATGGGAACATTACCGTAAACTTTGAATCTCATTACGAGCTTTCTAATATACTTTACCTCTTTGGCAGCATACAGTAAATATTTGCCCAGGTAGAAGTATCCAACGTATGGCATCATACAGAGTATCATCATAATCACAAATGGTTCCACTATACACACACAATAGTATTTAGTTATACATTCAGTGGTTTTAAAATCTACAAAAAATTATATTACGCAAAGTGACTTACTTCCAAGTTGAAACAGAGCCTCCAGCTCTGGATAAGTATCTCTGCCTTGTTGAAGCAAGCTCTCCACTTTATCTCCATATGCAATTGTGAGAGAGATGATGAAAAATATTGTTATGAACGACAGCACAGAGGTTACCTGGAAAAGTAATCAACTTAAAATGTGGATTTCATCCGCATTTCTAGATACCCAGTTTCTATCTCATATAACATTTTAGCTTTTAATTCGCTCCGAACAATGCTTACCATGCATGTCAGCATTTATTTTCACTTTGACCCATTATTTTCATTATTCCCAATGGTCACACATGCACGCAATGCCGTCCAAAACAAACCAACATGCAATAATAATAATAATACTAGGAACTACAATCTATCCAGTAGCTTTTCTAGTGATCTACTTATAGTTACAGCTCAAAGTTAAAAACTTACAATATCAATAGTGGCTATGACTTGAGATCCATTCCGGAGAAATCGGTCCGACGAACTTGTCTTAGAATCCACATTTCCACTCATGGTGATCAATTAAGTATTTTGTAGGAACTAACTTATCTACTTTGGTCCATATTTAAATGAAAAGTGTGCATGACCTAGAAGGAGCCAGAAAGTAACTCACATGAATAAATATAACCTACAACCTAATAATAATGCGATGTGTCCATATCTCTTGTTATAATCAGCCCAGACTTATTATTGTTAGATAGTCAGTCACCACACCACCACAACAAACAACACAGATAATCTGCTGAATCGAATATGAATTCGTTGACATTTACTAACTAACTTACTTACTGGAGATACAAAGTTGCCCAAACAAAGACACAGCATATATGAACTACACACGTGCTTATGAGTGAGTGAGTGGACTAAATAGTGTTAGTTGACTGCAGCACATAACATTGAAAAGGAACGACCACAACAACACGTAGTTTACATAATCTTGTGACAGAACAAATGTATTTATGTTAAGAGAATAGTGTGAACCTTTTTTCCTATACTTCAGCTTTGTCACCACTAACTAACTAACTATAGCCTGTTTTTAACACAGTTAGTTAAACTGAACAATAGATTCACGAACATTATAAATTCCCCATCAATTTGCATGTATTTGCTGAAATTAGTGAATATTTTTCCACTGCGTGATTGTATTGCATGAATGTATTGGCTCAGACGTAGTTCACAGGACCACAAATGGTGAAGTAATACTGATGATGAAAAACAAATGAAGCGAATCTAGTAGGCTTGTCTTTTTTCCACATTCAAATTATACAGATAATGTGAAATATGCACACGTTCTCCTATAGCTAGCTAGTTAGTATCATGATGATTATGATTATTTATTGCACGGGGAGTGCACGATCACACATTTTGCTGCTGCACTGTAGTATTTATTATTATTACCTGTGCAATGTAGCCAGGGCTTGTACTATATACTAACTAACTAACTACTACATAGTTTAGCGAAATGAATGAGAGTCAATTATATTATTGCTGGTTTGGTTAGTATGCTCTTACTACGAACTATATTATTACGAAATGTATGCCTGAGATACTATGCTCTTTGGAGTAGCTTTAATGACATTTAAATGTAGGAAAACAAGTCGTAAATTTTAAATCAAGCAGTTTCCAACGGCTCAGGTATAGGAAATATATTATCGAATTTTATTTTACATAATAATATATCCTATTGTGGAAGCTTTTAACTAACGAACTGCTAAACGATTTTAAAACAGTCGCTTTAGAATTCAAAGTTGAAAACTGTGAAAAGAGTTAAAGCGGGTTTTATAAGTATTTCAGTTACATTGATATGGCCATGGCCACCGCCACATAATTCTGCATTTGCGGTGAATTACATACACCTACCACAGTAGTTAGTTTTTGTTCAGTCAGTGCAAGTGTACTCGCGGCAATTAACAATGAGAGAAGGCCATGCAGAATTTTTTCTATCCATTTTTTGCATCCATACTAACTTGCTTCAAACTTCCATAGTACATCTTCATGAGTTTGTTAGTTAGGATTCACTACTTTTGTTCAGTCTCTCACTGTGTAGAAACCGGATCAATTTTTGGCAGTTAGTTAGGTACTTGTTCCCATGAGCTCATATGCTAAATTCGCATAATAATAATATTGTCCACAATGTGAAGATGAAAGTGACCTTCATGTATTGCAAAAAACGATATAGTCATAATAAAGCAGATACCATAAAATAGTTCGCAGTTCGCATAACAATAGCTTTGCTGCACTGCATGCATGCAGTTTGCTTGGAGGATGAAAAAAATAGCGTTTACAAGGAGGTCTGGAATCCAATGAGATCATCAGCACTGACTAAATAGCATCAACTCGTGGAATTGAATAATGTAATATATATGAATCCATACTGAAATGATCAAATGCATTATAGGGCCAGATTAGAATACTGCTCGTTTTAAAATAATTGGTCTATTTGTAGGGAAGGGTTATCGTATGCAAAAATTGTTTTATTGCCATAATAACATTATAATTTAGTTTAGTTATTCATCACATGATTGATATTCATACGCCGGTAAATTATACTTGCGCGGAATTGGGAATTTTGGGCAACCTTAAAGCTGGTCCCCATTGTAAAATTGCTTGAGAAATGAGGATTCATATGGATTGTTTGTAGACTCGACTAAAATGAGTTCCTTCTTGTAGGAATGGACGACCCACAGAGAATAAGCTGTGAACAGAAGACCAAAAATCCCATAACTTGGCATGAAAATCCAACCAGTGGTCATGAGAGCAGCCAGTCCGTAGAATACAATTCTTCCAAGCATCAATGAAAATGTGATATTGAACCACAAATTCAAATCCTTGATACTTCTCTGTAATTCCAAATATCATTCCACACATGTTTAAATTGAGGTAAAACATTTTTGACAAATATGTGGTCCATCTCAATTAAATGCCTTACTCTTTTGGCTGAATCCAATAAGTATTTCCCAATGTATGCATACATGAGTGAGATTAAAGTGGCCACGAAGAAGAATAAGATCAGAGTGGATTCTATATGCAATAATAAAATCCTCAAAATTAGTTTACTTTTGTTGACCATAAGGAATTAATGTTGCACTTTATGATGTCATTTACTTTGGAGAGCCATTATGGAACTGACATCCGGAACCATATTAGGATCCTCTGTAGTACTATTGGAGATGACATCAGGTAAGTCAGGTTCCGGATCTTCGGACGAGCTGAATAGAAGTGTAAATGTCAAGAGGCCAGAAATAATGGCCGATCCTAACGACATGACCTATTACAAAATGTTTTTTTAAATACATTCTGTTCAAAATTTTGTATTTCTTCTATTTAATTTACTTACAATATCAAACATTGCAATGTATTTGGTTCCTTGATGAAGTGTCAGTCCACAGCAACAAGGATTCATAGATTCCACACTCACGTCTGCCATCATGAATTGAAGTGGACGAATTTGCACGTTGATTAGTTAAATAATTTTCAAATTTGTATCACTTTTTGAATTAAAATAATCACAGTGTTCATTTCACTAGCTGGCGAATAATAACTTGTGTCCACAATAACACAAATGTGCCTGCGGCGTAAACTTGTTTCTCGTAATACAATCCCTACTTTGTACAGAATGTTCCAGGTAAAATATTCACAACAACAACAAAAATATTTCATCAAAACAGCACAATATTCTTTAGCTCTCTAGTTTACAATGCATTTGCTGCATAATATGTATATTACAAATGGTTTGGTAGCAATAAGACCATGAATTTTCTAAAAAATGGATTGTCAAATCACTAAAAGTATTTAGAAAGATCTATTGTCAAATCAACCCCTCTGTACATTTCGCTAGGTTTGAAAACAGGAATTCATACTAGCAGTATATGCATACAACCAGTAAAGCCATTCATGTGCTACCGCTGTGGTTAGTAATGGAAGGATTGAGAAACCTTGAAAGAGCTCGTAATTTTTTTGGGATGAACAACATGCAACCAATTCGAAATTCTAGCCAACGCAGATTCCTCACTTTTCTAGACTGCAAGATTACAAATGGACAGCTTTGCTCCCTCTATGAACGACGCGTGAAATATTCCGGATAATATAAATATAAATCTCCATACAAAATGTAAGAAATCAGTCAAACTTGCGTTTTTTAATGTTGATAATGATGACAATAAATCAAGGTGAATTTTAATTTTATTCTTCTTTGACGGACAGCGTTTGTGATAACCAGCTATGCAAGATAAGTGAAATGACGATTACATAAGGCACGAAAGCCACGGCTATAATGCTTTAGTCCAACAGCTTTTACAGAGTTGGTCATTATAGTTAGTTACTCAAAGCAAATATTTTGTAACTATAATTGTAAAATCATCGTTTCCAAAATGTTTAGATCCCTGTTTTTGACAATACTTGTCATTTCATGTGCCCTAGTAGACATATCCAGTGGAGTTCCATTAGTTCATTCCAAAAATGTTGAAAAATCGTTGAGACCTTTAACTCAAGGGGGCGAGGATCCGGATCCAATCATTAGAGATAGGCGCAATGCTGTTAAAAAGGTAGAAAAAAATCTAAAAAATCTAAAAACAATAACAATCAAGTTTTCTTATAGATGATGAAAGATGCATGGGATGACTACCAAAGATATGCATGGGGTGACAATGAGCTCAGACCGGTGAGCCAGACTGGACATACTGGTGTAATTTTTGGGGATGCCAAAATTGGCGCCACTATTGTAGATTCATTGGATACATTATATATAATGGAAATGATGGACGAATTGGCAGATGCTAGACGATATGTAGAAAACGAGTTGGATTTCAGTCAAGTGGTGAGTAATAGCTGTTTTTCATTCTTGATTACCCAAGTCCTTGTCGTTTATTATGCACTTTTTGTTTCCTGTAGAATGCGACAATCTCCGTTTTTGAAACCAATATTCGTTTCATTGGTGGACTACTCACTGCCTATGTGTTAACCAATGATGATTTGTACAAAACCAGGGCTGAAGAAATTGCTACTTTACTACTGCCTGCATTTGATACTCCAACCGGGATCCCGTATGGCTATGTGAATGTTAAAACTGGAGTAAGTAGTTAATGCAATTTGTCCATTTGATTACTATACACGGACACAGAATTATTGAATAATGTGATATGATTACGGATACTTAGGTACCAGTAACAAACCGTGATAGTGTTTTGGCCGAATTCGGAACACTTCATTTGGAATAGATGTATTTGTCAAATATAACAGGCAATCGCATTTTTGCCGAAAAAGTGGAAACTATTCGAAATGTGATGATCACGATTGAAAAACCAAATGGACTCTATTGGAACTATTTTGATCCTGTCAATGGAAACTTTTCTCAAAGTAATTTTGTAGTTAGATGAATATAATAATGAGCGTAGTGGATTTCAATAGTAAAAGTGGAAATTTTTCCAGATCATGTGTCCATAGGGGCATTGGGAGATAGTTTCTACGAATATTTACTGAAAGCATCAATCCAATTGGGAGATGAACAAGCACGAAATATGTATAATGACGCTATGGATGCAATGGTTGACAATGGGATGGTAAAAGTTTCTAACCAGAGTCATCTGTTGTACATTGCTGAAATGAGAAATGACCGGATTGACGATGTGGTTGGTCATTTAGCATGTTTTGCTGGTAAAACACAATAGAGTTTAAGAATAAAAGATTTTGGAACGCAACATCCAATACAAATGAGCAATAATTTTTATATTTTTGTATGCAAGGTGGCATGTTTGCTTTGGGAGCTCATAAAGGCGGAAATTATTCCAATAAAGAGAGAGATATGGAGATCGGAACTAATTTCACAAATACATGCAGAGAGTCATATATTCGTGCAACCAGTCAAATCGGTAATGTTGATTAAAGCTCGGACCTTAGTTAGATAGGATTTAGGAAACTAAATGTGATTTTTTGGGAAAAGGCCCCGAGCTTTTCAGATTTACAGAAGAATTGGAAGCTGAGGCCGGAAATCAAGGGGAAATGTACTACATTCAACGGCCAGAAGTGATAGAATCATTTTTCGTGTTGTATAGAGTGACCAAGGATCCAAAATATAGGGAATGGGGTTGGGCAGCTGCCCAAAGTATTGATAGATGGGGCAAAGCTGGACCAAATAGGGGCTATGCTGGACTAAGGAATGTGTATGATTCGAGACCAGAACAAGACGATATTCAGCAGTCATTCTTTTTAGCTGAGACTTTGAAGGTTCAAAAAATTTGCAGTTTTGAATGTAGAAAGCGTTCAAACTTGTTTTTTATCGAAGAATTATGTTTTCCTTTCAGTACTTGTATCTACTGTTCAGCACTGATGATTTGATCGACATTGACAATTGGGTTTTCAATACTGAGGCTCATCCATTACCAGTAAGTGGGGTAAATCCATTGTATTAACTCTACTAAATGTTTATACCGGGGAACTAAAACGACAATGCACTTAATAAAAAAATCTTCGTTAATAGTGTGTAAAAATTAGTTGGAAGTAGTTGTTTTTCATAACTGCACAAAAATGTCGTTTCACTCAACTACACATAAATAAATAACGCGACAACTGATGATTTTTCAAATCCAACATGACGACAACACTAATGAGGACAATATTAAATTCCGAGCAAGAACTGATTATTACCGATTCCATTGAATTAATGAAAAAATGGATGCTCTATGGACGCTCTATTACCCTAGCAACAAGTCTGGAGGAACAAATACAAACAAAAGCAAACAAGAGAAGATCCCAAAGATAAAATGAAAATATGTCTCATTCTTCCGTCAGACTCGGAAGAGTGAACATTACCCCATTTCATCTCCTTCGATCTGACAGAATAAAACGAGAATTTTGTTACTAACTAACCCACACTTGAATCTATTGTTTGTTGTTTCAATTTATTATTACTTATAGCTATAGCGTGCCACCAATAGAGCATCAATTACTATAATATATTCACAAATAAACTCACTGCATACGTTGGGATTCGAATCCATCATGGAGAATCAAGTGGGCGTGATGAAATTTCGTCCATATCCACAAGAACCTCCAACAGGTTGCTATACTCACGATTTGCCCCCTGCATGTTCTTATAATCCTACTTATTGTTTTGGTAGCCCAATAAATTGAACTGTTGAACCTCCAGAGTTTGTAAAAGTTCTGGGTATTCGAAGGCTCAGTTTAATGCCATTCTTGAAACAACAACAAAACACAAGAGAACTTCACTGGGCACACAATGGGATCGATATCATCGTTGTTTGCCAAAATGGTTGGATTCCTGTTCACCGCAAAATTTTGGCTCTACGATGCCAGCAATTTCAGTCCCCACAAGAAATTGAGATCAACAACAATGAGGCTGTAAGTTTCATTTTTTTTGTTTACAAAATAAGGCGGATATTTGTGTTTTCCATGGCAATGCAATTAACTACTATTATTTCCTATGCCAAATTGTTTGTTGTGTACGTAGACGCCGATTGAATACATTATGCTCCAGGAATTTGATATATCTCATGTGTTGCCTCTGTTCAATCTCCTATATACTGGCCTAATGGCGTTCAAATTCTGCGAAGGAAATTCTGTGAAACTTGTACTCGAGAGATTTGGATTGCTCGCCGATTCTAAAGTGCACTTGGCACAATGTGAATTCGTGGATGAAGAGAACTATCACAGTTGTCAGCAGTTGGCTTTTTACACGGGTAAAGTCAATTCTCCCATTTACCGTGAAATACCCCAAGTGGTTGCAACTCCTCCGGCCAATTCAAATGCCTTTGTGGGTAATGTGAAGCCCAGGCCTTTCTATTTGAACAACCCATCCATAATAATCAGAAGGCGGATTTATACTAAAGATACAATTGTGATCAGATTTTGTCAACTCAGAGATTTTGTCAGTTGAGTTAAGGTGTCACCCGTGTTTTGCCAAAGTGTTCAATAAGGATTCAAAGGAAAATGACTAAATATAATAAAAATGTACAAAATAACTTAAGCCTGTATGTTTCTGTGCATACAATTCCACTTTTGCTGCAATAGTTGTCACGAAACTTGGAATTTGTGTTTAAACTGCGAATCAAAGTGCTAATCTAGTTTTACTGCTACCAAAAATCAGTGATTCCGTCGAGTGTGATTGAAAATAATTTATTTCATACTTCTGCCATCAGAAGAATATAAATATTTGAAAATAAATGCTATCTCTAGACCTCAGCTCCAAATGTGGTTATTTTAAACCACTAATTAAGAACCATGGAATTGGAGAGCTTGTTTTATTTATTTTAAACATGGTGGACGTGGAAGACCAGGCTTCACATACTATACTTATTAATTAAAATCACTGTTTTCAAAGCTTGAGCATGGTCTGTATTATCCTATCCATTACTGTTTGACACTTCCAGAGTTAAATGCATTGGATGCTCCAGTTCATTCATAGACGTTCATTTGGTTCAGTACACATCCGTAAATATAATGATAATGGTCCATTTTCCTCTCCCGTGCATTTCTAATAATTAATTAACTAGAGCCATCCGCAGAATAGCCTTCATCATCACCACCATTCACCGGAATATGATTATCACTGCTGCATGCATTTGAAGACTCGGTTGGATTGGTCAAACTATTGTCTCGATCACATATTCTGTTTTCATCATCTTTAGGCAATGTGTTCATAAGTCTTCGCAATGCTTCAGGTGGACATGGGATTCCTAAAAGAAAGAAAATCCAAACCCATATATTCATTTGTTTAGCCCGCCCATGACTGCCAAAATGTAAGAAGTCTCACCCAATTCTTCATAAGCACGCCGAACAACAGCAAAGCTTGGCAAAAGTTTGGATTCATCTTGTTGGCAATCATAAGTACTACTACTTATATTATGAGAATCATGCATGCTCAAGTTCACAGCAGAACTTGGTCGAGCCTGGGGTAGCTGAGGAACTATCATAAGCAATCCTCCTGAAGATTTCATTTGATTGTCATCCGTTCGTCTACTATCCTTCAGTTTCAACCTAATTGTGTGGCACACAGAACAGTCCCAGCATTTACAATCTCTCCAATGAGCCAAGATTTTGAGAGAAGACGCACAGTGTAAAACAGTGCAAGAGGCTCCATTTCGGCAACTTCTCATGTGGATCCACACATGTCGCATTGTCTTGCAATGAGGAATCGCACATTCCTAAAATAATTAAACATTTCAATTACAAAAACTACATAACTTATTATAAAATTATAAACTACTACATAACATACAAATGTCATCTCCTCCTAATAATTTCTCACGCATAAATCAGTGTTCATTACAAATGCTGCTAAAGGGAAGGAGCCCATGTAAGCTTTATATTAGGAAGAGCCACAACTAACTCCGTTATATGAACTAACTAACTTATGGCTTGGAATACCGTAACCGTTGTACTGACATTGGGCCCGTTAGTGCTGGTACTGAAAACCCAAACCGCTACTATATACACGTGGGAAGCTAAGCCACCAAATAAACTATTAACTAACCTTTGATAAGACCGTTGGATCTCTACCGCTGTTATTGCGACTCCCTTCTTCCGCAATACTCATCCCTTGTTGCTTCTTCAGGCAATGGTTAGCATGTAGGAGGAGAATGAGCTGTTTTTGTATCAACTTCCGAGACTCCTGCGGCGTCCTGCTTTTAGCCCCAACCCGTGGAATGCAGTGCAGAACATGATGACCACCATCCGTTGTAATAGTTGAGGACACCTTCATGGTATTTTATACGGCACACTGGGTCCGTGGCTAGTTAGTTGCTCCCGTTATGGAATATAATGGCAAAGTAAGTGATTTGGGCACTATACCTGTGTATAAGTTAAGACAGGCGTCTGTGAAAGTAGGTTAGTTAGTCAGAGTTAGAGTTGGAGCAATCATCAAATGTCTAGCTCACTCTTTTTGTCTGGCGAGCGAAATTAGGTAAAGTGCAACAAGTTACGCAACCCATGCAATGCAAGGTATAAGGAAACCTTGTGAATAGTTTGCTAGTTACAAAAGTGAATGGGATGAACCTGAGGGGGAATAAACGCAACAATGCTGTACAAATGGGGGTTGCATGAGGTTATATTCATTCCAACCATCATTTGAGATAACAGCATTTTTATATGACTATGTATTAGTTCCCGATCAATAAGCGAAATTCATAATTTTTTAACTGGCAGATAACGATTTTCCGTCATAAGTTAGACAAAACAATCATTCTTTTAGAAACGATCTATGCGCCTATAATTGAAAAAATATTTCCAAGTTGCGTTTTAGTTTGCATTGTGAGCAAAGCCAGACTTGTGTGCCAATTCAGTACTAATTACAATACCCTGACGTAACTTTTTAATCAAGGAAATGGCTTGTAACAACCATAATGACTTTACACAGGAGAAGAGTTGAGCACACAGAGTTTATCCACATGAACTTATCACGCTGATTACATTTATTTATGTGGTCTGGCTTCTTTCCTGCATTACTCAAGGTTACTCTCGTAACTCCAAACAAGCTAATAATATTGTTACACACAGTGAAATGAAGAAACACGGCACAAGGAAATTATTAAATGCCAATGCGTGCAAATCCCACTTTTTGTCTTTGCGCCACTCACATTGCTAACAGGCTCTAAACAACAAACTTTACAGTCCGAAGCTAATTCATTTGGAAAAACTAACTATAGAGAGAAATAATTTTCTTAGAATTTCATACTAACTAACTAATAGGTCGTCCAATTTAATTTCCTGTTTATTTTAAAGTAAGCAACACGGATATTTACTCCCCGCACTCAACACACATGAAAACTTTATTTACAAACTAACTATCCAACTATCCAACAATTCTATTCCTTATCTTCTTTCATCTACAAAAACATTGAATTTGAAAACGTCAACAACAAACGGTCTGTTTTTTTCAACCATCCCCTCCCCCAACTATTGTCTTTTTACCTGTATTCTAGCCTAGACACTGCTCTCACTCAAAATATCACTAGCAAACACTTTTCTACAAAAACTTTCCTAAAACCAACCTCAAAACTGTGTCCAGTATACACGCAGCAACTCTAATCACTCAAATGTAAAACTTGATGACGAAAGATGAACCCGGAAACTATATATGCGCTTAAAAAAATGACACTCTGCTCTCGTACATATTACACTTATAAACCAAACCACAACTAACTAACTAACCAACCTGATTAAAATTAGGTGTGCATAGCCAGGTCCAGTAGTGTTGTATTATAAATGAACCTCACCAATTGAATCCCAAAACTACAGCTTACTTCCTGAACATGCACCACTATAATATAGAGACAACGTACACTTTCGTTTGACACATGGGCTCATTATGTTTATCATGCCCAGTTTTTGTGACACAGCTGCATTATGTTTCAATTGCTTACTCCACGACTGACGGCAACTAATAAAACACGCACTTGCTTTGTAAAACTATACACACACACGTAAACTCACAATCACAACTCATGTGTATTTGATGGTGCTGTATGAAATGCAAGTGTCACAGTTGGGTTCAACTCTCAGTCAGTCAGTCAGTGAATTGAAACTTGATGAGATGATGCATATCACATTTAGCAGCAATACTGCTTGCTATAACCCAGTCAATACGCACAAAATTTAAAACACAAACTAGCACAGTAATATTCTCGTCTTGCTTATAATAACGCAGTTAGCTAACTGTTGTTGGTTACGACGAGTATCTATGAATGTAACAATGCATAGCCCATTTTTGGAATGTCATTGCAGCCCAGTCAGCCAGACTCTTTCCGTATAATAGCTATGGTATGGCTGTGTGATCAATGAACAGAATGTACAGTATTGACACACACGGATGTATGTATACATGTGAAGTGGTGTTAGGTAATAATAGTGTACTCACAGCGAACGCAATTTGTCTATATATGAAATATAGCTAGTTAGTTTGCAAAAAGTAAAATCAGAAGAGATATTATAACTCGTCTGCCTGCACCAAAGGTTGGATTTCATACACTGGAGTACAGACAGACTTCAGCTACTAACTAAACTACAGCTAGCCTTTATTATTGTAGGTTTGTTGAACAGCTATACATAAGTTGTAGGGTCCTATGTTAAAGCCTGATGCATTTGCATATGCATATTGGGCGAAGAGCGCTTAAAATTTCCTGGGTAGTGCAATATAAAATACAATAGGGAAAGAAATTGGATACATAGACAGAGTGGAGAATATGAATGCGAGGTAGAACGAGGCTTTAAAAAACGGTATATGATGAAACAGCGCTATCCCGGAAGTCACCATAAGTGAAGTATCCCGGTTTTACAGAATCCAATCTGTTTTTAGCAAAAAGTGTCTGCATTTTTGTACTGTTGCACGAATTAAAGCTTTATTGTTGACTGACTTACATAGTTAGTCTTGTCAAAGGCAAAATTTGGGGTAAATAATGTTGAACTCTGAAAACATGTTTTTGACATCATAACTGCTTGAAGACAGAAACCACAGAAACTCAATGCAACAGATATTTGTAATTTAAATAAAATTAAACTGAAGAAATTTTAAAGCTAATGTTTGTATGGAAAAGAAGCATTAGTTTAGTGGTATGAATTGTTCAACATAAAGTTGAAATAATTTTTTACACTATTTACGAAATTTTACACACACGCTTCAGTCTATAAGTGACGTGTGTAACATGTGACGTAATCCATTGCTACGAAATGCTGTTGTATATGACTAAAACTTGTTTACAGTCTGACTTACACACGTGCCTGTTGATTATTATAATTTGAACAAATGCATAGTATAGCAAATAGATCCAAAATGGGCCGATTAATGCTTTTTTCAACTAACTTTCAAATGGTAAACAATAACAATGCATGGAAATGAAATCTTTAGCAAGTTCATGGAAAACATTCGACAATAACACCTGGTCTATAAAATGTTTTCTGCCAAATTTTATTTCCATAGTTCATCTCTAGCTACAGATTACTAACTAACTAGTGTCATAAAAGTCTCAACATGAGTTTCATATTTCTAAATTTTTGGAGTTTACTGTCTTCAGTATTTTTGTTATATACTGTATATTACTATTGGAAAAGAATTGTGTTTTTAAGAAATTTCAAATATATCCACGAGCTTCCCACTTTGCCATTGCTTGGAAATATTAAGCAAATGATTCAGAGCCCAGGTAAAACACAAAGTTTGTATGCAAAGCAATAATTTGTTGAAAACATTTTTAACGAAAACATTGAAATATTAGAACTGAAGAGATTTATCGATTTGCACGGGTTCACTGGGGAGAGACTTATACTATGGATAGGTGCATCACCACTTGTAGTTTTGTGCAAGTCTTCAGATATGAAAGTAGGTAAAATTTTGTGGGCAATTTACAGTTATTTTAAATTATTGATTTTAAAAATTTTGAAATAATCTCACACCATATAGGCACTATTCACATCTTCAAATTACGAAAAACCAGGTGAACACTATGATCCATTTGTACCAGGAATGAGACACGCAATTTTTATCGCAGGTTGGTTATATTCAAATTAAAGAAAAAGTGTCTAGTGGGCAGTTTTACAATAATTCCTGTTTTTAGGGGAAAATTGGAAACGACATAGACGGGCTTTAAACCTGGGATTTCATTCTAAATTGATTCAAACATTTACTCCGTGCTACAATGAGAAAGCGATGCAAGCAGTCCGGATTTGGCAAAAAGAAGCACAAGATGGCGTCTTTTTCAATGTAGAGCCATTTTTAAGTCGCTTCACGTATGATGTCTCTATTGGTAAAAATGCAAAATCCATTCACTACAGATAAAATTCCTAAAAAATGGAAATTATTATATCACTCTGTTTTGTTATCCAGAAACACTACTAGGGGTAAAATCTGATACTCAAGGGACCAAAAATGATGCATATACTGATTTAATTCATACGTGAGTACAATTCTGCATAAAACTTTAAAAAATTTGGAATTTTTACTGACATTTTTAATTTTTTTTCTAGTTTTCTCAATGGTGTGATTATCAAAGCGTTTCATAGATATCTCACTCTGCCTCCATTCAGTTGGATTTACTATATTTCCCCTCTGGGCTTTAAAGAGAGGAAAAGTGTCAAGGATTTGGACATTTTGATGACAAATGCAAGTTTTTCAGAGTAATCTATCAAAAACTACCAAAATCCGGACCACTCATTGTAATTTCTCCTCTTATTACAGCTCTTGTCTAAAAAATATGACCAGTCAACTAAAAATGGTCAGAATAATGACGATAATAATAATGAGGTCTCTTCACTTGGACCATGCATCATGGACCGTCTATTTCCTCTGGAAGAGAACAATGAACAAATATGGTCGGACCGGCGAATTAAAGACGAGCTATTTGGACTCATATTGGGGGTATTTTTATCATACAATGAGATGAGGCATTAGGGGTACACCCGAAGCCATATTTTTTTCGTAGATTTAATCATTTGTTTTTGAATACATATCATATGCAGGCCCAGCATACTACCTCTATCCACTTGTCTTTGTTATTCTATTTACTCGGCTGCAACGATGAAATCCAGGTAAATAACATTTTGGATTCAAATCTGTGTTAACATTGGGTTGCTAATCTAATTTTGCGCGATTTACTTCTTTTTTCAGGAAAAGGTATATCAAGAAGTCCGCTCTGTATTTGAACAAAGTGGAGACGATTTTCTAAATGAAAGTGACTTATCAAAACTAACGTATTTGGAATGCTGTATCAAAGAGACTTTAAGGCTGTATCCCAGTGCACCACTAGTTTCCCGAAAATTATCATCCGACTTGAAATTAGGTAAGGACAAGGAATAATTCATAGCTAGTTTGTAGTTTATTGTAAAAAAAATATTCAAATTTTTCCTGCGTTTCAGATGACGGGAGTGTAATTCCTAAGCATACCACAGTCACAGCCTCTTTTTACATGCTTCAAAGAAACAGCCAAGTATTCACTAAACCACATGAGTTCCTTCCAGAAAGATTCTCCAAAGAAAATAGTGAAAAAATATCCAAATATGATTTCCTACCCTTTTCCGGGGGCCAGAGGAATTGTATTGGGAAAGAAGCGGCTATGAAAGAGATAAAAATCATGACAGCTCATTTACTTCGCAATTACAGAATAGAAGCTTCTGGCACCACCAACGATTTAAAACTAGTCATTAAAATTACGTTTGAGTCTCTCAATGGAATCTATATCCGTCTTCATCCAAGATTGAGATATGAGTATAGTTAGTTTTATAAGTTAATACATCTAAGTAGTATTTTGTAGCACATGAATTTGTACGTATATCTGCAATTAACAGTTCGTAAATGCGTTTTAAAATAAAAACTGGAAAGACTAAAAGAACTAAATAGCTAGTTATTGAAAAATATTTTTGCTTCACAATAATTACTCACGAATGTTCATTTTTTATTGGGATACTGTTTATTCTGGATTCAAAGTTGAATATTTCCAGCATTTTAGGTTTTGTTTATCATTTATTTTATCATATCGAAGATATTTTTACAGTATTGATATTTATTTGAAATAGGTCAAATCTAGTTTCGGAAGACTGCTGCAATCTATTATTGGATTTCTAGAAGAAATTTAAAAAATCTAAAAATGCATTTGGATGTAAAATTAAAACCACATGTTATACTAGATAAAGCATTTAATTACATGAGTGAATGCTGTACAAAAAATGGGAGAGCTTGAATTTGTGAAATGTCCAAATTTTCGCACAATATTCTTGCCATGTTTGTATCCCGAATTGTATTCAGTTGTTCTGTGAAATACAAAGTTAACGACGTTTGTTTACAACATATCCCCGAACCCAATAGACACACCCAATCCAATATCTAATTTATAATACAAATTATAATATTTTTTGAACCTTTGATAAATGAGTGAGGCTCATCCGCTACATCATAAGTGTAACGATCAGATCTCTTAGACCTGGCAAATTGATCTGCAACAATGCACGCAAATGTGGGGCCCAACATTGCATTTGGAATCCCTTTTTCTGCCATTCCTCCGACTAACAGATCTACAGCTTTGAAGTTTTTGTACAAAGGTTTCAACTTGTTTAAAATCTATGAAAACAATAAGCTAGATTGAAGAAAAAAAGTTACAAAATGTACATTTTCTTCACACTTGCTCATAAACTAATTAACCTTTTCTGGAATCCAATTAACATATTGGTCAAATCCGTGAGCAATACCAACTTGACAAACTCTTCTATAATATTCGTAACTCGGAATTCCATGATCCCTTCCTCTGGAAATTTTCATAGCGGCCCAATCTTGACCAATCAGAGTTCCATCTACTGATCTAAAAACTTGATTCCGTAGCTAAAATTACAAGAAAAGACAGTTAGTCAAACTAATTCCATTTTGCTTTTCTACAAAAATGATATAATTATTAAAAAATGCCGAAATACGTCCCTTTTCATCTACAAATAATCCAGTGGATTCAATTATAGTGCTAACTAAACTCTCCATAATATCTTCCATAGAATGTTTTCCTTCAAATCTGTAAGAAATATTTGTTGACTATTTTCCATATACTTTGTGAATCTATAGTCCTTGTTTAATTGACTCACAAATCCGAATAAATTTGTGTTTCGCCCATATAAAAGGCTGCAGATGCGAATTCATTAGATACAGCGCCATCTACTGAAGGATCGTAATTGTGGAAATGGTCCGAGCTCAAGGTTGAAATCCCGTAGATTTCCATATAATCTCGTCCTTGTTGTCCAGATTTATAGAAAAACTCAAAATACATTGTTCTCAACTCTAAAGGGATATTTTAGTTCATACCGATAATAATAGGAAGCCACTCATTGTATATAACATGCTGATATTCAGCATTCAAAATTCTTCGGGCTCGAAAAAACAAAGCATCATCATCCAACTGGTCATTCAGTGTTTTCAAACTTTGCGCAATCCGATTGTGTTCTCTGGTCCACAAAATTGGAAAAAAATTAGACCAAACAGAATTTGTTTCATCTACAGTACTTTTAATCATCCCATTTTTCTTTGTTCGAATAAAATTGCTTTCTTGAACTCCCGATCCGTATATATTGGAATTGTCCAGCCAATGGGTGACTGCATTCATTTGATCTGCATAACCAAGTTTGCAACTACTTTTGGAAATCGGTGAACGAGAGTAACTCATGCAAATTGGGTCCGATTGGTTCCCAAAATCCAATTTGTCACAAAATGTTTGGAATGCTGCAGATTCTTTACATGAGGTTTGGGTACAGCAGCAATTTATTCCAGTGTCTGGAATTTGGAACATGTCTAAAACAAAAAGAAAGTTTTCACTGCATCATTTGCAAGAATCTTGACTATTAGATTGACAAAAAGTCAATAATAACAAAAACATGACCTTCACCTTGAGAAACAAATTGTGCAAAGGCACTTATGAGTAGTGTTCCAATTTCAAATGGTTTCTTAACGCTTTTGTCTGCAAATAGCTCATCACTAATAAGTCGAGGATTAGGAATACTTTTAGAGACTCTTTTTTTCCAAATTCCTGTAGAGGCAAGAAACAATGCATTTACTAATGCACGATTAGCTGAGAACTTTAGCTTTCCAAAGTGAACATTTGATTTGAAATAAAGTTCTCACCATCAGAATATTCAGGAGACAATATTCGTACAAATGGTGACACAGATTTTCCCATATTGGGATCATTCAAATTATTGCAGGACCCATCCAATGTGCGAAAAAAGCTCCATCGTAGATCACAATATTTTGGCATTTTACATAATCCATTTCCAAGATGTGAGTTCAAAAGTAGTTGTTTATTGTTTCGTAAAAGAATTCCTGCCTGTGACGATGTCAAATCCAATCTATTTTTTGCACATGAATGGGGAGTTGTAGGAATGTTTCATCTGAATGCTGAAAAGTGAAACTTTCACATAAACTAACCTTTCTTTTAACTCCACAGTGATGTTGTGCAGACTCCAGGCAAAAAAGAAATTTTTGCGAATCTATTCATCACATGTAAACATTTTTCATCCTGCATTTTATTTTTATCACTATGTAAATGTGAATGAATCCCATACGTTCTCATGAATAGGTCTATTGCTTTCATTTTCATAAGATACAATGTATTTCCAATTCTTTTCACTTCCATGATTGATTTCATCTGTGATGCTCCCATTTACTAGTGTCCATGAAATTTTCTCCGCAGTTTTTAATTGTCTCTCGAAGAACCCTAACAAATGGGCACCTAAATTCATCCATATAAACTCAAATCAGTGGTTTCCCTGTTTTTTCTCCTTTCCTTGTAAATTGGATTAGACTCTCAACTCACCAATTTGGGATTTCAATACTGGACAGCAAATCCCAATGCCTAAAGGTTCAGTTTGGCACATAAAACTGTCAACCTTGGGACGATTTGTAGCAACGTATTGGACAAAATATGAAGCACATTTGTAAATTGGCTGGCACAAGTTTGATTCTCCAAAAAGTCTGGATTTACAATCTTATCCAAACATATGAAGAAAAAGTGACTTTTCTCATGTAAAACATACGAAATATGAAATTAAACTCAACTTTATCCCTTACCACCAGTTTTCAACAGATTTGTACTATTCACGTTATCCAATTCGGCTGTTGGAAGTCCAATCGCTTTGCAGGTGAGAATACATGTGAAAATTAAAGTGGAAAAAAAGTACATTTTCTTAAGGAAAATCAATAGTAAACTTTATTTCAAGAATGTTTTGCTCACAAACTGAACAAGAATGATCGAAAAATTGTACAATCAATACTTTTAACGCCAATATAATGCCATGCCATGTGCACAAGCGACCTTAAAATGCACGTTACAATGAATGCATAGGATATATGGTTCTTGTATGCATCAACTGTAACTGTAAGCAATGAGGAAATTTTTTTGGAAAATAATAAATTTGGCCCTTTAGCTCAAGGATGCATGATAAGTGCGAAATGGGATGTGATGGGAATGATTTGTCTTTGAAGACTGCATGTTTCCATGTGCAACTATTTTCTCAATAATACAAATCGTATTCCTCATTCCCCGGAGCCCGGGTGCGACAGTACATTTCACAGCTTTTTCCAAATCACGAATCCCATACCCACAATCATAATTTGACTGTTCATCTTAAGGGTTCGATAAATGTTCGAATCCAATGTAAAGCTTCTTGTTATCGGATAATAATGGGAATTTGGCCAGTGATTATATTCAAAAGTATTCATTTCATACCAAATGTGAATTGCTCATTGTAAAGCTGGTGAAAATTGCTTTTAAGATTCGCAATAAAAAAAAGTATGAAAGCGACACTTTTAGCTTACTGATGCAAAGAAAAAGAGTAGTTTTACACTGTTTAACATAAGATAACTCTCCCTATAAATTAAAAAAAATTCATCTTTTCTCTATTCCATGGCAACATTACCCTGTCAATAGTAAGCATCATGACCACGCCAAAATATGAAAATGATCAGTTTGATTTTGGTAGTCAATCGAAGAACACAATCCCTTTTCTGGTTGCTCCAAAATATTTTTGCATTCTTTTTGAAAATGCCGTTTCGCTATTGTGCAGTTTGTAAGAAAAAACTTGCCTCTTTCAAAAAAAATTTTTTTCTTACTCTACCCTGTATTCGTAGCATACTAAGTGATTTCAATAAGACTCACAATCTGAAGTGCCCATCCGAAGGCGAAATTTGCTCAACATGCTATGCAGCCATCAAACAATCAAAAAAAGTAAGTTAGTTGTTGGCTACCATATTGATCACATTTTTCACCATGAACAGTGTTTCAATACCACTTTGCACATGGTTTTGCAGCCATCGAAGGCTATGAAGAGGGTTGTAGGACAGAAACCTATTGATCCATCCCCTGTACCTGCTCAGATCAGTGTTTCGAATTCCAGTTCATCACAGCATAGTGATTCCAACTCTGCTCCTGCACAACCCAATGATCCGATCCTACATCCACCTGAGAATGAATCGAACGACGGCAATGAAGAATTTTATAGTTTAAGTTCGTTTACCGGCCCAGAATCGAGTTTATCAACTCCTTCTTTTAGCCAGTTTACGAACCCAGATGGTCGTCCAAGTGAGAGTTCGATAGATGTTGACTGTCAACGATATGACTCCAGCTCAGGTTATATAGTTTACATTTGCTTAAAAGCAAGTTT
>Ga0210040_10001618_pt1 | contig 33495 bp, 36 predicted proteins | sample CryGeyCG12114_NA_FD_185462 | JGI IMG/M metagenome (GOLD analysis project Ga0210040, IMG submission 185462) | Groundwater microbial communities from aquifer - Crystal Geyser CG19_WC_8/21/14_NA (SPAdes) (version 2) | ecosystem: Environmental > Aquatic > Deep subsurface > Groundwater | place: USA...
CCGCCCAGCTTGCCTTCTGTTCCCACCTCACGCGCCACTCGGGTCACTTCATCTGCAAATATGTTCAGAGAGTCCACCATTTGGTTGAGGTTTTCCTTCAAGTCGAGTATCTCGCCACGTGCTTCCACCGTAATCTTCTGCGTCAAATCACCTTTCGCTACGGCAGTAGCTACTTTTGCAATTCCGCGTACCTGACCTGTAAGATTGCTGGCCATGGTGTTCACGTTATCAGTCAGTTCTTTCCATACACCCCCAACATTCGGCACATTGGCTTGTCCGCCCAGTCTGCCTTCTGTACCCACTTCCAGGGCCACACGCGTTACCTCTCCGGCAAATATATTCAGGGAATCAACCATGCGGTTGATATTTTCTTTTAGTTCGCCCAGCTCACCTTTCACATCCACGGATACTTTCTGCGTCAGGTTTCCTTTTGCTACGGCAGTAGCCACATCTGCAATGTCGCGTACCTGGCTCGTAAGGTTGCTGGCCATGGTATTTACGTTGTCGGTCAGGTCTTTCCAAACCCCGCCAACATTCGGCACCGATGCCTGGCCGCCCAGCTTGCCTTCTGTTCCCACTTCACGGGCCACACGCGTTACCTCATCCGCAAAGATGTTGAGTGAATCCACCATCTGGTTCACGTTCACCTTCAGTTCAGCCAGTTCCCCTTTTACATTTACAGTAATTTTCTGGCTCAAATCGCCTTTGGCTACAGCCGTGGCTACATTGGCAATATCCCGTACCTGTGAAGTCAGGTTGCTCGCCATATAATTCACATTATCGGTCAGTTCTTTCCAGATACCGGCTACGTTCGGTACATTGGCTTGTCCTCCCAGTATACCTTCGGTGCCTACCTCACGTGCCACACGGGTTACTTCCGCTCCAAACACGTTCAGCCTGTCGACCATCTCATTTAATATATCCTTCAGATCGCCAAGTTCGCCTTTCACATCCACCGACACTTTCTGAGTCAAGTCACCTTTGGCTACGGCGGTGGCTACATCCGCAATGTCACGCACCTGACTTGTCAGGTTACTGGTCATCAGGTTTACATTATCAGTTAGTTCTTTCCATGTTCCTTCTACCCGCGGCACATTGGCCTGCCCACCCAGTTTTCCTTCTGTTCCCACCTCACGGGCCACGCGCGTTACCTCACCGGCAAATACGTTAAGCGAATCCACCATCTGGTTGATGATGTCTTTGAGTTCGGCTATCTCGCCTTTTACATTAACCGTAATCTTTTGCGTCAGATCTCCTTTTGCCACGGCGGTGGCCACGTTAGCAATATCGCGCATCTGCGAGGTCAAATTGCTAGCCATGGTATTTACATTGTCGGTCAGGTCTTTCCATACTCCGCCAACATTCGGCACTCTTGCCTGTCCACCCAATTTACCTTCGGTACCTACCTCGCGGGCCACACGCGTTACTTCATCAGCAAAAATATTGAGCGAGTCCACCATTTGGTTGATGTTCTCTTTCAACTGGGCAAATTCACCTCTTACATCCACCGACACTTTTTGCGTCAGATCGCCTTTCGCTACAGCCGTGGCAACGTTGGAGATATCCCGCATCTGCGAAGTCAGGTTGCTGGCCATGGTGTTTACGTTGTCGGTCAGGTCTTTCCATACCCCGGCTACGTTTGGCACCGATGCCTGGCCACCCAGCTTTCCTTCCGTACCCACTTCCAGGGCCACACGTGTTACCTCACCGGCAAAAAGATTCAGGTTATCGATGGTGCGGTTAATGGTTTCAGCCATCACTTTGAAGTCGCCGGAAACAGGAATTTGGAATGTTTCATCCAGGTTACCACGCGAAATATTTTTCAGTACCTTGCCCACCTCCAGTACCGGCACTGCAATGGAATCAACCAGGCCGTTGATGTTGTTTATCATATCCTTCCAGAAGCCTGAAGCGTTCTCGGCAGAAGCCCTGGCTTTCAGATTTCCCTCTACTCCCGCCACTTTCGAAATACGGGATACTTCGCCACCCACGCCGCCAATCATCTCTACCATCGAATTATACGCTTCGGCAATTTCAGCGAAAATATCGTTGTTCTGCTTTGTCAGGCGAACAGAAATATCTCCTTTCTTGAAGGCATCCAGAGCATATAATACCTTGTTCAGTTGCTCACTGATATAAGCGGGACTTTGCGGCAAAATCTGCTTTCGGTCAGGCACTTGCGTATCTGTTGTAACAGCTTCATTTTTTTCTGAAGCTGCTGCGCTTTTTCTGGCAACTTCTTTAAAACTACCGGTGCCGTTTATATTTGCAGCCGGCGTTGCCGGGGCATCGGCAACAGCAGTTGTAGCAGCAGGCTGATTCTCCTGCTTTGCTATGGGGGAGGACTTGATGTTTTTATCGGCTTCTACATCACTGATGAGCTTATCTTTGCTCAACTTCAAGTTTTTACCTAAGGCCATATATGTTTGATAGAGTTGGGTCTTAAAATCCTGCTTTAGAAGCACAAACCTTTACTCAAAAAGCACTATGAGTAAAGGAGGCAATAAAACAATGCAATTTAATCATTTTAATCGAATGCTTAAAATTGCTTTTATAACATTACTTTCAGGTCAGGATTTCACAAATTCTTCTGCCAGCGCTTTGTAATCTTTTGCCCCGTTTGAGGCTGGTTCGTAGTCGAGCACGCTTTTGCCGAAAGAAGGTGCTTCAGCTAATTTTACATTAAGGCGAATGTGACTTCCAAAGATTCTTTCCTTCACGTTTTCCTGTAAATATTCGAGCACTTCCTGGCTCAGTTTGCGGCGTTTATCAAACATCACCACTACAATGCCTCTTATTTTTAATTTCGGATTGAAAGCCTTGCGCACCTTCTGTACAGTACGCATAATCTGGTCGAGGCCCTGCAGGGTTAGCACCTCCATCTGCAGCGGTATCAGCACCTCCTGGGCAGCTGTCAGCGCATTCAGGGTAAGCACGGACAAAGAAGGCGGGCAATCAATCAGAATATAGTCGAAGCCTTTGACCCGGGCAAGTATTTTTTTCAGGAAGAGCTCCCGCTCCGGCTGCTGTACCAGCGAGATTTCAATATCTACCAATTCATTAGAACCCGGAGCGATCCAGAGACCATCCTTCTCGACAATAATATCGTTTATACTTTTGCTGTCCATAAAAACCTCAGCCAGCGTATTTTCCTGGCTGGAAGCAGCTAAGGAGTAAGATAAATTGCTTTGCGGATCCAGGTCCAGCAGCAGCACCTTGTGGCCCAGTTTGCTTAGGGCACTGCCCAAGTTAATGGTAGTAGTGGTTTTGCCAGTGCCGCCTTTTTGGTTAATGACGGCGACGGTGGTTGTTTTCATAAAATGAATTCTTGAAGCTGATGCAGGTATAAAGCTATATTCGCCACTAAACTACAAAAAATCATCTGAACACTTTGTTATTTTATAAAAGACTTTATACCTATACCCGACAAGGCAAGCGGCACAGAATATAAATGTTAATAAAGCCCAGTAATGCTGCGCTTGCTTAGGCGTTATACTTGCTGTTCTCTGCGATATTATCACTAGCCAGGGTGCCAGTGGTGGTATATAGATCCTGCCACGAATCCAGATCCAGATTAACAGCAACCACAGTAGCAGGCTCCAGGTAGCTGATATATTTTTCGCTTAAATTGCGGGCCAGGCGCGTAATACCAGGGTTATGAGCTACCAGCAGCACCATATTTACCTGCTCCGGCAGCTCCGCCAGGCAACGAAGCAGTTGCGTTTCCCGTGCATTGTATAAGTCCGGATTGTAGCTAATCTGATTCTCATCAAAGTATAAACGGGAGGCCAGAATACGCGCAGTGGTGCTGGCACGCTGGGCGGGGCTTGCCAGCAGGGCGTCTACTTTCCGGAATTTGTCGCGTATCCACTGGCCGGTGCGCAGGGCCTGCTGATGTCCATGCGGCGTTAATGCGCGTTCGAAATCCGGCTGCAGCGGGTAAGGATCAAGTGTTTCGGCGTGGCGACAGAGGAGTAACGTTTTTTGCATATAAATAATAATATGTCCGTATAGCGCAATAAATGTTCCTGTGGCTGAACTACTGGTTCATTTATTCGTGTTAAACCTATGTTATACGAACGAGGTTGTAATTGTTAGAAAAATTATTGGAACTTTGGGCAAATTTTGATCCCACCCGCCTGTAAAAACAAAGGATGATAAAAAACTTAATAATAGTAGAGTCGCCTGCCAAGGCCAAAACAATAGAAGGTTATTTAGGGAAAGATTTTATAGTAAAATCGAGCTTCGGCCATGTGCGCGATTTACCGAAAGGCAATAACGCGATCGACGTGGAGAATAGATTTAAACCTACTTATGTCGTTTCTGACGATAAAAAAGAGGTTGTGTCACAGTTGCGCAAACTGGCCAAAGAAGCTGAAATTGTTTGGCTCGCATCGGACGATGACCGCGAGGGAGAAGCCATTTCGTGGCACCTGACCGAAGCCCTGAATCTGAATGATAAGCAGACACGCCGCATTGTTTTCCGCGAAATCACCAAAAGCGCTATTTTAAACGCCATCAGCACACCACGCGGCATCGACATGGACCTGGTGAATGCACAGCAGGCCCGCCGCATACTTGATCGCCTGGTAGGTTTTGAGCTTTCGCCGGTGCTTTGGAAAAAGATTAAAACCGGGCTTTCAGCCGGCCGTGTGCAGTCGGTGGCAGTGCGCCTGGTAGTGGAGCGCGAACGAGAAATCGAGCGCCACAAAGCCGCTGCGTCTTTTCGCATTACTGCAAACTTTGATGTGCAGGGACGCACGCTGGAGGCAGAACTACCAACCAAGTATAAAACCGAAGAAGAAGCCCAGGCCTTTTTACAACAATGTATTGGCGCCGGCTATACTATCGAGAATCTGGAGCAGAAGCCACTGAAGCGCACGCCTGCCCCGCCGTTTACCACTTCTACGCTGCAGCAGGAAGCCAGCCGCAAGCTATACTTTTCGGTAGCCCAGACTATGACTGTAGCGCAACGCCTCTATGAAGCCGGTAAAATATCATACATGCGTACGGACTCAGTAAACCTGTCAGAGGAAGCCATACAAGGCGCGAGCCGCGAAATTGAAACCTCCTTTGGTGAGCGCTTTGTGAAGACACGCCGCTTTAAAACCAAGTCGGCTTCGGCGCAGGAGGCACACGAGGCTATCCGGCCTACTGATTTCTCCAGAATGGTAGCCAGCGACGACCGCAACGAACAACGCCTGTATGAGCTTATCTGGAAACGCGCCATTGCCTCGCAAATGGCCGATGCTGAGATTGAAAAGACAACTGTTACCATTGGCATCTCTACCCAGCCGGAGCAAAAGCTGCAGGCAACAGGTGAGGTCATCAAGTTTGAAGGCTTCCTGAAAGTATACATCGAATCGAAAGACGATGAAGAAGATGGCAATGACGAGGATGTGAAAGGTATGTTGCCGCCGCTAAGCATCGGGCAAAGTATAAAACTGCGCCAGATGTTGGCGACACAACGCTATACCAGGCCCGCAGCCCGCTATACTGAGGCCAGCCTGGTAAAGAAACTGGAGGAAATGGGCATAGGCCGACCGTCTACCTATGCGCCAACTATTTCGACCATACAAAAACGCGGCTATGTGGAAAAAGACAACCGCGAAGGAAAAGAACGTCCGTACCGGGTGCTTATATTGAAAAATGATGCCATCGGATCAGAAACAAAAACAGAAATAACGGGCGCTGAAAAATCCAAGCTGTTTCCGACAGATACGGCCATGGTGGTAAATGATTTCCTGATCGAGCACTTCCCGAACGTAATCGACTACTCATTCACGGCACGCGTGGAGGCCGAGTTTGATGAGATTGCCCAGGGTCAGAAGGTATGGGAAGATATGCTGGAGAACTTTTATGGTAAGTTTCACGAGAAAATAGAATCGAGCGAAAGTATAAACCGGGCCGATGTATCGGGAGCACGTGCGCTTGGTTCGGATCCGGCAACAGGCAAAACCATTCTGGCCAGGCTTGGGCGTTACGGACCGTTCGTGCAGTTAGGCGAGGAAAATGCAGAAACAGGTGAGAAACCGGTATATGCCAGCCTGCGCAAAGGTCAGTTTATCGAAAGCTTATCCCTGGAAGAGGCGATGGATTTGTTTAAGCTGCCGCGTATTGTGGGCATGTATGAAGACAAGGAAATGATTACTGCTATCGGCAGGTTCGGACCTTATATCCGCCATGAGGGCAAATTCTATTCGCTGCCCAAAACGCTGGACCCGATGACACTGACGGCCGAAGAAGCTATAGAACTGATTACTGCCAAGCGTAAAGCAGACGCTGAGAAGCTAATCAAGAGTTTTCCCGAAAACCAGGATGTGCAGGTCTTGAACGGCCGCTATGGCCCTTATATAGTAGTGGGCAAAAAGAATGTAAAGATACCAAAAGGCAAAGAGCCGGGCGAACTCACCCTGCAGGAATGCCTGGATTTAGGGGAAGCAACACCTGAGAAAAAAGGACGTGGCGGCTTTAAGAAGAAAGCTGAACCAGCCCCGGTGAAAAAGGCTGCTGCCAAAACTAAGGCAGCGCCAAAAGCCAAGACTGCCACAAAAAAGGCACCAGCCAATAAGAAAGCAGCGAGTAAGTAAACAGCAGTAAGAGAAACGAAGCAAGCCACCCTACAAAGTGGCTTGCTTTTTTGCTTTCATTCCACTTTAATGCGATTAGAAAACAGGCTTTATACTCCTATATATTCTATCTCACCTTCTGTAATTTAAATTTTACTTTAGTGCGATTAAAAAGAATAATGCGCTAAAAGAACTGCTACATTATAGTAATCTAGATTTTACTTTAATACTAATAAGATACAATAGATATTCAGCGAATTTCAGAGCTACATCAAGGAATTACCTGATGAGACGGTGGAATTGTTAAGGAATATGCAGATAATACAAGTATGACAAAAAAGGTAGTAAGATTTTTTACCTTTTGATTACTTTCATTTATTGAAATATTAAATTTCTAAATTCATATTATCACATGGTACCAGCTTACGATACAGAAGAACTATCAGTACTGGAAGAATTCGCCAACAATGCTAAAGCTAACAGCAAAGAAAAACTATTTATAGTAAGGGCAGGCGACATCAAGAAACAGATGCTATATAATTTCAAATATGGTAAGGGAAGATCATTATTATTACTTGAAAAGGCATTGCCGTTTATGCAAGAAATGTTTGGATTAATTGATGAAGAATTAAAATTCTTAGAAAAGAAAGCTTTAAAAGTAGCGAAGTATGAAATATGGCATTGGGACTACGTTGATGAATTACCCAAACTAAGCCCTGAGTCTATAGCCATACGCGGCCAAGGATATGTAATTTTAAAGACTGGCTTGCGACTAGATTATGGAATTGATTACTATAAGCACCTACGGGATGAATTTAAAAGAACAGGTGTGTACGATGAAGGATTGAGGTAAACCGCACATAAGAAAATTTAATAAAACACATAATACTTTAAATTATAATAGCTGTGCCTCCGCGATGATGGCAGTTTATTATTTCATCTCATCATTCTACAACCTTGCAAATTACAGGCAGGTATAATGAGTCAGATAGTATAAGCAGGAAAAGCAACCTATGAAAAAGCGATTGGTGGTTTTAACAGGTGCCGGCATTAGCGCAGAGAGCGGTATTGCTACTTTCCGCGATGCCGACGGGCTCTGGGAAGGGCATGATGTGATGGAGGTGGCCTCGCCGCAGGGCTGGCGCAAAAATCCGGCACTGGTGCTGAACTTTTACAATGAGCGCCGCAAAAATGCACACGAGGTAAAACCTAATGCGGGGCATCTGGCACTGGCAGGCCTGGAACAGGATTTTGATGTGCATATCATCACCCAGAATGTGGACGACCTGCACGAGCGCGCTGGCTCCAGCAACGTAATTCACCTGCACGGCAAATTGTTTGAGAGCCGCAGCACCCTGGATCCGAAGCTGGTTTATGAGATGAAAGGCTGGGAGCTAAATTTAGGCGACAAATGTGAACGAGGTTCGCAGTTGCGGCCCAACATTGTATGGTTTGGCGAGCCTGTAACGCTGATGGAAAAGGCCATAGAAGAAGCCTTATCGGCAGATATTTTTTTGGTAGCAGGCACTTCGCTGGTGGTGTACCCGGCGGCCGGTTTAGTGCATTATGTGCCGGAGGAGGTACCTGTTTTTGTGGTAGATCCCAAAATGCCGGATATACCTCACAGACCTAACCTGCAATTATATGAGGAAAATGCCAGCACTGGTATGCCCAAAGTGGTAGAGAAACTGCTGCAAAATTACAAGTAAAACAATGCCAGTTATACAGCTTACTACTCGCATTGCCGCCCCCGCCCACATTTGCTTCGACTTGTCGCGGAGCATAGATTTGCACAAAATTTCAACGGCACATACTTCCGAAGAAGCTGTGGCTGGTGTTACGTCAGGTCTGATAAAGTTACATGAGCAGGTAACATGGCAGGCGCGGCATTTTGGGGTGAGGCAGCGGCTAACGAGTAAGATTACCAGCTATAACAGGCCAAACTTTTTTGTAGATGAAATGGTGCGCGGGGCATTTCAATCGTTCCGGCATGAGCATGTATTTATTGAGGAGAAGAATGGCCATACGATCATGCAAGATCGTTTTTCTTATACTTCGCCGCTCGGATTTCTTGGCCATTTGGCAAACATACTTTTCCTGAAGAGGTACATGGCGGGCTTGTTGCTGCACCGTAACCAGGTTATCAAGGAGTTTGCCGAGAGCAGTCGCTGGCGCGAGATTTTGCCGCAAGTATAACAGATATATTTTTACAACTGGCCTATACTTTCTAAACACAACAGTAAGATGCCGGTTGTGCTTTTCCGGTGTTTGCCGATGCTACACTTACTATAAACTGGCATACATTTTCTTTCTATAAATTTTGCCGCTTAACTTGGCTCACAAAACTTCTATGTCGTCAGAATATAATGAGCATACAATATATACTGGAACTGCTGGGTACATTTGTCTTTGCCATGTCGGGGGCGCTGGCTGCAAGCGAGCAGGACGAAGAGCAGGACTGGTTTGGAGCCGCTTTTACGGGCTTTGTGACAGCTATTGGCGGCGGCACCCTGCGCGATGTGCTGCTGGGTAGCTATCCGCTGATCTGGATACAAGATACCCGGTTACTTTATACTATACTTATTGGCATTTTTTGCACCGGTATTTTCTACCGCTGGCTCGAAAAGCTGCGCCGCACCTTTCTGCTTTTCGATACGCTGGGAATATCGCTGTTCACCATCGTAGGCACTGAAAAGACGCTTAGCCTAGGATTCCGGCCCGAAATTGCTGCGATGATGGGCATGTTCTCGACGGTAATGGGCGGTGTGATACGCGATATGCTTACCAACAAAGTACCCGTACTTTTCCGCAAAGAGTTTTACGCCAGCGCCTGCCTGCTGGGCGCTGCTTTTTACCTCGTACTGGCCAGCCTGCACGTAGAACGTAATACTAATTTCCTGGTATTTATCGTGTTCATCATCATTCTGCGGCTTGCTGCCGTCAGGTATAACCTGAGCCTTCCCAAGTTCAGAAGCTGATAAAAAAGCAGAACTTCTTTTGCGAGCCTCAGTCACGCAGGTATAAATTACCAAATTGTCCAAACTGGCGGCTTTCAAACAATACAAAATTCAGTCGTTTTGTATCAACAAAAAAGGCGGGGTTTAGTCCTCCGCCTCTTCGCCTTTTTCTACAATATCACCATCCGTAAACAGGATAATCTTCATCATCTCGCGCCACTTGGGCTTCTGGCGCAGGCAAAACTCCAGGTCCATACCGAAGTGCTTGAACTCTTCGTTCTGCGCGTTTTTCATAATAGCTTTGGCTTGCTCATTTTTCTCCACCGAAATACGTTGCTCATACCAGCTGATGGCTTCCGCCTCTTCAATCACCGACGTAATCATGCGGGCAAAGGTGCGGGTTTCTTCAGATAATTCATTTGCTGGTTCGTGGTACTGCTCTGTTGGCATAATAGATAACGTTTACAATTTTATACTTCTCTGACTAACGCCCAACTGTAGCGAAGGTTTTAATTTTAAATAATTGAAATCTTGAATGACTGGACTGTAAGCAGTTCGCGCGGCACGTTATTAAGTATAGGAGTGAACCTAGGTTTATACCTTGATTATCCTAAGCATATCTCCAACGATCCGATAACCAGAAACTTATACTTAAAGGTTTTACTTTTGATATTCTGATATTTATTATTCAACTATTCAAAATCCATCCATTCAAAATTAATTCTTATACCAAAGCTGCCCCTGCCGGATTTGCAGCGGCGAGGGAATATTATTGTGGTAAAGCTGTCCGGTACCAAGGCCTTGTGGCATGTTAATAGTATAGTTTGCTGTAAACTGGCTGATGGCATTTAACCCGACGTTAGACTCCAAAGCAGACGTTATCCACCACCCGATCTGCTTCTTTTCAGCAATAGCGATCCATTGGGCGCTGGCCGCCAGGCCACCCAATAAAGTTGGTTTCAGGATAATGTACTGCGGCTTTATACTTTCCAGAAGCTGTATTTTTGCCTCCGTGGCCTGCACGCCAATCAGTTCTTCGTCCAGGGCGATGGGAACAGGCGTGTAGGCACAAAGTTGCGCCATCTGCTCGTGCTGCCCCTGCTTTATAGGTTGTTCTATTGAATGCAAATCATACTTTGCCAGCCGCTCCAGTTTTTTGTAAGCTTCCTGTGGCGTAAAAGCGCCGTTGGCATCCACCCTGATGGTGAGGTCGGCGGCGCTGGCTGTTTCGCGTATCCGTTGCAGAATTTCAAGTTCGGTGGCAAAGTCGAGACCACCGATTTTTAGTTTCAGGCAAGTATATCCTTCGCTTAGCTTTTTCTTTATCTGCTCCTGCATAAAACTTTTGTCGCCCATCCAAATCAGGCCGTTAATCGGAATTCCCTGCTCACCACGGCTAAAGGCATTGTGGTAAAGCATGCCTTTGCCCCCGTTCTGCATATCCAGCAGTGCTGTTTCCAAGGCAAAGCGCAGCGCGGGCCATGCCTGTAGCTGTAGAGCATCCGGCAAAGGTTCCCCAAACTGCACCGCCACTTGTTCATCATTTACCTGATGCATTACCTGTTGTAGCTTTTGCTCCAGGTCCGGGCGGTGATCTATACTTAGTCCAGCCAAGGGCGCGCACTCTCCTATACCCACCACGTCGGGGCGTTCAGGTTGCCATAGTCGCACGAAGTATACCTTATGTTCTGAAAGAGATCCCCGTGAGGTGCGGGCATCGAATTTAAAAGACAAGGCATAGGGTTGATAGCTAAGCTTCAGGTGCATAATTTTGGTTCTTGGTTTAGAGATGGGGGCAAGATAAACCATTATCAGCAAAACTGACGTAGATAGCTTGCATCCGGTCACGCTTGTGATAAGCAGGTGCAGGTGCGGTCATCTCATTGTCTGGAATTTTACGTTTAACATGAAAAATAAATAAATCCAGAACCTGCCGCCGCTACGTTTGTTTGCTTTCAAATGCTTTTTCGGCTGTTGCCAGACATAAATAATCATATATGGATACTTTAACTATCACCCTGACACAGCATGCCCTGCTACGGTTTTCACAGATTCGCGCGCAGACCGAGCAAACCTGCGCGCCACTCGAACCGGAAGATACGGTCGTGCAGCCGATGGTAGACGTGAGCCCACCGAAATGGCATATGGCGCACAGCAGCTGGTTTTTTGAGACGTTTGTGCTAGAGCCATACTTGCCTGGGTATACAGTATTTCATCCCAGGTATAACTTCCTGTTTAATTCCTACTACAACACAGTGGGTAACCGCGTGCAGCGCGACCAGCGGAGCACGCTTACCCGGCCGCCCCTGCGCGATATTTACGCTTACCGCCAGCACGTGACGGCGCATGTGAAAGAGCTGCTTCAAAGTATGACGGAGGATAAAGCAGCCGTTATGTTGCCGATCCTGGAACTGGGCCTGCAGCACGAACAGCAGCACCAGGAACTGCTCCTCACAGACATCAAGTATATCCTGAGTACCAATCCGCTGCTGCCAGTTTACAAGCCGCAGTTACAGCAGCCTCATAACAGCCAGTCTACAAAAGCCACCTTTCTGGAAGTGCCCGGCGGCAAGTATAAAATTGGCTTTCAGGGCGATGGGTTCAGCTTCGACAATGAACTGGGTGTACACGAGGTACTGGTGGAGGACTTTACCATCATGAACCGGCTGGTAACCAATGGGGAGTACCTGGAGTTTATGCAGGACGGCGGCTATAATGATTTCCGGCATTGGCTGGACGAAGGACTGGCATTGGTGCGCACACAAGGGCTGGAAGCGCCATTGTACTGGGTAAAGCAGGACGAAGCATGGCATCGCTTTACCATGCACGGGCTCGAGAAAGTAAACCTGAACGATCCTGTTTGCCACCTGAGTTTTTACGAAGCTGATGCTTTTGCTAACTGGGCTGGCAAGCGCCTGCTCACCGAGTTTGAGTGGGAAGCAGCATCACAGGTATATCCACCTCAGCAGGGCAACTTTATGGAGACAGATTTACTCGAGCCCACTGCTGCCGACGCGGCGCAGGAAGGGCTGCAGCAACTGTATGGCGATGTGTGGGAATGGACTTATAGCGCTTACCATCCATATCCTGGCTTTACCAAAGCGCCCGGCGCCATTGGCGAGTATAACGGTAAATTTATGCTGAACCAGATGGTGTTGCGCGGCGGCTCCTGCGCTACCTCCCAAAGCCATATTCGTACTACCTATCGCAACTTTTTTCACCCTGACAAACGCTGGCAGTATTCCGGTATCCGCCTGGCCCAAAAATAAGAGAATGGAAATAAACACTGCTTTCCAACCAATGATAGACCTGAGTTTGAAAAAAAACGGCGACAACGCTACCGCAGCCTTTGCAACTGATGTAAACTATGGCCTTAGCCAGGATCAGAAATCACTTCCCTCCCGCTACTTTTATGATGGCAAGGGCAGCAGACTTTTTCAGAAGATAATGGACCTGCCTGAGTATTATCTGACACGCTCCGAATATGAAGTGCTGACTGAAAATAAAGAAACGATAATAGAAGAATTTGCTGGCGAAGGCTTTTTTCATCTCATTGATTTGGGCGCAGGCGATGCTTTGAAGACAAAAATTCTGCTGCAGCAACTGGCTGACCGGCATAGTGCTTTTAATTATATTCCGGTAGATATTTCGGTTGATGCCATGCAGCAGCTCAGCAACAGCCTGCACACGGGGATGCCGGAAATTAGCGTGCAGGCCATAGTAGGCGAGTATTTTCAGGCACTGGAATGGCTGCAGGCGAATAAGACCGGGCGTAAAGTGGTTTTGTTTCTGGGCTCTAACATTGGCAATTTTAAAGCAGATGAAAGCAGAGATTTTTTGTGCAGTGTACGAGCTTACCTGCAGCCCGGCGACAAGCTGCTCATGGGCATCGATCTGCATAAAGACCCCGACATTATACTGCGCGCCTACGACGATGCCGCCGGCGTAACTGCTGCATTTAACCTCAACCTCCTGCGTCGCATTAACCGGGAGTTGGGCGGCAACTTTGATCTGGAACAGTTTCGCCACTATCCACTCTATAACCCGCAGGATGGGGTGATGCGCAGCTATCTGGTCAGCAAAAAAGAGCAGGAAGTATACATCCGCGACCTCCGTAAATCATTTCATTTTGCTGCCTGGGAAGCCATCCATACCGAAAACTCGCACAAGTATACATTGCCTCAGGTAAAGGAACTGGGTATGGCCTGCGGCTTCACCCTGCAATCCGTTTTTCAGGATAATAACCATCGTTTTGCCGATGTCCTGTTTTCTGTAGAAGAAGATGATAACAGGAAACCAGAAGGCATCAGTGATGATAGGCTTATTAAGGATTAATGTCGGACAAAATAACAACCGATAGGTCATCTAAGTATAAAAGAAGTGCTGTTACATTTTATGATCTGGTATTCAACAAATATAGCCCTGGAGAAGCCATTGAAAAATATGCAGGAAAAAAATATATGCAGCAAAATCCTTATATTAGCTACGTAAAGGATGCATTTATATAATATATAAATCAACAAATAGCTAAAAGAAGCTGGTAGTAGGACAATAATAAACTGCTATTGCGCTCTAATCAGGTCGATTATACCATGGAATACATTACCCTTGCCACCGGCAGCAGTTATTTCCGCAGCCCCGACGCGGCCACAGATGCGGCCATCGCAGCGCTGCAAACAGGCAAAACATTTTATGGCCCCGCCGAGGGTACCGAAGCTTTGCGCCAGGCTGTTGCTGCGAGGTATAAAAAAGAAGGTATAACGATGCTGCCGGAGCAGGTGCTGATAACGCCCGGCAGCAAGCAGGCGCTTTTCAACCTGTTCACGGTGCTGCTGCGTGAAGGTGATGAAGTGGTGATTCCAACACCGGCTTGGTTTGGGTTTGATGACCTGCTGAAGTATAGCAAAGGCAAAGGCGTTGCCCTGCAAACGCATCTATCGGAAGGTTATGCAATTACGCCGGATGCGTTGCGCCGCACATTAAATGAGCACAGCCGTATACTTATACTAACCAATCCCGGCAACCCCACAGGCCGCGTATACCGCAAAGCCGAACTGGAGGCGCTGTTGGAGGTAGTAAATGAGTTTCCGGATCTTTATGTAATCTCTGATGAAATATATGACTTTGTTACTTACGGCCAGCCTGTTGCTTCTATCTTTTCCTGCCAGAGGGCGCCAAAAGAAAGAACCTTTGTCGTAAACGGCTTTTCTAAATCGTTTGCCATGTCGGGTTGGCGGCTGGGTTATTTGGCCGGTCCGCCGGAGCTGGTAAAACAGTGTACTGATTTCCAGTCGGCCACGCTGGCGGGTGTCAGCGTTTTTTTGCAGGATGCCGCGCTGGCTACGCTAGAGCAGCGCGATGAAGCCCTCCCGCCTATGCTGCACGTGTTGCAGGAACACCGCGAACTGATGCGACAAGAACTTAATACCATTCCGCAAGTGCGTTATTACCTGCCGGATGGTGCTTACTATTTCTTTCCTAATTTCAACTCTTACATAGGCCGCACAACGCCCGAAGGAGAAACCATCAGCACAAGTGTGGATTTGTTCCGGTACCTGCGGGAGCAGTATGAACTAGAAATTGCACCCGGCGACAATTTTGGCGCGCCCGGCCACGCACGTATGTCGTTTGCAGTAGAAAAACCTGTGCTGCAGGAAGCTTTGCGGCGGCTGCACGAAGCATTGGAGAAGTTGCGCTAATGTATTTTGTACTATCGTTTTCTGGCTATTTCTGATTAACAATTTGCTGTTTCATGTAGTACTTTATCCAACTACCTCTGGCTCCTCCTTAAAAGGATACGATGAGGGCACAAGTATAAAATACATTTTTTGAACATTTCCCTACTTCAAGTTTTCAACTTGAAGTAGGGAAAACTTATGTCCTCATCGTATCCTTTTCTAAGGAGGAGGACTTACACCCCTGCTATACTATCATCTTTCATCATTCTTCTGCTCATATAGCGAAGCAACAGCAGCCCTGCATATCTATCTAATACCTGCCTGCTTTCATGTTCTTAATTTTTGTACCTTTGCGGGCCAATTCTGAAGCTCCTTTTTAATGAATACCCTTAGTTACAAACAACACTTTTCCAAAAATTTTTCGCTGGCTTACCCGGTGGTGCTGAGCCAGCTGGGGCATATTATGGTAAGTGTGTTTGATAGCCTGATGGTAGGCCAGACTGGAACTGTGCCACTGGCAGCTGCCTCTCTAGGCAATAGTATGTTCACAGTGGTGCTGGTTTTCGGACTGGGAGTTTCCTATAGCATTACACCCCTAATTGCCGCCGCCGATGGCCGCCGCAATTATACCCGAATCTCGCTGCTGCTACTTAATGGCCTGGTATCGAACGTGCTGCTGGGAATTTTGCTGTTTATTGCCGGTTATTTTCTGTCGCCTTACATCACGCTGCTCAACCAGCCGCAAGAAGTGGTAAGGTTGGCTATTCCATACATCAATATCCTGTTCCTGTCGATGGTGCCGCTGATGATATTCCAGGCGTTCCGGCAATTTGCCGAAGGTTTATCGCTCACCAAGCAGGCGATGTATATTTCTATCATTGCCAACAGCCTCAACATTGTGCTCAACTACATCTTTATTTGGGGAAAATTGGGGCTCCCGGCGATGGGACTGGTAGGGGCCGGCTGGGCCACGTTCATTTCGCGGGTGGTAATGGCCCTGATGATGGGTGCTTATGTGCTGTATGGAAAGCGTTTCGCCCTGTTTGTCAAGTTCATGCGCATGCGGCATCTTTCCTTCATCCACATGTACCGCATCTACAAGCTGGGGCTTCCCATTTCTGTGCAGATGATATTCGAAATGGGCGCATTCAGTTTCTCGGCTATCATGATTGGCTGGCTGGGTGCCAAGCAACTGGCTGCGCACCAAATTGCCATCAACGTCGCTTCTGTTACTTATATGATGGCCAGTGGCATTGCCGCAGCAGCTACCATACGTGTGGGCAACCAGAAAGGCCTTGGCAACTACCACGATATGCGTATGGCGGGCTATACCAGTTTTACCATGGGCACCCTGTTTATGCTGGGCAGCGGCTTACTGATGATTCTGGGAAACAGGCTGATACCGATGCTATACATTGATGACCCGGAAGTGATACGAATAGCTGCTGGCCTGCTGATCATCGCGGCACTTTTCCAGATTTCGGATGGCGTGCAGGTAGTGGGACTGGGAGCGCTACGCGGTTTAGAGGATGTGCGCATCCCGAGTCTTATATCTTTGCTGGCATACTGGGTTATAGGTTTGCCTGTTGGTTACCTGCTCTGCTTTAAAGCCGGCTTCGGGGTTATGGGTATCTGGACAGGTTTACTGGTAGGTTTATCAGTAGCTGCCCTTCTGCTGTTCCTGCGCTTCAAAGGGCTCAGCAACAGATACAGAAAAATGCGTTTGTCTGGTTCTTAAAGTATAAAGCGAAGCCCTTGCTACAAAAACAGCAAGGGCTTCGTGACCTTTTGAAGTATAAATAATCCTTAAATCGGCCCTAAATCCTTAATAGCCGGGCCAGTTACCACTTTTCCAAAGGGATCAAAGCGGGAGCCGTGGCACGGGCAATCCCAGGAGCTTTCGACGCTGTTCCAGCTTACAATGCAGCCCATATGGGTACACACCGCCGAACATTGATGCCGGTTGCCCTCCTGATCGCAGTATACGGCAATCTTCTTCATGCCATCCCGTATAATTTTGCCTGTTCCGGGCATTACCTCCATCATGTCGTCCACCTCGCCCGGTGTAACATAATCTTTCATCTGGGCCGCCACATTCAGGTTTGTTTTCAGGTATTGTCCAGCAGATTTAATTGGGCTTCTGCCGGGGTCGTAAATTTTTGCCCATGGGTTAGGCCTTCTCATGATAAGGTCTGTCAGCAGCATTCCAGCAATAGTGCCGTGGGTCATGCCATGGCCCGAGTCGCCGGTAGCTATGTATACATTTTCGGTGTCACCGGGATTGCGGCCGATATAAGCCAGGCTGTCTACAGGCTCCATCACCTGCCCCGACCAGCGATACAGCACATCCTGCGCCATCGGGAACTTGAGCCGTGTCCAGCGTTCCAGATCCAGAAAATGACTGGCTGTATTATCTTCCTGGCCCGTTTTATGGTCTGCGCCGCCTACAATCATCAAGTCATACTTAGGTCCTGATCCATCTTCCGCAACATTGCTTTCCATTAGCCGGATATAGTGGTATGGGTCGTCCATGTCCCAATACAGCGCGTCGGGCACGGAGCCTGCGGGCACTGCTACGCCGATGGCATATGTCCGGTAAGGAGCCTGTTTGGTATGGATGGTTACAATGTCGTTTACCGGCGTATTTGTCGCCACCACCAGATGGTTCGCTGAAACCGCATGGCCATCGGCCGTTACCACAGTTGCTACCGGCCCGGATTGAAACTCTTTTGCCGGAGAATTGGTGTATATCTGGCCTCCCTGCTCTATAAAAGCTTTGGCCAGACCAGCCAAGTATTTTGTAGGATGGAAGCGCCCCTGGTTCGGAAAGTGCAGGGTAGGCAATGCTGTCAGTGTTTCGACCGGGCACTCTTTGCGGAGCACCACATCGCGCCAGCCAATTTGCTGCACGGCCTCTAATTCTTTTACTATTTCTTCTTCCTGCTGCCTGTTGTTGGCAAAAAGGTAGCCATCCACACGGCTGAAATCGCAATCAATGTTCTCGGCTTTGGCCAGCTCCTCTATCTTATCAATGGCGCTGCCGTGGCTCTGACAGGCCAGGCGGGCGCCCTCTTTCCCGAACAAATTTATCAGGTGCGGATATCCGTCGTCGAGGGCGTTGGATAGGTGGGCCGTGGTGCGGCTGGTTTCGCCTGCGCCGATGGTTTTGGCTTCCAGCACAATTACTTTCTTACCCTCTTTCGCCAGCATATAGGCCGTCGTAATACCTGCTATCCCTGCCCCTACCACGCATACATCGCAGGTAAGGTTTTCGCTTAGGGAACTGGTCGTGGGCATGGTTACTTCCTGGTCCCAGACAGGAAAAGTTGCTCCGGATTCTTGTTTCATAGTTACAGTTTTAGCACTTACTGGAGTTATAGGCGGTGCCTGCCACCAGGCAGACCTCCTGCATAGGATTACGGTGTGGTGTAGCTTATGTTTCTGAGAAGGAATTCCGGCGTATAGGGAAGTATAAATAGAAAGTGCTATATTGGCTGTAAATAAGATAAGTTAGGAGCTGAATAGCTTTAGAAATTATATACAAAAGTGCAGGTAGCAGGAGTAGTTCCTGCTATACTCTAGTTGAGTGTAATCATAAATAAAAGTCAATGTATAAAGGTGAACCTTCTGAAGGTGTTGAGTTTTACAATCTATTGTTCGAGAGCGATGACTTCAGTGCAGAGTTAGGTAAGGTTACTTTGGCTGCGGGAAGGCTAGAAGTAGAACTAATGCTCTTTCTGTATCGCAATGGAGTTAAAGAAAAATTTGTCGGTTCTACCTTAGGAAAGCTAATTTATATTGGAAAAAAGTATCAACTGTTTGATAGCAATTTAGCTATTGCACTGGATATAACCCGCAAGCAGAGAAACTACTTAACACATAACATCTATGCACTACTCACGGAACTTATTGATGAGACAATATTAGAAAGAAGCAACGTGCTTGACTCAGATGTTCATACTTATATAGAACGAGCATGGCAACTAAGAGAAAATTTGATTGCTTTAGCCGATATAATCAGTAAGAAATAAAAGAAACTGTTTATCTTCTTGAGTGAGCCAGCAAGCTTCACTGATTTGATGTTGCTTGCACTGTTAGAAATCTACGAGTTTCTGCCAGAGGAAAAGAGCTTTCTTTCATTCCAAAAGAATTTAAAGACTAGGAAAGCAGTTGAGCACAATCTGGGAATAATAGCAAGGCATTTCTTCAAAATAAGAAATCATACGTATTTTTACAAAGGTTAAAAAAGAAGACAGATGAGCATTCAGACTTTGAAATATGAAATTATCGAGTGGGTAACTAAAACCAATGACAATTCCTTATTGAAGGCATTAAAGTCAATAAAGGACGCTAACATGGCTACAAATGATTGGTTTGAAAATTTAACAAAAGAAGAAAAAGAATCTATAAATCGTGGAATATCAAACCATGAAAAGGGAGAAGTATTGACGAGCAAAGAATTCTGGGCTGGTTATGAAGGCAAAATTTAAAGTTCTTTGGTCAAAGGAATCAAAGCTTCAGTTTGACAAAGTCATAGCTTATCTCAGAGATGAATGGACAGAGAAAGAAGTAGATAAATTTATCCTGATATTAAGAACATTTGAGGAAGTAGTCTCTGAATTTCCGGAACTCTATGCTGAATCAAAAGCTGGGATAAGACGGGCCATATTGACCAAACATCATTCTGTTATTTATCGAATTGATAAAAAGGATGCTTTAATTAGAGTTTATACCATCTTTGACAACAGGCAGCATCCAAACAAGATGGAATAAATACCAAGCCCAACAAAGCCCACCATCTCAACCTATGGAAACCATTACCTGGCAGCATTTCGAGCAGACCGATATCCGCGTAGGCACCATCACAGAAGCACATGATTTTCCGGAGGCGCGCCGCCCGGCTTATAAACTAACGATAGACCTCGGGCCGCTGGGCATCAAAAAATCAAGCGCCCAGATTACGAAACATTATACCAGAGAAGAACTTGTGGGCAAACAGGTGCTGTGCGTAACGAATCTGGGCAAAAAGCAGATTGGCAAGTATATGTCGGAGGTGCTGGTAACCGGTTTTGCCGATGAAAACGGAGATATTGTGCTGGCGCAGCCTGCCGGTAAAATTCCTAATGGCAGTAAGCTTATATAAAGCAATACCGTTATACTTGCTATGTTTTACCGCATTGAAGGAGAAGTATTATAAAGAGGATTATTATAAGGAGCCGGATCCCGGGCACGCGTGGTATCTGTTATACCTGCTGCCGCCTTGAACTTGCTCTCGCGCAGGCTTAACGTGTCGATGATGGTTTCGTAAAGTTTGTTCATCTCCTTTACATGCGTAACATAATAATGATAAGAGTTGCGGAACTGCTCCCGCGTAACGCCATGTCGCTTCAGGAGTTGCTCCTGCCCATAATTAAATGTCATGAGTGCTGTGTCGGGATAAATAATTTGCCCTTCCACCTGCGCCTCCAAAGTATGAATATCCGCTAAAATTTGCACCATTTCTGCTTGCGGAATCATATTTTCAGGCATTTCCTCGTTCTCAGACTGACAGCTAAGCAGGCTGAGGCAAAAAAACAGGCAGAAAAACCTCATCATGGATGCAAAATAAGAGAACATGTGCTAATTTTAAAACTGACGCTACGGCACAAAGCTATGAAGGAGCTTGTACAAAAGCTACGAAAGTACGAGATACGAATCAGAAAGGCAATTACCACGCAGATGCAGGGCGATTTCCACTCGGTGTTTAAAGGCACTGGGCTGGAGTTTGACGACGTGCGGGCTTATCAGTATGGCGATGATGTGCGCTCTATCGACTGGAACGTATCGGCGAAAGGGCACGGTGTTTTTGTAAAAACTTACCGTGAGGAAAAAGAGCAATCTGTTTTTCTGATGCTGGACGTAAGTGCCTCGCAAACTATTGGCACGGGCAGGCAGCAGAAGCTAGATGTGGGCAAAGAGATTTGCGGCGTGCTGGCGCTGTCGGCGGCCCGGCAGCAAAGCCAGATTGGCATTATCTGTTTTTCGGACCAGAAAGAGAAGTACATCAAACCGGCCAAAGGCATACAGCAAGCTTATACCCTCATCAAAGCCCTGCACGAGCTGCAGCCCAAATCCGCCAAAACAAACCTGGCAGCCGGCATCAGACTTACCCTCGACATCATCAAACGGCGCAGCATTATTTTACTTATTTCTGATTTTATAGATGTGCGCTACGAAAAAGAACTGGGTATGCTGGCCAAGCGCCACGACCTGATTGTAATACAGCTCCAGGATTTACGCGAGCAGCAGCTACCTTCCATGGGCATCGTGCCGGTGCGCGATAAGGAAAGCGGTAAAATTTTGTGGCTGAATACTTCTGGCAAGGAGTTTCAGCGCAGCTACCTGAACCAGTATGCCGAAAATCAGCACGTAGTAGAACGCATTTGCCAGAAATACCAGGCCAACTACCTCACCATCCGGACGGACGGGGATTACGTGCCGCAATTGATTAACCTGTTCAGGCTCCGAAATAAGTCTGTCAAAAAAAGTGCTTAAATTACACATTCTCTTACTTGTAGCGCTGGCACCAGCGTTGGCTGGCGCCAGGCAGGCAGCAAAGCCTGTCGGCCGCTTCGGCACCGACACGGTAAAGCTGGGCGAGCCGCTTACGTATACGCTCGTGCACCGCCACCCGGCTGCGCAGGAAATTATACTCCCGGGTTCCGATTACACCTTCGCTCCTTTTGAGTTTGTGCGCAAAGACTTTTATCCTACCTCCACAAAAGGTGGCATCAGCACCGACAGCACCGTGTATACTTTGCGCACCTTCGAAATCTATCCCATTCAACAGCTGGCGCTGCCTGTATATGTGCTGCAGGGCAACGATACCTTAGCCATTTATGCCCAGGCAGATGCTGTGTCTCTGAAACAACTGGTGCAGCAGGTGCCCGAGCCTCTGCAACTGAAAGCAGAAACAACACTGGCGCCGGTAGAGGAGCGCTTTAACTGGCCGGTAATGCTGGTATGGCTTGTGGCAGGCGCTGTTTTTCTTAGCCTGGTCTGGTTTATTTTCGGGCAAACGATCCTGACCAAGTATAAATTATACCGCCTCCGCAAAGACCATGTATACTTTGCCTCCCGCTATAGCTCGCATGTAGATCGGTTTGTGAAAACAGCTGCGCCTGCCAGTATAGAGAAAGCCGTATCGCTGTGGAAAAACTACCTGACCAAACTGGAACGAAGCGCCATCAACTCCTTTACAACCAAGGAAATTGTGGAGTTTTATCTGAACGATGAAGAAGTAAACACTGGCCTGCGCATACTGGATAAAGCCATTTATGGTAACCTGCAATCCGAATCGGAGGGTGAGGCAAACCTGGCGCTGGGCATGCTGCGGCGCTTTGCTAAAAGCCGTTACAAAACACAAAGAGAACTGACCAAAGATGTTAAGCTATAACGAAGATTTCTGGGATTGGCTGCGCCCGGAATGGTTCGGCTACAGCACGCTTCACTCTTTTGAGTGGGTATACCCGCTGGTGCTTTACGCGCTGCCGGTGGTGCCGCTGCTGTTCCTGCTCAAGAACACAGTGCGGCGCAACACCCGCAATAAGTTGGATATGGCCCTATTTGAGGGAAACCTAGGTTGGCAGTGGACCAGCATGCTGCGCTTTATTCCGACGCTGGTGTTTATACTTTTTACGATGCTGGTGCTGGTGGCGCTGGCCCGCCCGCAACGTGTAAATGAGCAGGTAGAACTGTCGGCAGAGGGCATTGATATTGTGCTGGTGCTGGATGTGTCGGGCTCGATGGAATTGCGGGATTTTAAGCCCAGCCGCCTGGAAGCCGCCAAGGAAGTAGCTACCAGTTTTATCGACGGGCGCATTGAGGATCGCATTGGTTTGGTAGTGTTTGCCGGAGACGCTTACTCTCTTGCCCCGATCACCACCGATTATGAACTGCTGCACGAAAGTATAAATTCTATTGGCTTTAAGATGATACCAAATGATGGCACAGCCATCGGCAGCGCGCTGGCTGTGGCCGTAAATCGCCTCCGCGACTCCAATGCAAAAAGCAAAGTCATCATTCTTATCAGCGATGGCGAAAACACAGCAGGCAGCCTGGACCCGGAAATGGCCGCACGTCTGGCTTATGGCTTCAGTATAAAACTTTATACTATCGGTATTGGTAAAGATGGACAGGTGCCTTACGATGTGGACGACAGCGGCAAGACGCTTTATGTGGAAGCGAATCTAGACGAAACCAGCCTCCGCCAGATAGCCGGCATCGGACAGGGACGCTTTTTCAGGGCTGATAGCAAAGATGCGCTCCAAAAGGTGTTTCAAAATATTAACAGACTGGAGAAAACAGAAATTACCGAAAGTCGTTTCCGCGATACTCGCGATTATTACCAGGTATACCTGAAGTGGGCTCTGCTGCTGCTGCTAATCTGGATGCTGCTCAAAAACACGTTCATCACCAGTGTGCTAGAAGATTAATATTTGGGAGGCAGATAGTTGAAAAGTTAAAGAGGTAAAGTTTTTAAAAGTGCTGGTGCGAGCTTGCAGCTCGTATCAATTTATGATTATAAGATAAAGTAAGGTAGTAGAAGCAAATCATATGTACGAGCTGCAAGCTCGCACCAGCAGAATTACCAGTACCAGCATAGTATAAACAATCATCAAACGAAAAACAAACAACGATTAACGATTAACGAACAACGAAAACCATGACAATAGCTGATAACATTTTATACTTTGATGAGCAACTGCGCAGCATATCTTGCCGTTTGGTGGCTGTATCTAAAACACAGCCGGCAACAGCCATAAAAGAGGCTTATGAAGCCGGGCATCGCCTGTTTGGCGAAAACAAAGTGCAGGAACTGGTAGAGAAGTATGCTGAGCTGCCACATGATATATCCTGGCACCTGATTGGCCATCTGCAAACCAATAAAGTAAAGTATATCGCTGAGTTTATTGATACTATCGAGTCGGTGGACAGCCTGAAACTGCTGGTGGAAATAAACAAACGTGCCGAGATGTATGGCCGCACGCTGCCGATTAACTGTCTGCTGCAAATCTCTATTGCTGATGAACTTACTAAGTATGGCATGGATTACGAAGAAGCCGTGGCGCTGCTGCAATCCGAAGAATACCGAAGTATGAAATATATCCGCGTGGTCGGTGTGATGGGCATTGCCACCAATACTGAAGATGAAGCCAAGCTCCGCCGGGAGTTCCGATACCTGCACGAGAGCTACGAAAACCTCCGCGACACTTTCTTCTTCGCCAACCCCGATTTTTGCGAAATTTCAATGGGTATGACTTCGGACTGGAAAATTGCTATAGAAGAAGGCAGTACGCTAATCCGGGTTGGAAGCGGCATTTTTGGGGCGCGGGATTACAGCAAATAATAGTTTGATGGAAAATCTTCCAGGTCTGACATCGCTATAAAACCGGCTGTTCAGGTAAAGGAATTGTTATCTTTCGATCATGGGTTTCTTTTTAAGAGCAAACTTGAGATTTTTGTTTGACATCTTAAGCCTTTTATATGCGATTTATACTTTATACTTCACTTTTCGTACTTCTGCTTACCGGCTGTACTGCTACTAAAATGGCACCCGCAAACTCCGCTCCTTCTGATACTGTTCCGCTGCCTGATTTCGATATACAAGGGCACCGTGGCACGCGCGGCCTGATGCCTGAAAACACCATCCCGGCCATGCTTAAAGCTGTGGAGTTAGGCGTTAACACTTTAGAGATGGATGTGCAGATTACGCGTGACGGACAGGTGCTCATCTCGCACGACCCCTACATTAACCCGGCGCACGAGCTGCTGCCTGACGGTACCGAGTTACCGGCTGCTGACAAACAGAAGTATGTGTTTTACGAAATGGACTATGCGCATATCCGCCAGTTTGATGTAGGTTCCAAATTCTACAGCAGCTTTCCGGAGCAGCAGAAACTTAAAACTTATAAGCCGCTGCTGTCAGAATTAATCGACTCGGTGCAGCATTATGTCCGGGCGCACAACCTGCCACAAGTTTTCTACAACATCGAAATAAAATCCAGGGCAGAAACAGACGGTAAATACCATCCTGTACCGGATGAATTTGTGCAGCGCGTGATGCAGGTAATTACAGAAAAAGATATAAAGCCGTGGACTATCATTCAGTCGTTTGATGTGCGGCCGCTGCAGGTGCTGCATGCACAACACCCGGAGGTGAAAACGGCGCTGCTGGTAGAAAATATGCTTGGCCTCGAAGCCAATTTGCGCAAACTTGGCTATACCCCTGCCTTTTACAGCCCTAATTACAAACTTGTAACTCAAACACTGGTAGCAGATTGCCATCGCCAAAATATAAAAGTAATCCCCTGGACGGTGAACAAGGCCGAAGAAATCAGACAACTAAAAGCCAAAGGCGTAGACGGTATCATTACTGATTATCCCAACCTGTTCCGTTAAACAACATTATACCTTTGTCAGAATTATCGAACTTAATACTACCTTTATTAAAATTCTGCTTCGGCAACAGCAGCATCTCTAACATACTAACAACAGAAAAATGGCACAAAATGCAGCAAGCATCGAAAAGAAGTATAAAGAATTTATTCAGCAGATAATTGCTTCAGATATTGTCTGGGGACTGACTAAAGACGAAACATGGGCTACTTCCAGTTCTGCAGAATTCGAAGACACAGAGGTTATCCTGTTCTGGTCGGGCGAGAGCAGTGCGAAAGCCTGTGCCGAGGACGATTGGGCAGATTATGTACCGGAATCAGTGTCGCTGGTTGAGTTTCTGGAGAACTGGTGCGTGGGCATGTATGGCGACGCGTTGCTACTAGGCGCTGACTGGGATAATGACCTGACGGGCAAAGAAGCAGAGCCGCTGGAGGTAGCCTTGGATATAGTAAACGAGTTGAAGGCTAAGAGCAAAACGTTGGAATTTACACAGTATGATAATCTGGAGGATTTTGAAGAGCAAGTAATAGAGGCACTGGAAGGTGATGATGAAGAAGAAGCTTAACCTGCATTTTAGCAAAGTATAGATGCTGAATTATAGGCTTTCCGAAGTATAAATCATAAAGAAAATTTATACTTTGGCAGCACAATTCTTTCTGATTTCTAATCATTCAAAAAAACGTGACACAAAAAACCATACTACTGACAGCCAGTTTGCTGGGCGCGCTTAGTGTTGTTTTCGGCGCTTTCGGTGCGCATGCGCTAGGCCCGATGCTGCAGGCAAGCGGCCGCCTTGATACCTATGAAACAGCCGTGAAATACCAGATGTACCACACGCTGGCGCTGCTGGCAGTAGGCCTGCTGCTCTTTCACGTAGATCAGCCGGCATTGCAGGTGGCGGCGTGGTGCTTTTTCCTGGGCATTCTTGTTTTCTCCGGCTCACTTTATACTTTATGTATGACGGGTATGACGTGGCTCGGAGCAGTTACGCCTATCGGCGGCGTGCTATTGATTGTAGGCTGGGGCGCTTTATTTTATGCCGTTTCAAAGGCTTTGTAGGCTATACTTGTTAGCGACATAGTAGTTATATTACCGTTTGATTTAACTGCAACCTGAGTTTTTTATAGAAAGGCTGTTCCGCTAAAGTTTAACTTTTCTATGTTAAAGCCGCAAGCTAACACCTGCGTTAAGTAGACCGTTCATGCCAAAGCCTAAATCTACAAAACCGCCAATCTTTTTCCCAAACCGGACACCGATTGCATTTATATGAAAAGCATAAAGTAAGCGGTCGTTCTCTTCCCTATTATGGATTTGCAGGTAAGTAGCACCTATGGCCACGCTGGAGTAGACATCTACATTAGGGTTTCTTGAATAATGATAGTCGAGGCGGGGCATGAAGCTAAAGTAATCGTTACGATAAATTAACGCTCCTGTGTCTTTATTATTTACTACATACCCGCTATAAACAGCCAGCCCCCCGGTACTCCATCTGTCCTCAAAACCATACATATAATTCAGCATCAGCGGGCCAGCTACACCCCTATCTTCTCCCTGGCTAAAATAAGAGAAAGTAATAAGATCGACTATACCTGCCGCCAGTACAGGTAAAGGCAATACTCCATATCCTATTGCCACCTCATGATTTCCTTTTATGGTGTACAGTTGTGGCTCCGTATCCTCTGCTTTCTGCGCCTGCACTCCTTGGCAACTCAACAGGATGACGCAGGTGATTCCCAGTATTCGTTTGTTCATATCAGGCTAATTTATAAAAGTGAATGCTTTAGCAACAAACATATAGAACAATGTATATAAAATATAATAAGATGCTTCTTTATTATAGAGGGGGCTCAGGCACAAAAAAAGCCCTCCAGCACGGAGAGCTTTTTATACTTATTACTTGCCGCCTATACTTCGTTTTACTGAGCGCTGGCAGTTGTTTTCTCTTTCACGTTTGTTACGATATACACGTAAGCATCGCCGGCGGCGGCGTTAGAGTGTATCGTAATTGCTTTCTTTTGCTGGCCCATTTTACCGGCGCTGTTAAATTTAGCATTCACAATGCCGGTTTTACCTGGCATTACCGGCTCTTTTGTCCAGTTTGGTGTAGTGCAGCCGCAGGTTACGCCTACGTTGTCGATTACGAGTGGCTGGGTGCCGGTATTCTTAAATTTAAAGGTATACTCAACCACATCTCCCTGTGTAATATCACCGAAACTGTGCTCGGATTCTTCAAACGTAATAGCAGGACCGTTTTTAGCCTGCTCCTGTGGGGCAGTAGCCTGCGTTTTAGGCTGAGTCTGGGCATTGGCGCCACCCGCAACCAGCGCGGCGAAAACCATAGAAAGGATTACTTTTTTCATCTGCTTAAAAGTGTTAAATGATTGCTTTGGCAATTATACTAAAAATTTATATAAAACGATGCAAGGTAAGAAATCGTTTGTCAGCTAACCAATAATTGTTGGTTAAAGTTCAGCAAATAAAGTTCTTCTGATGAACGCGTCACCGCGGTATAGAGCCAGCGGGCAAATTCCTCGTTCAGCATGTCGTCTTTCAAGAAACCCTGATCCACGAAAACAGCCTTCCACTGGCCGCCTTGCGCCTTGTGGCAGGTTAGTGCATAGGCAAATTTCACCTGCAAGGCATTCAGATACGGATTTTTCTTCAGCTCCTTGCTGCGGTCGCGCTTGGTTTTAATGTCCTGATAATCCTGCAGCACCTCTTCGTACAATTTCTTGTTCTGGTCGGCAGGCAGCGCCGGGGTATCTGTGTAAAGGGTGTCAAGCATGATTTTCACCTCTTCTTCCTGCGCATCAGGGTAATCTACAAAGCGAATGCGGATGTCGGCAAAGCGGCAGTTATACATATCTTCGTATCGGATGATCTTGGTAACTTCCACAAAGTCGCCGTTGGCCATAAAACCAATATCAGAATCCTTGGGCAGCCAAAAGTAGTTATTGCGCACAATCATCAGGTAATCGCCTACGCCCAGTTCGTCTTCGGCAAAAAAGATGCGCCGGCGGATGTGCTGGTTATACATATTGGCTGATTTGTTGGAGCGGCAGATAACGGTGGTGTTTTCAATACCAAACTTGTCGTAAGCATAGCGCAGGCCATCCTCCAGCTTCTCGCCCGTCATCTGGTAAATATCGCGCCAGCCTTTGGTAAACAGTTTGATATCAAGCTTCTCGCTTCCGAGCTGGTTGCGCAGGTTGGTGGCGTTCATCAGAATGCCCGACGCCTCAGCCTGGCGCATCACCTGTTTCAGCTCAATCTCCTGCACCTGGCAACGTAAATTATTCCGTAGGTACTCCGCCTCTAACGACGGACTCAGCGCCTGGCCAACCGGCGGCAACTGTGCCGTGTCGCCAATCAACAGCAGCTTGTTGTTTTTTTTGTCGAACACATAGCTGAGCAAGTCCTGCAGCAGCCCGTTTTGCCCAAAACTACTGTCATCCGAAATCATCGAGGCCTCATCCACAATATAAAAAGTATTATCGGCCTTGTTGGGCTGGCGGGTAAAAGCCAGTCCTTCGGCGTATGGATTTGCCGTTTGGCGGTATATTTTTTTATGAATGGTATAAGCGGGAGTGCCGCTATAGCTGACCATTACTTTGGCGGCCCGGCCGGTAGGCGCCAACAGCACATACTTGTAGCCAAAAGCATTTAGGATTTTTACCAGGGCTGTTACCACAGTTGTCTTGCCCGTGCCGGCGTAGCCTTTCAGCAGAAAAACCGGCCGATCTTCCTGCCTGGCAAGTATAAAAGCATCAAGTTTAGCAAAAAGCTTCGCCTGATCATCGGTAGGTTCAAACGGAAAATTTTCTCTTAAGGCTTGTAAGGGGCGCATGATTTAATGCAGAAATTTGGGAGTATAGGCGTGCACTGCCACCAAGGTATTTTTGAGCGAGATGCCTGGCTATGGTAAATTTACGCCTAATTATACTTAAAAGCAGCTATAAAGGGCAAAAAAAAGCCTTACACGAGGTAAGGCTTAAAAGATTTTAAAACGAGTATGGAATGGCGATTAAACGCGCTTTACATCTACTGCGTTAAGGCCTTTTTTTCCTTCTTTCAGTTCATAAGTAACTTCGTCGTTCTCTCTGATTTCATCAATCAGGCCGGTAACGTGTACGAAATACTCTTTTCCTGTTTCTTCATCCTTAATAAATCCGAATCCTTTTGATTCATTAAAGAATTTTACAATTCCTTTGTTCATGCTATTATTTTAGTTTTGCCAAAAATATAAATTAATTAGAAAGAATACTACCTAAAAGCCTAAAAATCTGAAAACAGAAAGCCTTATTTCAACAAAAGCACTATAATAAATTCTTAAGTTCTTTACCAGCAGGATACTTTATATTTTACGGGGTATCTCTGCTGAGGTTGTAGTGGCCATAGTGGCAGATGCTTTGGCAATGAGCAGCGGCTCCTGATCTCCTTTCACCACAAATATTTCGGCTTCGCAGAAATTGAGCTTTTGCCCCTGCTTTATTACGTAGCCCTTAGCCAGCAGCTTATCGCCCACGCCCGGATGAAAGTATGACACCTTGATTTCGGCTGTAACCACGTGGTAATTTTTGGGCACCAGACTTACGGCGGCAAAGCCCGCCACAATATCGGCGAGCGTGGCAATAACGCCGCCATGCGCAAAGCCTTTGTGCTGCCGGTGCCGCTGCTCCAACGTTAATTCGCCTTCTATGCGGCCAACTGCTATCTTTGTCACGTTAAAGCCCATGAGCTTCATAAATTCCTGTCGCTCCAGCTTTTCGCGTATGTCCTGTTCAAAGTCGGGATTATACGTTTGTATCATACTGTAAAATTACAACCTAAACCCATACGCACAAAACTATGCCTGACCTGAACCCCAATGCTGCTGCCTATGCTAACAAACTGCGCGTGCGCGTGTGCGGCGTATGTCTGCAGGAAAACAAACTACTATTGGTGCGCCACGACAGCACTTTAAATAACGATGCATTCTGGGCGCCGCCGGGTGGCGGCGTTAACTTCGGCGAAACCATGCAGCAGGCACTGGAGCGCGAAATGCAGGAAGAAACCGGTTTAAAAGTAAGCGTAGGTCGTTTCCTGTTTATAAATGAGTTTGTGCAACCGCCGCTACATGCTATCGAGTTTTTCTTTGAGGTAAAAGTTACAGATGGAAGTATAATTACCGGCTCTGACCCTGAGGCTGCCGCAGACAAGCAGCTGATCAGGCAGGTGCAGTGGCTCGCGATAAAGGAGTTGCAGGCCATCCCCACTTCAGACAAACACCGCGCGCTGCAGCACCTGTTTTCGCTCGATGATTTGCTGGGCCTGCCCGATCAGTTTGAGAGATAAGAGCAGCTTTGCGGCCTTTTGCCATATTTTTTTTATACTTGCAACAGCATAGCGGCCGCTTTAGGGCGCTGCCCCTAACCAATCCATACGTTGACTACAACCAGTACCTATTTCCGGCTTTCGCATAAAATTCAGGATGAAGCATTTGATTTACAGCAGGCGTCCGAATGCCAGTTATACCTGTCGCTGGCGCAGCAGTCGGTGCGCGTAGCTGTAGTAGATGCTGCCCGGAATAAATTTGTGCTGCTGGAGGATTACGAGCTGCTAACGGTTTTTACGCCGGCACAAATGGCGGGGCAGCTGCGCTTGTTAGCTGCTGAAAATCCGCTGCTGCAACAGCAGAACTGGCAGAAAATACGTGTATGTATCAGCAACCAGCACTTTACCTTGTTGCCCGAAACGCTCTACGACCCGGCGCACCAGACTGATTACCTGCGCCTGCACAGCCACCTGAACCCACAGCAGGAAGTGGTGCTCTCTTACCGCCATCCGGGGCTGGAGGCGATGAATATTTTTTCGGTAGATGCTGCTGTTTACCACACATTGCAGGATATTTTCCCGCAACAGCCGGTGCACCTGGTGCATCTCACCAGTGTGCTTATTCGCAGCATACTGCACCATGCCGACCGAACCGCGCCGCGCTGCATCTATGCCTATGTAGAAAGCAATTATGTAACGGTGCTGGTAGCAGGCCCCAACGGACTGGAGTTTTGCAATATTTTCCGCTATCACAGTCCCGAAGACTTTATTTACTATATTGTTTTTGTGATGCAGGAGCAAAAGCTGAACCCCGAACAGGAAACCATCACTGTCTGGGGCGACATTATGCATGATTCCCAGCTGTTTAATATCCTGATGCAGTATGTACGCCAGGTGAAGCTGGGTAAAAGGCCAACAGACTTGTCGTATAGTTATAAGTTTCACGACCTGTTTGAGCACCGCTATTTTGAGCTCTACAGTCTTCAACTGTGCGAGTAATGTGCTGCTGATGTGCTTTAGGTATATCGGTCTAATAGTGTACCATTGAAGGCTTGGAATTTCTAATCGGTTCATTTTAAAATTTCACTTTTTGGGGCATATGTCAAGCACTGGCGCCTCTTATGCCGACACAAGACGTATACCGCCCGCCTCAACTGGAAAAATACGCATCAGACTTTTATATGCTGCTGCTATCGGGTTACGCCACCTTCTACTTTTTCTGCAGCCTTCTGTTTTTTTTGCTGCTCAGTTGCTAAACCTTCCACTCAAAGGCAGTAAGTCTAATAATATCCATACAGGTCGCCGGTGCAGCTTAGTTAACACCTTTGGCGTACAAAGGGATTATTATCTGAAAAATATTTTTTCTTTTCAGTTAGATACCTCAGTCTTAATTCTTAAAAACATGAATCACTTGTTTCCTTTTAAATCAAAAGTAAGTTACGACCAAAGGAAAATCATGATGCAGCAGGAACCCCGCTTGGTTTGGCTCACAGGCCTGTCCGGATCAGGTAAAAGCACGCTTGCCTTACGGCTGGAACATTACTTGTTTCACAAAGGCTTTAAAGTGTTTTTGCTGGATGGCGACAATGTTCGCAACGGCCTTAACTCTGATCTGAGCTTTACAGCGGAGGACAGGAAAGAAAATCTACGGCGGGTAGGCGAAGTGGCAAAGCTAATGTTGGATGCAGGTTTGGTGGTGCTGTGTGCTTTTATTTCCCCATCCGAAAGTGAAAGAGCCCTGGTTAAAGTAATTGTGGGAGCAAGCAGGTTTACCGAAGTATACATTAACTGCGCGCTGGAAGTATGCGAAAACCGGGACACCAAGGGTTTGTATGCCAAAGCCAGGCGCGGCCTTATTTCAAATTTTACGGGCATCAGCGCGCCCTATGAGATCCCGCTGCACCCGGATCTGGAACTGCAAACCGATAAAGAATCGATAGAAGAATCGATGTATAAGCTCATCAGTTTTGTGGAACCGCAACTACAAGACAGGCAACCGGCAAAAGCTTTTTCAGAAAGGTAAAAAAGTATATTTTCCCCGACTTCTCTGCAACAAAAATTCACTGGAAAAACAGCTGCCGTATTCTTCCGTTAAAGTGAGCAATGTCTTTACCAGTTTTTCCGGCAGGTTGCCAAACTGTTATTATATGTACAGCACAGCCGTTAATTTAAATTTAAGCCTGCTACAGGCGCTATGATTTCATCAAAACAACTATAAAATAATCAAAATGGAGAATTTTAAGGATCAGGATAAGCAGTATGAACTGGCAACTTTTGCGGGCGGATGTTTCTGGTGTATGGTAAAGCCGTTTGATACATGGCCTGGTGTTATAAAAGTTGTATCGGGTTATACAGGCGGAGATATTGTAAATCCTACCTACGAGCAGGTTTGCTCCGACACAACAGGCCATTACGAGGCCATACAGATAACCTTTGACCCTTCCATTTTTCCCTATCAGGAACTGCTTTCGGTATTTTGGGAGCAGATTGATCCGACAGATGCCGGCGGTCAGTTTGCCGATCGGGGATCTTCCTACCAAA
>Ga0210040_10001619_pt1 | contig 33481 bp, 33 predicted proteins | sample CryGeyCG12114_NA_FD_185462 | JGI IMG/M metagenome (GOLD analysis project Ga0210040, IMG submission 185462) | Groundwater microbial communities from aquifer - Crystal Geyser CG19_WC_8/21/14_NA (SPAdes) (version 2) | ecosystem: Environmental > Aquatic > Deep subsurface > Groundwater | place: USA...
GTCCGCGGGGCGGTGCTCGCCGCCGATGGCATGGCCGCGCTTGCGGTCAGCCACCAAGGCCGGGTGGCCGTGATCAAGCGCGACAACACGGGACTGGCGGTGCGCGAAGTCCCCTGGACCGCGGTGCGCCTGACCCCCGCAGGCCTGGTCGTCGAAACCGGTGACCGATCCTTCGGCGCGATCTCGCTGGCCGGCATCGACGCGCTCGAGGTGCGACGGCTGACGCCGTAGAGCGCTTTTCGACCGAACTGCACCGTCCACCGTTCGGCCTCGGCGCAGCCGAAGATTATGCGCTTCGCCGTGCTTCGACTTCGCTCAGCACGAACCGGTCAGATGAGGGCGATAACCGGTCCAGCAAGCTCATTGGTCAGCGTGCGGGTGGCCGCCACCTTTCGGTGGCGGTTCCCTTGGCGTGCCGCGAGCCGTTCAGGCGTAGGAGACTGCCGCCCGGACCTTGCTGCGCCGGAGCATGCCGCCGACTGCGCCGCAACCGAGCACCATGAACGCCCAACTCGCCGGCTCCGGTACTGCTCCCGTCACCGCTTGGCTGATGGTCAGCACCGAGGCCGCGGTACGGTACGACGTGTTGGCCGCGAGAATGTACGTTCCCGGTACGAAGCTTGGGGCGGACGTGGAGCCGGAATAGAGCTGCGCCCCATCTTCGACGAACCTGCTCAGGTTATCGGCACTGATGCCGATACCGCCGCCGTAGGCCGAACTATAGAACTGGACCAGCGAAGCAACGCTGGTACTCGCAGGCGACACGCCGTTGGGCCCGGTTCCCGCGAAGCTTCCGCCCACGTTGTGAAACTCAAACGAGGTGCTGTTGTAATAGTCGGGCAGCGCGCTGTCATCGAGATCGAATGCAGCAGTGTACCCGCCCGAGATGGTGAAATGGAACTGCGCGGCCTCGGCCGTCGATGCCCCGCTCGCGGCCAAGGCCGCAGCGACGAGGGATAAAGCGAGCTTGCTGATCATGGGTGCTCCGTCGCGAAAGGCGTGGGGGTGTCGCCCGCCTGGAAGTCCGGATCCGACAGGGATGCTTACCGAGCGGATGTTGCAGGAAGAAGTCACTGACGTCTTGGCCATCGCGCTTGAATGATCTCCGCGCCGCATCCCACGCTGCGACAACCATGCCTCTGTCGGGGCAAGGGACGGCCCTGCAGACCGCACCCGCAAAAAAGGCCCGGTGCGTTGCCGCACCGGGCTTGAGGTCGTCCGCAGGAGGAACGTCGTGGGGCGGCGGCCTGCGCGGCCGCCGCCGAACTCAATAATTGTAGGCGCGCTCGCCGTGCTCGCCGATGTCGAGGCCTTCGTGCTCGACCTCGGCGCTGACGCGCAGGCCCGTCACCAGCTTGGCGACGAAGATCGCGATCGCGGTGCCGACCGCAGCGATGATGATGGTGGTCACCACCGCCTCAACCTGGGTCACCAGCTGCGCGCCCATGTTGAAGTCGGGCTTGCCGGGGCCGCCGAGCGAGGGCGAATAGACGATGCCGGTGCCGATCGCGCCAATCATACCGCCGATGCCGTGGACGCCGAACGCGTCCAGCGCGTCGTCATAGCCGAGCTTGGGCTTGAGCACCGACACCGCATAGTAGCAGATCACCGAGGCCACCGCGCCGAGCACGATGGCGCCGAACGGGCCCGAATTGCCCGCCGCCGGCGTCACCGCCACCAGCCCGGCGACGATGCCCGAGCAGAAGCCCAGCGCCGAACCCTTGTGGCCGTTGACCCGCTCCGCCAGCATCCAGAACAGCCCGGCCGACGCCGTCGCGACGAAGGTGTTGATCATCGCGAGGCCGGCCGACCCGTTCGCCTCCAGCGCCGAGCCGGCGTTGAAGCCGAACCAGCCGACCCACAGCAGGCCGGTGCCGATCCCGGTCATCGTCAGCGAATGCGGCGCCATCCGCTCGTGCGGGTAGCCCAGCCGCTTGCCCAGCATCAGCGACGCCACCAGCGCCGACACGCCGGCGTTGATGTGCACCACCGTGCCGCCCGCGAAGTCGAGCGCGGCGGGCGTCTTGGTGAAGAAATAGCCGTTTGCCGCCCACACCATGTGCGCGACGGGGAAATAGACGATGGTCAGCCACACCGCCGCGAACACCATGACGGCGGAGAACTTCATCCGCTCCACCACCGATCCCAGCACCAGCGCGACGGTGATCGCCGCGAAGGTCATCTGGAAGCAGATGAACACATATTCCGGGATAGCGACGCCGGCCGTGAAGGTCGCGGCGGTGGAATCGGGCGTGACGCCGCGCAGGAACGCCTTGCCGAAGCCGGCGATGATCGCGTTGCCGCCATCACCGAACGCCTCGGTATAGCCCCACATCACCCAGATCAGCATCGCGAAGCAGGCGACGGCGCCGATCTGGGTCATCGTCGACAGCATGTTCTTGGCGCGCGTCAGGCCGCCGTAGAACAGCGCCAGCCCCGGCACGATCATCATCAGCACCAAGAGGGTGGACGTCATCATCCAGGCGGTGTCGCCCTTGTTGACCACCGGCGGCGACGGCGCGGCGGGCGGCGCTTGCAACGGCGCGCTCTGGGCCAGTGCCGGCAGTGCATGGAACAGTGCGGCGCCGACCGCGAGGCCGCCGGCGATCTTGAAAGCTTGCTTCATGGAGTCCCCCTTCACCTTGGCCCCCTCACAGCGCCGTGTCGTCGGTTTCGCCGGTGCGGATGCGCACCGCCTGGCCGACATCGAGCACGAAGATCTTGCCGTCCCCGATCGCGCCGGTGTTGGCGGACGATTGGATCGCCTCCACTACCCGGTCGGTGATCGCGGCCGCGCAGACCACCTCGATCTTGATCTTGGGCACCATGTTGGTGCTGTATTCGGCCCCGCGGTAGATCTCGGTCTGGCCCTTCTGCCGGCCGAACCCCTTGACCTCGGTGACCGTCATCCCCGCCACGCCGACTGCGGTGAGGGCTTCCCTCACCTCGTCGAGCTTGAACGGCTTGATGATGGCGATGACGAGCTTCATCCACGCCCCCTTGCTTGCCCTACCCTGAGGACATGCTCAGCAAGCGGCGTGCCAACTCGCCCACGCCCTGCAACCGCGGCGAGGACTCTCAAAATGCCGCGTCGGAGCGCCCGCTTTGTGAGCAGAACGGGTGCGGTGCCCGTTTTTCAGGCAGCGCCGGCAATGATCCGCTGGGCCGCGGCCAGATCGGCTTCGTCGACCAGCACCGTCACCGGAAGGGGGTAGAGTGTGGCCAGCGCACGGCCGGAGGCGACAGCCCCGATCCCCTCGCTGGCGAGGCGGCCGACGATGATGTCCGCCTCCACGCCGCCGAACCGGCCGAGTTCCGTCAACATGCAACCCAAGCGCGCGACACGCGCGTTCGATCCCCCGTCACGGCGTGAAGTCCTTGAGCCTTGCCACCGTTCCAGCGTCCATCCGCTTGATCAGCGCGACCACCAGATCGACGGTGCGGTCGAAATCGCTGCGATCGATGACGCCGTTGTGGGCATGCGTGTAGCGCGCCGGCACAACCAGATTGACCGTCGGCACGCCGCCGGCGGTGGCCTGAATCGCCGCGGAGTCATCGCCATAGCCCTGCACCAGGTCACGCTGGAGCGGGATGTTCGCCGCGCGCGCGGTGTCGCTGACCAGCTCGACCATCCTCCGGTTGGGAATGGCGCTGGTGTCGTACAGGAAGATGCCCGGACCGCCGCCGAGCACCGCCTGTGTCTCGTCCGGATTGCGCCCGGGGCTGTCACCGGTGATGCCCCCTTCGATCGCGATGCCGATGTCGGGCTTGATCAGGTCCGCCGCAGTATGCGCGCCGCGCAGGCCGATCTCCTCCTGCACCGTCGCGGCGACAAACAGCTGGTTGGGGTGGCCCTGGGCGCGCAACCGCCTGAGCGCCTCGATCACCACCGCGAGCCCGACGCGGTCGTCCCACGCCTTGCCGAGGTACCGCCCCGCCGCCAGTTCGGCGAAGGGCGCATCGGGCACCACCGGGTCCCCCGGCCCGATCCCGAGCGCCGCGACCTCGGCCGCGTTGTGTGCGCCGACATCGAGAAAGAGGCTGTCGCGCGGGAACACGCGCGTCCGTTCCTCCGCCGGCACGACATGGACGTCGCGGATCCCGGTCACCGCGCGGACCGGCCCCTTGCGGCCGATGATGATCCAGCGCTGGTCCGGCAATGCCTGGTCGAGCCAGCCGCCGAGCATCTGCATCGACAGGAAACCCGTAGGGGTAACCCGCCGGACCATCCCGCCAAGCTCGTCCATGTGGGCGTCGAGCATGATCTTCGGGCCGGCCGAGCCATGCTGCGCGATTACGGAGCCGAGGCCATCATAGCTGATCCGATCGGCCAGCGGCCTCACCTCGCGCACGACGATGCGGCGCACGTCCTCTTCGAACCCCGGAGGGCCCGGCGCATCGGCGAGTTCGGCCAGCAGCCGTTCGGTTCGATCCGCCGTCTGCGCGCACGCGGCATCCGGCGAGACCACGGCAAGCAGGATCGAGATCGCCACGGCAATGCGGTTCATGGATGCACTCCTTTGCCTGCAGCATCCGCGCTGCCCCGGCACATTGCAACGCTCGATTGACCCGCCTCACTCGTGCGCATAGTCGGTGCGCATGGCGGAGCAGCAAGGCAGCAAACGGCCGGTCAACCTGACGCTGGATAGCGACGTGGTCGCGGCGGCGCGCGAGCTTGGCATCAACCTCTCGCAGACCTGCAACCAGGCGCTGGTGGCCGCGGTGAAGGCCGAGCAGCAGGCGCGCTGGAAGGCCGAAAACAGTGACGCGATCCATGCCTGGAACCGCTGGTACGATCAGAGCGGCGATCCGCTCGCGCACCTGCGCCAAGGCTGATGGCGCTGTTCGATGTCCACCGCGTTGCGGGTGATGTGCTGGTGCTCGACTGCCAGGCGGAGCTCCTGTCCGACTTCCCGACCCGCTTCGTGGTGCCGCTGCGCGTCATGTACACCTCGCAGCGCGCCGGGCTCGCGCGGCTGTGCCCGGTGTTCGACGTGGGTGGTCAGCAGCTTGCCATGGTCACGCCGCTCGCCCGCGGCATCGACCGGCGGGACATCGAGGACACGGTCGGGAACCTGGGCGCGCACGAGGCGGAGATCAGGGCCGCACTGGCGATGCTGACCTCGGGGCTGTAGCCCAAGGCCAAATTCTCAACCGTTCGTGCTGAGCCAAGTCGAAGCACCCCGCGCGAGGGTTGGCCTTCGACTTCGCTCAGGCCGAACGAGGGTTTGGGAGACGCCGGTGATTCAGCGATTCAGACCGCGGTTCCGCCCACCGTCAGCCCGTCCACCAGCAGCGTCGGCTGGCCCACGCCAGCCGGCACGCTCTGCCCGCCCTTGCCGCACATGCCGACGCCTTCGTCGAGCGCGAAGTCGTTGCCGACGCCCAGCACCTTGGTCAGCACCGTCGGGCCGTCGCCGATCAGCGTCGCGCCCTTGATCGGTGCGCCGATGCGGCCGTTCTCGATCCTGTAGGCCTCGGTGCAGGAGAAGACGAACTTGCCCGACACGATGTCCACCTGGCCGCCGCCGAAGCTCTTGGCGAAAATGCCCTTCTTGACGCGGCTGAGGAGTTCGTGGGGGTTGTCGTTGCCCGCCTTCATGAAGGTGTTGGTCATGCGCGGCATCGGCGCATGTTCGAAGCTCTCGCGGCGGCCGTTGCCGGTCGGGGCGACGCCCATCAGCCGCGCGTTGAGGCGATCCTGCATGTAGCCCTTGAGGATGCCGTCCTCGATCAGGATCGTCTCCTGCGTCGGCGTGCCCTCGTCATCGATGGAGAGCGACCCGCGCCGGTCGAGGATCGAGCCGTCGTCCACCACCGTCACGCCGGGAGCCGCGACCCGCTCGCCGATCCGTCCGGAAAAGGCGGAGGTGCCCTTGCGGTTGAAGTCCCCCTCCAGCCCGTGCCCGATCGCCTCATGGAGCACGATCCCCGGCCAGCCCGGCCCGAGCAGCACGGTCATCTCGCCCGCCGGCGCATCCACCGAATCGAGATTGATCAGCGCCTGGCGCAGCGCCTCACCGATGCCGCGGTTCCACGTCGCCTCATCGAATAGCGAATCGTACAGGTAGCGCCCGCCGATGCCGAAGCTGCCTGTTTCGCGGCGGCCGTTCTGTTCCACCACGATCGATACGTTGAGCCGCACCAGAGGCCGCACGTCGGTAGCGACGAAGCCATCGGGCCGCACGATTTCCACCACGCTCCAGCTGCCGGACAGCCCGACGGACACCTGCGCCACGCGCGGATCGCGTGCCCGCGCCGCCGCGTCGATCGTCTGGCACAGGTTCACCTTGTCGGCGAAGGGCACCAGGTCGAGCGGGTCGGCATCGGTATAAAGGTGGCGGTTGGTGGCGCGCGGCGGCGGCGCCTTGGCGGCGGCGGAGGGGGCGATCAGCGCCATCGTCTCGCCGGCGCGCTTGATCGCCGCTTCGCTGAGCTCATTGGCGTGGGCGAAGGCTGTCATCTCGCCCGACACCGCGCGCAGGCCGAAGCCGGCATTGGTGTCGTAGCTCGCCGTCTTGAGCCGCCCGTCGTCGAAGCCGAATGCCTCGCTCTTGCGATACTGGAGGTAAAGCTCGCCATCGTCGGCCTTGCCGAGAGCGGTGGCGGTGAGCGACTGCGCCGCCTCGGGCGACAGCCCGTCACGGTAGAGGAACGAGCGGGGGTCTGCGGCGATGGTCATGGAGAGGAGATAGGGAGGCGAGTGCCGCCGGTAAACCGCCTTGACCCTTTCGTCACCCCGGACTTGATCCGGGGTCCCGCTACATGCCGGGGAGGAAGAACGTAGCGGGATCCCGGGTCAAGCCCGGGATGACGGTGAGAAGCGGAAAAATCCTACCGCCCCTCGGGCAGCGAATAGGTGAGATCGTAGAGGTGCTTGCCGCCCTTGACCTCGATGCTCAGCGTCCCCGCGATGCCTTCCAGCGCGCCGGTGCCGCTGTCGGGCGCGATGATCACCGACAGGTCGGCGCCCGCCTTGCTCATCGTGCCGCGATGGACGAGCACGAAGCCGCCGCGGCGTCCGTCCAGCGTGCCGCTGACCTGATCGATCGCGACATAGGACGCGGCCTGCCCTGCGGCCGGCGTACCGGCGGCCAGCATTGTGCCCCGCGCCTCGCCCTGCAATGCGCCCGAAAACACCTTGTGGAGCGCCATGCGGCTGGTCGGCACGCCGCCATCGGGTGCGGGCGCCTGCGCCTCGGGCGTGATCGTCACCTCGAAACTGCCCGTCGCGTGCTTCATCGCCGCTCTCCCCGTCGTCTGCGCCCCCGCCGCCACGCCCAGCCCCGCGAGCAAGGCGAGGCCGAAGCGCATCACACCGAGGCGCCGTCGGGATGGTCGGGCAGCGCCGCCTGGTCCACCCCGTCCGCCGGCCCGCCGATCAGGACGAAGCGCCGATCGCAATAGCCGCAGTCGACATAGCCATGCTCGTCGATCTGCAGGTACACGCGCGGGTGCCCGAGCGCGGCGCCGCCGGGAATGTCGGTCGCACCGTCGCAGGCGAGGCGGGTGCTGGAAACGCGGATCACTTCGGGCGGCGGGTTCATGATGGCGGGATAGCAAGCGGCGGCGGCGCCGGCAATCGCCTCTCCCGGCTCGGACAAGGGTTGAGGCACCCGCCCGGCAGGCCTATCGCGCCAGCATGACCGAAGCCGCCATCTCCATCCAGGGCCTGTGCAAGACCTACGCCGGCGGCAAGCGCGCGCTCGACGGCGTCACCTTCGATGTGCCGCGGGGCGAGATCTTCGGGCTGCTCGGCCCCAATGGCGCGGGCAAGTCGACGCTGATCAACATCCTCGCCGGCCTCGTCAACAAGACCGAAGGCAGCGCCAGCATCTGGGGCTTCGACATCGACGCGCACCCGCGCAACGCCAAGGCCTCGATCGGCATCGTCAACCAGGAGATCCTGTTCGACCCCTTCTTCTCGCCGGTCGAGACCTTGGAAATCCAGGCTGGCCTCTATGGCGTGCCGAAGAAGGAGCGCCGCTCGATGGAGCTGCTCCGCGCCGTCCATCTCGAGGACAAGGCCAACGCGTACGCCCGCACGCTGTCGGGCGGCATGAAGCGGCGGCTGATGGTGGCCAAGGCGATGGTCCATTCGCCGCCGGTGCTGGTGCTCGACGAGCCCACGGCGGGCGTCGATATCGAATTGCGCCAGCAGCTGTGGACCTACGTCCGCTCCCTCAACGACTCCGGCGTGACGGTGGTGCTGACCACCCACTATCTCGAGGAAGCGGAGGAGCTGTGCGACCGTATCGCGATCATCAACAACGGCACGCTGATCGCCAACGAGCCCACGCGTGAGCTGGTCGGCAAGGCGCAGGAAAAGGTCGTCGCCGTGACGGTGGACCGCGACCTTTCCGCGGCGCCCGAGGCGCCCTGCTTCGAGAAGATCGTGCTCAAGGGCCGCCGCGTGCTGGAGATCACCTATTCGAAGGACCGGGTGAACGCCGGCGAGGTGCTGGCGGCGGTGACCCGTGACGGCCTGGGCATCGTCGATGTGTCCACCAAGGAGGCCGATCTGGAGGACGTGTTCCTTCGCCTCACGCGCGCGGCCAACGCGGGGTAGCGATCGTCCCGTCATCCCTAAGCAGGCAGGGACCCATGTCTCTATCGCGTGGCATAATCGCCAGCCATGGGCTCCTGCCTGCGCAGGGGTGACGATAAGCTGGTCCGATCCACTCCAGGATTTCTGCCATGACCCACCCCACCATCACCCCGCGCCTCACCGCGATCATCGCGGTCGCCTGCGGCGTCATGGTCGCCAACCTCTACTATGCGCAGGCCCTGATCGGCGAGATCGCCCCCGCGATCGGCCTTGCCGGCGGCACCGCCGGCCTGGTCGTCACCCTCACGCAGCTCGGCTACGGCGCCGGTCTGTTCTTTGTCGTCTCGCTGGCAGACCTGGTGGAGAATCGCCGACTGATCCTCCTAATGACCGCAGGCGCCTGCCTCGGCGCGCTCGGCATCTGGTTCTCTGCGAGCGCCGCGACCTTCCTCCTCTTCTCCTTCCTCACCGGCTTCTGCTCGGTCGGCGCGCAGATCATGGTGCCGCTCGCCGCCCACCTCGCGCCGGAGGAGAGCCGCGGCCGCGTGGTCGGCAACATCATGGGCGGGCTGATCACCGGCATCATGCTCGCCCGCCCGCTCGCCAACGGCCTTGCCGCGGTTGCCGGCTGGCGCGCGATCTTCGGCGTGTCCGCGCTCGGCATGGCGGCGCTGGCGGTGCTGCTCGCCCGCACGCTGCCCATGCGCAAGCCGCAGCCGGGCCTCCACTACGGCCAGATCCTCGCCTCCAGCGTGGGACTGCTGGTGCGCACCCCGGCGATCCGCCGCCGCACCGCGTATCAGGCAGCGATGTTCGCCTGCTTCAACCTGTTCTGGACGGCGGTGCCATTGCTGCTCGCGCATAGCTTCGGGCTCGGGCAATGGGGTATCGCGCTGTTCGCGCTGGCCGGTGCGGGCGGAGCGCTGTCCGCGCCGATCGCAGGGCGGCTGGGCGACCGAGGGTATGTCCGCAGCGGCACTGCGGCAGCGCTGGCGGGCGCGATCCTTGCCTTCGCGGTCGCGGGCTGGTCCGCCGCGGCGCACGCGCTGGTCATTCTCGCGGCCGCCGCCGTGCTGCTCGACGCGGCCACGCAGATGAACCAGGTGCTCGGCCAGCGCGTGCTGTATTCCATCGCGCCCGAGGCCCGCGGCCGCATCAACGCGGTGTACATGACGGCCGTGTTCCTCGCCGGCGCGCTGGGTTCCGCGCTCGCGTCGATCAGTCTGGCGCATGGCGGCTGGACGGCCACCGCAAGCCTCGGCGCGGCGTTGGGAGGCGCGGCGTTCCTCCTGTTCCTGACGGAGCCGCGCTCCACGCAAGGGTAGTCGGCCGCACGGCTTTGGTTACCGCCCGTTAACCATGCGTTAGCACTGTGCCGCCACTCTTCGCGCAGGACCACAGGAGCATGCGCCATGGGCGTTACGGCAAATCTGCAAACGGCTGACCCTGCCGCGTCCCCGCCGATCATGGCGCGGCTGTTCTCCGCGACGGGTCGGATGATGGTGACAGTGGTCGACCTGTCGGACGACATGGCGGTCGCGACCACCGACTCCCCTCCCCCGACAGGCAGTATCGCGGTGGTGGCGAGGAACTGCGTGCGCCTGCCCGCAACGGTCGCGGCGATCGAGGGAGGGCGGTTCACGCTGACGCTCGACGAGCCGCTCGACGGCCGCCGGCGCGAGCAGTTCGTCGGCTTGAAGCCAGCCGCGACGCACCGCCGGCCGGATGTGGCAGCCGCCGCTTAGCGTCGCCCCCGGATTCGCGCGTTGGCGTGACGCCCTCCAGCGTCATCCGCCGGTTCGACTACCGCGGTCACTATCCGTCCAAGCGCGGCTGAGGCACATTCGGCGGCATGACGATACGAGTCGGGATTGGCGGCTGGACTTATGAGCCGTGGCGCGGGACCTTTTATCCCGACAAGTGGCCGCACAAGCGCGAGCTCGAATATGCGGTGAACCACGTCACCGCGATCGAGATCAACGCCACCTATTACGGCCGCCAGAAGCCGGCGAGCTTCGCGGCATGGGCCAAGGCCGCGCCCGACGGGTTCCAGTTTGCGGTCAAGGGGTCCCGCTTTTGCACCACCCGCAAGGTGCTGGCGGAGGCCGGGGAAGGCATTGCGCGTTTCGTCGAACAGGGGATCGTCGAACTCGGCGACAAGCTCGGCCCGATCCTGTGGCAGTTCATGGCGACCAAGCAGTTCGAGCCGGAGGACTTCGGGGCGTTTCTCCGGCTTCTGCCCGCCGCGCAGGCCGGCGTTCCGCTGCGCCACGCGGTGCAGGTGCGGCACGAAAGCTTCGCGGTGCCGGCCTTCGTGGAGATGGCGCGCGCCGCGGGCGTGGCGATCGTGTTCGCCGATTCCGCAAGCTATCCGGCCATCGCCGACGTGGCCGGCGAATTCGTCTACGCGCGGCTGGAAAGCGCCGAGGAAGTTAACCCTGCCGGCTACGCGCCTGCCGCGCTCAACCGTTGGGCGGAGGCAGCGCGCGTCTGGCAGGCGGGCGGCGTGCCCGATGGCCTGCCCCGCGTCGATCCACTCCCGCCCCCCGAACACCCCCGCGACGTCTTCGTGTTCTTCATCAACGGTGCGAAGGTCCGTGCGCCGCAAGGGGCGATGGCGTTCATCGAGCGGCTGGGCCGATAGGGTAAGCGCGCTGCCGCACGACGGCGTCTGGGCATGGCTGGGCGTCTCCACGATCCACGGCGTGGGCGTGTTCGCGGCCTGGCCGATACCCGCCGGCACCAGCGTCTTCGCCAACGATGACGGGGCGATCGGGTGGGTGGAGGCGGCAGAGCTTTCCGGCTTGCCGGCGGGATCGCCGCTGCGGCGGCTCTACCACGACTTCGCGATCCATCGCGGCACGCAGCTCGGATGCCGCGCCAATTTCAACGTCATGAGCGTCGGCTGGTATGTGAACGAGCCGCTCGCCGGCCGCGCGCCAATATGGTGGTCGGCGAAGACTACGCCATGATCGCCGCGCGCGACGTCGAGAAAGGCGAGGAACTGACGATCAGCTACCGAACGTTCAGCGACGCGCCCGCCGTTTCTCTTTAGCCCCGCATCGGCCGGTACGATCGGATCGCGCTTAGGCGAGGGAAAAGCGCAGATCCCGCGGCTCTTGAGGCGCGATGTGGTGATCCGTGACTGCGCTCACGGGATGGTGGCCGGCACTGTCCCTGCCAGCGCGGTGTTCTCCAGCACATCGAGTGCGCGGCGGGCGAGAACATAGCGGCGCGCCGCCTCTATCCAGGTGCCCGCCTGACCCGCGCCGGGCAGGCGCGCCACTTCGGCGCGCGCGGTCTCTACCTGGCCGGCATCGAGAAGACGGCGCGCGCTCGCCAGGCGGTCGGCCGGAGGAGTCGATGGGGTCGCCGCCTCGCGCAGCACGACCAGCGAGCCGAGTTCGCGACGCAGGCTCACCAGCCACGGCTGCCCCGCACTGCCAACTACCTGCGGCGCGACCGCGTCCAGCCCCTGCCGCAGGCTTTCCAGCGTGACCGGCTGGCGCGCGACGTCGATCACCATGTCCACGGCGCGCGGCTGCGCTGAGGCGAAGCGGGCGCGCAGCTGCGGCTCCAGATAGCCGAGCCCCTGCCCACGATCGAGCGCCCGGCGGCTGGCGACCGCGACCAGCAGCGCCTCGGCGCGCCCGGCCTGACTGCCCGCGGCGGCGATGTCGGCCGCCATGGTGGCGGTGCGCGCTTCCAGTGCGGCGAGCTGCGCCGACAGCGCCGCCTCGCGGCCCGCAAGGGTGGCCGGATCGATGGTGGCGGCCACGGCCGTCTGCGGTGCGGCAACCGCGGGCGTCGGTGGCGGCGCTTGCGCGGCGGGCACCGCAGCGGCGTCCTTGCTGGCAGTCCAACCAAGCCGCCGGAGAGCATAGCCGGCCACCAGCAGCGCCGCGGCGATGGCCAGCAGAATCACCGCAATGAGAAGTGCGGTGCGGCCGCGGCGAGGCGCCCGGTCGGTCTGGCGGAAGTCGCTCACGCCGTCGCTTATCCCCGGCCTGCCACTGTCGGTCAATCGGCGAGCGTCGCGGCGGCGGCGAGCAGCCCGGTGTCGGTCGGCCGCGCCGGGATCGCGGTGGCTCGCCAGCCGGGGCCGGCCTTGGCGAGCACCGCCGGGCTGAGCGCGGCGACCGCGACGCGGCCCGGGTCGAGGGCAAGGCTGGCGACCGCCTGTGCCGCGCGGCCGGAGTGGAGCAGCACCACCGCCCCGTCCAGTCGCGCGGCGGCATCGGCGGGCACCGGCAGCGCATTGCTTGCATAGACGGTGATCGCCGTGACGCCCTGCTGGTCGATCCGGTCGCGCCCGGCAAGGTGAAGCAGGCGGCCGAAACCGCTCGCGCGGGCGCGCTCCACCAGCGCCGCTGCGTCCTCGTCGCCGACCAGCGCCACCGTCAGCCCGGCCGCGCGTGCGGCGGCGGCCGTCGCATCGCCAACGACCACCGCGGGCAAGACGCCGAGCTGCGTCAGTGCGGCACCGGCGTGGCGCAGCGCGTTGGCGCTGGTCAGCATCAAAGCGTCGAAGCGAGCGGGGTCGGGCACCTGCCAGGCGATCGGCTCGATCGCGAACAGCGGCATGGGGTCGACGCTCCAGCCCTCCGCCCGCGCCGCCGCGACGGTGCGGGCGTTGCCCGGCTCCGGGCGCACGACGACCAGCCGCCGCTTCATCCGCCAGAGGGCGCGAACAGCCGTCGGACTTCGGCGGGCGCACGGGCGAGCAGGTCGGCGGCGAGGCGCGGTCCGGCATCGGGGCCGCTCGCATTGCCTTCGACGCACGCGCCGCCGTCCTCGCTCAGCAACTCGGCGCGCAGGATGAGGACGCCGTCCACGAGCGTCGCCAGCGCCGCGACGGGCGAATGGCAGTCGGCGTGAAGCGCGGCGAGCAGCGCGCGCTCCGCACGAACGCACACGCTGGTGGCGCCGTGGTCGATCGCCATCACCAGCGCCCGGCTCGCGGCGTCGTCGGCGCGCACTTCCACGCCGACGGCCCCTTGCGCGGGAGCCGGCAGCATCGCCTCCGCCGGGATTGCCACGCCGACCTCGCCACGCCCGAGCCGGTCGAGCCCGGCGGCCGCCAGCAAGGTAGCGTCCACCTCGCCCGCCGCGAGTTTCGCCAGCCGCGTATCGACATTGCCCCGAAACAGCACCGGCAGAAGGTCCGGCCGACGGCGGCGCAGCTGGGCGGCGCGGCGCGGCGAGCTGGTGCCGATCCGCGCTCCGTGCGGCAGCGCCTCGATCGAAGGCACGCCGATCAGCCGGTCGCGCACGTCCGCGCGCGGCAGCGTGGCGGCAAGCGCAATGGCGGCGGGGCGCACCGTTTCGACGTCCTTCATCGAGTGCACGGCCGCGTCGATCTCGCCCGCCAGCAGGGCGCGGTCGAGCTCCTTGGTCCACAGCGCCTTGCCGCCGATCTCCGCCAGCGCACGATCCTGCACCCGGTCGCCGGTGGTGCGGATCACCACGATGTCGACCTCCTCCGCCGTCCAGCCATGCGCGATGCACAGAGCATCGCGGACCAGGTTCGCCTGCACGAGCGCAAGCGGCGAGCCGCGGGAGCCGAGACGGAAGCGAGCCATGGGGTTGCCATGCAGAAACGGCAGGCCTTCGACAAGCTCAGCGCGAACGGATAGGGAAAGGCCATGCTCATCCTCGGCCTGGAATCCTCGTGTGACGAGACGGCGGCGGCGCTGGTGACCGACGACCGCCGCGTGCTGGCGCACCGGCTCGCCGGACAGGAAGCGGCGCACGCGCCCTATGGCGGCGTGGTCCCGGAGATCGCGGCGCGCGCGCATGTCGAGGCGCTGGAGCCGCTGATCGAGGCGGCGTTCGCCGACGCAGGCCTGTCGCTCGCCGATGTCGATGCGGTGGCCGCGACGGCGGGCCCGGGGTTGATCGGCGGGGTGATGGTGGGGCTGGTGACCGGCAAGGCGCTGGCGCACGCGGCGGGCAAGCCGCTGGTGGCGGTCAACCACCTCGAGGGCCACGCGCTGAGCCCGCGGCTGACCGATCCCGATCTCCGCTTCCCTTACCTGCTGCTGCTGGTGTCCGGTGGCCACTGCCAGTTGCTGCTGGTCGAGGGCGTCGCCCGCTATCGCCGATTGGCGACGACGATCGACGATGCGGCCGGCGAAGCGTTCGACAAGACGGCCAAGCTGCTGGGGCTGGGCTTCCCCGGCGGCCCTGCCGTCGAGCGCGCGGCGGGGCTGGGAGATCCGAAGGCGGTGCCGTTGCCGCGCCCGATGAAGGGTGCAGCCGAGCCGCACTTCTCCTTTGCCGGACTCAAGAGCGCGGTGGCGCGCGCGGTGGGGCACCATGTGCCGGAGGACATCGCCGCCTCCTTCCAGGCCGCCGTCGTGGACTGCCTGCTCGACCGGACGGCGCGCGCGCTGGCGCGGGTGGAGGCGACCGCACTGGTGGTGGCGGGCGGCGTCGCCGCCAACGGCGCGGTGCGCGGCGCCTTGCAGGCGCTGGCTGCGGCGCACGGGCTACGCTTCGTGGCGCCGCCCTTGTGGCTATGTACCGACAATGCGGCGATGATCGGCTGGGCCGGTGCCGAGCGCTTCGCGGCCGGACTCACCGATCCGCTCGACGTGGCCGCGCGCGCGCGCTGGCCGCTCGACCCCGGGGCGGAGGCAGTCCGCGGGGCGGGCGTCAAGGCGTGAGACGGGTCGCGGCGCTGCTCAAGGGCGTCAACGTCGGAGGCAGCCGCAAGCTGCCGATGGCCGACCTCAAGCGCTTCCTGGTCGATCTCGGCTATGCCGACGCGACGACGCTGCTTGCCTCCGGCAATGCCGTGTTCGCCAGCGACGAGGACTCGACGGCGCTGGAAGCCCGGCTGGAGCGCGAGGCGAAGGCGCGGCTGGGGCTCGATACCGCGATCCTGATCCGCGACGCCGCCGATCTCGACGCGCTGATCGCCGCGGCGCCGCACGCGGACGCGGTGGAGACGCGGCCGCAGCATGTGCTCGCCACGTTCATGCGCGAGGCCGTCGATCCGGCGCTGCTCGATGCGCTGGCGGCGGCGTATCACGGGCCGGAGCGGCTGGTTCCGGTCGGTCGCGAGCTGGTGATCGACTTTCCCTGCGGCGTCGGGGATTCGAAGCTCGACGCGGCGATGCGCAAGCTGAAGTTCCCGTCGGCGGCGACGGCGCGCAATTGGAACACGGTGGGGAAGCTGCGGGCGATGCTCGGCTAGCGCGGCGCCGCTGCCCGGCTGCGGTCACGGCGGGAGCCGCTCACCACCGGCGGCGCAGCCACGTGGTCAGAAATCGACCGCGATGCCCTTGAGCTCCCAGTCACCATAGCGAGTGGGGTCCCTGCCAAGCGGATCGGTTTCCGGCCGCACGACGGGCTCCGGCTGCGGCACCGGCGGGCTCTTCGAGAGGTAGGCGGGCGGAACGAGATGCGGCGGGCGATCGGCCATGGGATGCTCGTGGATTGCGGGACGGGGGCAGGACTGCCACATCGGCGCACCATGCCCCAAGGACAAGTCTCTCGCACCCGGCCGCCGGTCGAACCGCTCGGCACCGCGACGCGGCGCGCGGCGATCCGCCTCCTCGATGCCGTGCTGCGCCGTGGCGAGCCGCTCGAATCGGCGCTGGCGAACGCCACCCGCGCGCTGCCCGGCGGGCCGGACCGGGGATTGGCGCACGCCATCGCCGCCGAGACGCTGCGGCGCCTCCCCGACCTCGACGCGCTGATCGACGGCGCGACCAGGCAGCGGCTGCCCGACGACGCCAAGGCGCGCTTTGCGCTGCGGATCGCGCTGGTGCAGGCGCTGGCGCTCGGCACGCCGCAGCATGCCGCGATCGCGACGGTGCTGCCGCTGGTCGATGGCGGCCCGCGCAAGCTGGTCCACGGCGTGTTCGGCACGCTGATGCGCCAGGGCGCGACGTTGCCGGCGGTGCCGACGCTGCCGGCCGATGTCGCCGCCCGGTGGGCAGAAGCATGGGGCGCGGAGGTCGTCGAGGGCGCGGCGCGCGCGTTCGCCGCACCGCCGCCGCTCGACCTGACGCTCGCCGATCCGGCCGCATCGCTGCCGGAAGGGCTGGACGGCGTCAGCCTGATGCCGGGGCACCTGCGGCTCGGCGAACATGGCCCGGTCGACACGCTGCCGGGGTTTGCCGAGGGTGCATGGTGGGTGCAGGACCTCGCGGCGTCGCTGCCGGCGCGGATGATGGCGGAGGTGCGCGGCAGCGTGATCGACGTCTGCGCCGCGCCGGGCGGCAAGTCGCTGCAGCTGGCCGCGATGGGGCTGGCCGTCACCGCGCTGGACGTTTCCAAGACGCGGCTGGAACGCTTCCGCCAGAATCTCGCGCGCACCGGGCTGAAGGCGGAGGTCGTATGCGGCGACGCGCTGACTTGGGCGCCCCCGGCCGCGGTCGACGGCGTGCTGCTCGACGCGCCGTGCAGCGCCACCGGCATCTTCCGCCGCCATCCCGACGTGCTGCACCGCGTGCGCCCGGGCGTGATCGCGGAGATGGCCGATCTCCAGACGCGCCTCATCGCCCGCGCCGCCGACTGGGTGAAGCCCGGCGGGACGCTGATCTATGCCACCTGCTCGCTCGAGCGAGCGGAAGGCGAGGAACAGGTGGAACGCTTCCTGGCGGCGCGCGGGGACTATCATCTCGCGCCGTCGGGCCCCTTGCCGGAGGGGATCGCCCCCACCCCGGAGGGCTGGGTGCGCACGCTGCCGGGCATGCTCGCCGACGCGGGCGGCTGCGACGGCTTCTTTATCGCCCGACTCGTGCGAGATAGCTGATTCGCGCCCCCTTGCCGCGGCGACGCGCGGTGCTAGACGCTTGACATGCAGCAGCCGGTCCGCATCGCGCCGTCGATCCTGTCCGCCGACTTCGCGCGCCTCGGCGAGGAGGTGCGCGCGATCGACGCGGCGGGCGCGGACTGGATCCACCTCGACGTGATGGACGGGCATTTCGTGCCCAACATCTCGATCGGCCCGGCGGTGGTGAAGGCGATCCGGCCGGTGACGGCCAAGCCGTTCGACGTCCACCTGATGATCTCGCCGGTGGATGCCTACCTTGATGCGTTCGCCGAGGCCGGCGCCGACACCCTCATCGTCCACCCGGAGGCTGGGCCGCACATCCACCGCACGCTTCAGCACATCAAGGGGCTGGGCAAGCGCGCGGGCGTGGTGCTCAATCCCGGCACGCCGGCGAAGATGCTCGATTACCTCCTCGACCTCGTCGACCAGGTGCTGGTGATGAGCGTCAACCCCGGCTTCGGCGGCCAGCATTTCATCGACAGCCAGCTCGGCAAGATCGCGGCGATCCGCCGCATGATCGACAGCAGCGGCCGCGCCATCGACCTGGAGGTCGACGGCGGCGTCGATCCGGAAAACGCGGCCCGCTGCATCGCCGCCGGTGCCGACGCCCTGGTTGCCGGCACGGCAGTGTTCCGCGGCGGCGCTGACGCCTACGCCGCCAACATCGCGGCGCTGAGGGGCGGCGGGTGAACGACATGACCCCCGATCCCGCCACCTCCCCGCCCCCGGCGCAGGACGGGATCGACGAGGGCAAGCGGCTGATCCGCCTCGGCGTCGGACAGGGACTGAGCCTCGCCGAACGGCTGGGCGACCGGCTCCAGCAACTCACCTGGCGCACGCCGCTCCACGCCCTGCGCCTGAAAGGGCGCTATCCGCTCAAGCTGCTGGCGGTGCCGCACGACCCCCTCCCCGGCGTGGCGAAGCGCGGGCACGCTTTGCTCGCGGGGCAGCTCAGCTACCGCGGCGACAGCATCTCGGTGGCGGCGCTCGACCCGGCGAGGACGATCCTCGCCAAGCCGCTTTCCCAGTATTTCCAGAGCTTCGCCTGGCTGCGCGACCTGGCCGCAGCGGCGCCGCGCCAGCAGACGGCGCCGATCGCGGAACTGCTGATGGCCAAGTGGCTCGACGCGCATGCCGAGACGGTGAGCGGCGACGCCTGGCGGCCCGACCTCTGGGGGCGGCGGATCCTCTATTGGGCGAGCCACGCGCCGCTGATCCTGTCGTCCAACGACCTGGTCTACCGTTCGCGCGTGCTCAACACGCTCGGCCGCGGCGCGCGGCACCTGGACCGCGGCGCGGACAAGGCGCCGCCGGGTGGTCAGCGGGTCGCCGCCTGGTGCGGCATCGTCGCCGCCGGGCTGCTGCTGCCGGGTGACGATCCCCGGCGTGCCTACGGGGAGGCGGGTCTGGCCCGGGCGCTGGCGGTGTCGCAGTTCGATGACGGCGGCGCGATCTCGCGCAGCCCCGCACAGCTGCTCGACACGATCGCGATGCTGGCGATGGTGCGCTCCGCCTACACCGCGCGCCGCCTCCATATGCCCGATGGCGTTCAGGGCACGATGGCGAGGATGGTGGCGGCCGTGCTCGGCGTCACGCATGGCGACCGGAGCCTTGCGAGCTGGCAAGGCGGCGGACCGATCGCGGCCGAGCGGGTCGCCGCAGTGATCGACGCGAGCGGCGTGCGCACCCGGCCGCTGCGCCAGTCGCGCGACTGGGGGTATCAGCGGCTCGCGGCGGGCGGCGCGGTGCTGATCGTCGATGCGGCGCCACCGCCGGTCGCGCGGGTGGTGGAAGGCGGCTGCGCGTCGACCCTGGCGTTCGAGTTCTCCGACGGGCTGGTGCGGATGGTGGTGAATTGCGGCGGCGCGCGCGCTGCCGCCGCGACGACGCCCAAGGCGCTGATCGAGGGACTGCGCACCACCGCCGCGCATTCGACGCTGACGGTCGCCGACACCAATTCCACCGCGATCCACGCCGATGGCACGCTGGGCCGCGGCGTCGGCGAGGTGGAATTGTCCCGTCAGGAGAGCGACGTCGGCAGCCGCATCGAGGCAAGCCACGACGGCTATGTGCGCCGGCTCGGCTTTCTTCACCGCCGCCAGCTGATGCTGACCACCGACGGCCGCGAGTTGCGCGGCGACGACGCGCTGCTGCCGCAGGGCCGCCGGCGCAAGGGCGCGCCGTTCGCGATCCGCTTTCACTTAGGGTCGGGTGTCGAAGCCTCCCCGACCTCGGATGGCCAAGGCGCGCTGCTGCGGCTGCCGGGCGGGGCGGCATGGCAGTTCCGCTGCCGGGGCGCGGCGCTGGCGATTGACGGCTCGGTGTGGGTCAACGGCGACGGCCGCCCGGAGGCCACGCAGCAACTGGTGGTCACCGGCGACGCGGCCTCGGGCGGGGCAAGCGTCAGCTGGGCGTTCAAGCGCGTCGGCTGAGCCTTGTTTATCCGCAACAGAAATTAACCAACCGCACCCCGCCGCCCCTCCGACGATCTATAATGGATCGCGGGGCTTTCTGAGGGGCGTCATGAAGATCAGGACGATGGTACTGGCAAGCGCGGTTTCGCTTGCGCTGCTGCTGGGTATCGGCGGATTGGATGCCTTTTCCAACATCAACAAGATCCGCGTCGGCGGGCCGTTGCAGCGTCAGGGCCAGGAAACATCCGACCTCGTCGCCGACATCCTGCCGCCTCCCGAGTACATCATCGAGCCATATCTCGAAGCGACGCTGCTCCACGACACGCCCGCCACCTATGGTCAGCATGCGGCTCGGCTCGTCGAGCTGCGCAAGGCCTATGATGATCGCCACCGGTATTGGCTGAATTCCACGCTCGACGGCTCGCTGCGCGCAACCATCACTCAGTCTTCGCACGCGCCCGCGATGCGCTTCTGGCAGGAGCTCGACCGTGACTTCCTGCCCGCCGTCCGCTCGGGCGACGAACCCAGGATCGACGCGAGCTATCAGCGCCTCACCGCAGCCTATGCCGAGCACCGGGCGGCGATCGATCGCGCGGTTGCCGCCGCCACCGAGTATCAAACCAAGCTTGCGGCCGAGTCTAAGGCGACGCTGCACCGCTCGCTGGTGGTGCTCGGCGTCATCGGCCTGCTGGTCCTCGCCGGCGTCGCGGGCTTCTGCTGGCTGGTCCTGCAGCGGCTGGTATCGCCGCTGACCGCGTTCGGCCGCACCATGAACCGCATGTCGGCGGGCGATCTCGACGGCGCCGTGCCGGGGCAGAACCGCAAAGACGAGGTCGGCGACGTCGCCCGCGCACTCGTCAGCTTCAAGACAGCCGAGGTGGAAAAACGCACGCTGGAGCAGGCGGCCCGTGCCAAGCAGGCGGAGCAGGAGATCGTCGTCCGCGCACTCGGCGATGGCCTCAAGCGCCTCGCCGACGGAGACCTGAGCCGCGGCATCGATATCGCGGTCGGCGCCGATTACGAAGTACTGCGCGGCAACTTCAACCGCGCGCTGGCGAGCCTCGGGCGCCTGCTCGGCGCAATTGCGGAGAGCGCGGCGTCGATCCGCACCGGCTCGGGCGAGATCGCCCACGCCTCCGAAGACCTCGCCCGCCGCACCGAAGGCAACGCCGCCAGCCTGGAACAGACTTCCGCCGCCCTCACGCAGATCGACGGGCGCATCAAGCAGACAGCGATCGCCTCCGCGCAGACGGTGGAACGCGCCGACCAGACCATTGCCACGGTGGGCGATGGCCGCGCCGTCGCGGACCAAGCGGTGCAGGCGATGGGCCGCGTCGCTGACAGCGCCAAGGGCATCGACAACGTCATCGAGGGCCTCGACAAGATCGCCTTCCAGACCCGCGTTCTCGCGATGAACGCCGCCGTCGAAGCCGGTCGCGCCGGCGAGGCGGGCCGCGGCTTCGCAGTGGTCGCCGATCTCGTCGGCCAGCTCGCGATGCGGTCCGAGGAGGAGGCGAAGCAGGCGCGCGACCAGCTCACCGCCACCCAGGCCGACATCGTCACCGCGGTAGAGGCCGTCCACAAGGTCGACGGCGCGCTGGCTGACATCGCCGGCGATGTCGGCGAGGTCCACCAGCTGCTCGGCGCGATGGCGGCCGACAACCAGGCGCAGTCCGCCGCGATCACCGAAATCTCGGCCGCGATCGGCACCATGGATCATGCCACCCAGCAGAACGCCGCGATGGTGGAACAGACCTCCGCGGCCGCCCGCAACCTCACCAGCGAGGTGGGCTCGCTCGCCGAACAGGCCGGCGCCTTTACCGTGGCCGGCCAGCCGGAGCGGCGTATTCCCCTAGCGGCCTAGCCAAAGGCAACCCGCCGCTTGCAAGCCGGGCGCTGAGATACGAGAGGGCGCGCATGACTGCGATCCCGATCCGCCGCGCCCTGCTCTCCGTCTCCGACAAGACCGGGGTGGCCGAACTCGCCAGCGCCCTCGCGGCGCGGGGTGTGGAACTGGTCTCCACCGGCGGCACCGCCGCCACCCTGCGTGACGCAGGGCTGGCGGTGCGCGACGTCAGCGACCTCACCGGTTTTCCGGAGATGATGGACGGCCGCGTCAAGACGCTCCACCCGGTGGTGCACGGCGGCCTGCTCGCGGTGCGCGACGATCCGGCGCACGCGGCGGCGATGACCGCCCACGGCATCGGCGCGATCGATCTGGTGGTGGTCAATCTCTACCCGTTCGAAGCGACCGTCGCGAAGGGAGCCGAACGGAACACCGTGATCGAGAACATCGACATCGGCGGGCCGTCGATGCTCCGCTCCGCCGCTAAGAACCATGCCTATGTGGCGATCCTCACCGATCCGGCCGACTACGGCGTGCTACTCGCCGAACTGGACGCCCATGGGGGCGGGACCACCTTGGAAACTCGCAAGCGGCTGGCGGCCAAGGCCTTCGCGGCGACGGCGGCCTATGATGCGGCGATCGCCGGATGGTTCAGCCGCGTCGATCAGGGCGAGGTGTTCCCGCCGGTGCGCGTGATGGCAAGCCGGCTCCAGTCCACGTTGCGCTACGGCGAGAATCCGCACCAGCTTGCGGCGCTGTACGTGCCCACCGGCCCGGCGGCGCGCGGCATCGCCCAGGCGACGCAGGTGCAGGGCAAGGAGCTGAGCTACAACAATTACAACGACGCGAACGCGGCGCTGGAGCTGGTGGCCGAGTTTCGCGACGGCGCGCCGACGGTGGTGATCGTCAAGCACGCCAATCCCTGCGGTGTCGCGACCGCCGACACGCTGGTTGACGCCTATCGGGCTGCGCTAGCGTGCGACAGCGTGTCGGCGTTCGGCGGCATCATCGCCTGCAACCGCCCGCTCGACGCCGCAACGGCAGAGGCGATGGCGGCGATCTTTACCGAAGTGGTGGTCGCGCCGGACGCCGACGAGGGCGCGCGGGCGGTGTTCGCGCGCAAGAAGAACCTCAGGCTGCTGCTCACGGGCGAGCTGCCCGATCCGGCTCGGATGGGTCTTTCCACCACGATCATCGCCGGGGGCTCGCTGGTGCAGCAGCGCGACGCCGGCCGGGTGACACGCGATGGGCTGAAGGTGGTGACGCAGCGCGCGCCGACGGAGCAGGAACTAGAAGACTGCCTGTTCGCCTGGACGGTCGCCAAGCACGTCAAGTCCAACGCGATCGTCTATGCCAAAAGCGGCGCCACCGCAGGTATCGGTGCAGGCCAGATGAACCGCCGCGACAGCGCGCGCATCGCGGCCTCCAAGGCGGCGGAAGCGGCGGAGACCAACGACTGGCCCGAACCGCGCACGATCGGCTCGGCGGTAGCATCGGACGCGTTCTTCCCGTTTGCCGACGGGCTGCTGGCAGCCGCCGAGGCGGGCGCGACGGCGGTGATCCAGCCGGGCGGCTCGATCCGCGACGACGAGGTGATCGCGGCCGCTGACGCGGCGGGGCTGGCGATGGTGTTCACGGGGATGCGGCACTTCCGGCACTGAGCGGCCGGAGGCGCGGCCACGCCCGCGCCTCCGGCCGGCGGGTCGGCGCGTCAGCGGCCGAACCCGTTCGACGTCAGGCCGGCGGCTTTGCCGTCGGCGCGGTCGCCTACCGCACCGGCGACCCCTGGTGCGGCAGCGTCGGCTCCTCTTTGGTCGGAACGCTACCGAACAGCGCCCGGTCTGCCGGGCCGAACGCCCAGCGCCACAGCACAAACAGATAGCTTGCGAGGATCGCCGGTTCGCCAAACAGCAGCTCAGCCCATTCCAGCCGGTGCGGCAGCGCGGTGAAGCACGAGCCGACCAGGATCGCAGTCAGCACTGCCCAGAGCAGCGGCCAGCGCAGCGGGGAAACATTGGCTCGCAGCAGCCGCCCGAGCAGGCTCGCCTTGATGACCGAGGTCATCGCCACGCTGAGCATCAGCGCGATCGCGGGCCCCGCTGCCTGATAGTTCGGCGGCCAGCCGAACGAGCGCATCAGGAAGATGAGCGCGAAGCTCAAGCCAATCTGGAACGCCAGCATCGCAACCGAGATGGCAAGGTTGCGGTGGCGCGCGATGTAGACCAGCGCCGACTCACTGACCGCGCCGGTCGAGGCGAGCACTTCGGCGGTGAGCAGGAAGGCGAGCGCGGCGGTGCCGGCGACGAACTGCGGCCCGACCACGCCCATCACCGCTTCGCCGGGGATGGAGCCCATTAGCGCGAGACCGCCTTGTGCGGCCATGATCCAGAATGCGACCTGACGAACCTGGTTGGCGATGGCGGCGCGGTCGTCGCGGGCGAGGCTGTCGGTGATGACGGGGCCGAGGATCGGGTCAAAACTGGTCTTCAGCTTCTGGGGCAGGCTCGCGACCTGCTGCGCCATGTAATAGATGCCGACGATCTTGGGCGCGAACATCACGCCGAGGATGAAGCGATCCACGTTCCGGCTGCCCCATTCCAAGGCGTCGGCGCCGGCGAGCGGCACGTTGGTGCGGGCGAGCGCGAACAGGGTGCCGAGCCGCGGCGACCAACCGCGCGGCAGGCCGTAGCTCCTCAGGAACGGCACTAGGCTCGCGACCAGCGCCGCCACCATCGAGGTGACGTAGGACAGCACCAGCCCGTCACGGACGGTGATAAAGGAGAACACCCACGCCGCGACCGAGATCGTCCACGGCTCGACCACCGCGCGCGCGGTCACCGCCGCCTTGACGTTGCGGCGATAGGCGAGCGCAGCGAGGCTGACGTCCGACCAGGCGGAGGCGACGATGATGCACGGCAGCCAGCGATCGAGGCCGCGGATCGCGCTGTTCGGGTACATGATCTCCGGAAAGGCGATCAGCACCGCGCTTGCCGCGAGCGAAGCGAGGAATGCGACCGCGAGCGCGTCCCAGACGACGCAGGCATGCGGCCGATCGGCGCGGGCGAGCGCCTGCGCCAGGCCGCGCTTGAGCCCCAGAGTCGCCGCCAGCGCGGCGAGCTCCACCACCACCACCGCCAGCGCGAAGCGACCGACCAGGTCGGGGCCGTAGATGCGACCGGCGATGAACAGAAACGGGATGCGCGCGGCGAGGCGCAGGATGAACCCCGCGATGTTGGTGCGCCCGCCCTTGGCGAGGGCGTCGATGTCCTGGCGGGTGTCGGTCACGCGCGTGGGTTCCGGGCGTCGCCCTCACCCTTCCCACTCGCCTGCGGCGATTGGGCCCAGTTTTGGGTGAACAGCACCCCGTGCTGTTCAGGCCTTGCTGGGAGCATGGCCGACCCAATACTCCTCTCCCGGCGGGAGAGGGAGGGAGGCGCGAAGCGCCGGAAGGGTGAGGGTAGAATGCGCCTCAATGCGCCGCGCCCCAGCTTGGACCGGTGCCGATCTCGATCCCCAGCGGCACGGTGAGCCGACAAGCCGGTTCGGCGGCGGTGGCCATCACCCGCTCGATTACCGGCCTCGCCGCCTCGACCTGGCCCTCCGGCACCTCGAACACCAGTTCGTCGTGGACCTGCAGCAGCATGCGCGTGCCGGTCAGGCCAGCGTCGGCCAGCGCCGGGTTCATGCGGATCATCGCGCGCTTGATGATGTCGGCCGAGGTGCCCTGGATCGGCGCGTTGATCGCGGCGCGCTCGGCGCCCTGGCGTTCGTGCTGGACCTTGCTCTTGATGCGCGGGAAGTGCGTCTTGCGGCCGAACAGCGTGGTGGTGAAGCCGTGCTCGCGCACCTGCGTCAGCGTTTCCGCCATGTAGCGGTTGATGCCGGGGAAGCGCTCGAAATAGCGGTCGATCATCCGCTGTGCCTCGTCCGCGCTGATGTCGAGCCGACCCGCCAGGCCCCAGCGGCTGATGCCGTAGAGGATCGCGAAATTGATCGTCTTGGCCGACGCGCGGGTGTCTCGCGTCACCTCGCCGAACAGCTCCTGCGCGGTGAGGCTGTGGATGTCGTCCCCTCGCGCAAATGCGTCGCGCAGCTGCGGCACGTCGGCCATGTGCGCGGCGAGCCTGAGCTCGATCTGCGAATAATCGGCGGCGAGGATGACGTTGCCCGGCTCCGCCACGAAGGCGTCGCGGATCTGGCGGCCGGTTTCGCTCCTGATCGGGATGTTCTGGAGGTTGGGCTCGGTGGACGACAGCCGCCCGGTCTGCGCGCCGGTCAGCGAATAGGAGGTATGAACGCGGCCCGTTTCCGGGTTGATCTCCTCCTGCAATGCGTCGGTATAGGTGTTCTTGAGCTTGGTGAGCTGGCGCCAGTCGAGCACCCGCGCGGCGATCTCCTTGCCGGGTGAATCCTTGTCCGCCGCGATGCGTTCGAGTTCGTTGACGTCGGTGGAGTAGACGCCGGACTTGCCCTTGCGGCCGCCCTTGATGCCCATGCGCTCGAACAGCACGTCGCCCAGTTGCTTGGGGCTGCCGATCGTGAACGGCGCGCCGGCGAGGCCGTGGATCACCGTTTCCAGCTCGCCGATCTGGGTGGTGAAACCGGCCGAGAGGCCCGACAGCTTGTCGCGATCGACCTTGATGCCGTGCCGCTCCATGCCGGCGATCACCGATACCAGCGGCCGGTCTACCATCTCGTAGACACGCGTCGCGTGCTCGGCGTGGAGACGCGGCTTGAAACGCCGCCACAGCCGCAGCGTCACGTCGGCATCCTCGGCGGCGTAGCGGGTGGCGCTTTTCAGGTCGACTTCGTGGAAACCGCGCTGCGTCTTGCCTGTGCCGACCACGTCCTTGAACGCGATGCACGAGTGCGACAGGTGGGTGGCGGCAAGTTCGTCCATGCCGTGGCCGTGAAGGCCTGCGTCGAGGTCGAAGCTCAGGACGATGGTATCGTCGTAGTTGACGATTTCTAGCCCGGAGCGCGCCAGCACCAGCATATCGAATTTGAGGTTGTGGCCGATCTTGAGGACGGAAGGGTCCTCCAGCAGCGGCTTCAGTGCGGCGAGCGCGGCGGCGCGGTCGATCTGCTCGGGCTTCTCGGCGAGCAGGTCGTCGGTGCCGTGGCCGAGCGGCACGTAGCAGGCGCGGTTGGGCGCCAGCGCCATCGACACGCCGACCAGCTCGCATCGCATCGCGTCGGTGCCGGTGGTCTCGGTATCGATCGCGATCCAGCCCTGGTGGCGGGCGCCCTCGATCCAGCCCTCCAGCGCGGCGATGTCGGTCACGGTCTCGTAGCCGTCATGGTCGCATGGCGGGTCTTCGAGGTGCGGCACGCTGGCGGATTCGGGCACCGGCGCGTCGGCGACCTGGGCGAGGCGGGTGAGCAGCGTCTTGAAGCCGTGATGCTCCAGGAACGCGCGCAGCGGCGCGTCGGGGATGCCCTGCAGCTCCAGTTCTTCGAGCGGGTGTTCGAGCGGCACGTCGCACGCGAGTTCGACCAGCTTTCGCGACAGCCGCGCGCTGTCGGCATGCTCGATCAGGTTGTCGCGCAGCTTGCTCTTCTTCATGTCGGGCGCGGCGGCGAGCACGCCCTCGACATCGCCATGCTCGAGGATCAGCTTCGCGGCCGTCTTGGGCCCGATGCCGGGGACACCCGGCACGTTGTCGACGCTGTCGCCCATCAGCGCCAGCACGTCGCCGAGCTTGTCGGGGCCGACGCCGAACTTCTCCACCACCGCTTCCGCGCCGAGGCGGCGGTTGTTCATGGTGTCGTACATGTCGAGCCCCGGCTCGATCAGCTGCATCAGGTCCTTGTCGGAGGAGACGATCGTCACCTGCCAGCCCTGCGCCAGCGCCGCCTTGGCGTAGCTCGCGATCAGGTCGTCCGCCTCCCAACCCTGCTCCTCGATGCACGGAAGCGAGAAGGCGCGGGTGGCGTCGCGGATCATCGGAAACTGGGGCTTCAGGTCCTCCGGCGGCGGCGGGCGGTGCGCCTTGTACTGGTCGTACATTTCGTTGCGGAATGACGACGATGACTTGTCGAGGATCACCGCCATGTGCGTCGGCCCCTCGGCCTTGTGGAGCTCGTCGGCGAGCTTCCACAACATGGTGGTATAGCCATAGACGGCGCCCACCGGCTCGCCATACTTGTTGGTGAGCGGCGGCAGGCGGTGATAGGCGCGGAAGATATAGCCCGAGCCGTCGACAAGGTAGAGATGAGGCATCACGGGCCGGCTTAGCCGATGCCGCGGGAGGAATCAGCCCCCCGGCCCAGCTCCTGTCGGAAACGGCTGGCCGGCCATCGTGCCGCCGCGGCGGGTGCTGCCGGCATAGTTCGCCACCGCCGCCGCGACCGACTGGATCAGCAGCTGCCGCTCGTGCATCGGCCGGCGCGTGTCGCCGATCATCACCGCCACCGCGTAACGCCGCCCGTCGGGTGCCGTGAGCAGGCCGACATCGTTGAAGCCGGCGTTGCGCCCGCCCAGGTCCTGGCCGGTGCCCGTCTTGTGATTGATCTGCCAGCCTGCCGGGATCGCGGCGCGCAGGCGGGCACGCCCGGTCACCGAATGGGCCATGGTGTCGAGCAGGAAGTGCGTCGAATCGGGCGACAGCAGGTCGCCGCGGGCCAGCCGGGCGAGCGCGTCGGCGATCGCGAGCGGCGCGGCGCCGTCGGGCGGATCGGTGACGTAGCGATCGAGCGCGGCCGCGCGCGCCTCCGGCGATAGCCGTGCGCGGGCGACGTTGAAGGCGTTGCCGACCGCATAGGCCTGCTGCCATTCGAGCCCCGCGGTATGGCTCTGGAGCAGCCGCTCGCCGGGGCCGAAGCGAATGTTGCCGAGTTGCTTGCGCTCGATCATCGAGCGCACCGCCGGTGGGCCGCCGACAAAGGTGAGCAGCCGGTCATTGGCGGTGTTGTCGCTCTGCGTCAGCGCGCGGGTGAGCAGGCCGCGGACATCGGTGTGGTAGCCTTCGCCCTTGACCAGCATCGCGATCGGCTGGTGGAACAGCGTCAGGTCTTCTGGCCGGACCAGCACGGGATCGTCGAGACGCGCGTGGCCCTGGTCGATCATGTCCATGACGGTGATGGCCACCCACAGCTTGCTGACCGACTGTTGCGGCAACCGCTGGCGAGCGCCCGACGAGGTGACCGTCCAGCCTTCGTCGACGGCGCGGATCGCGATGCCGAACTTGCCCTCGAAGCCGGCGGCGAGGCGGTCGACCTCGTTCTGGAGCTGCGGCGGCGCGAGGTGCACCGGCTTGGGTAGAACCGGCGGCACTGGAATTGAGGCGGTGACCGGTGGCGGCAGCACGGGCGCATTCGGGGTCGCCGCCGGCCGCGTCGCCGAATTGCATCCGGTCAGCGCCAGGCAGACGCATGCCGCCAGCCCCTGCGCCGCCTTGCTTACCCTAACCGACATGCCCGGCGCTTTTCCCCGCAACCCCGGGGCCGCTCTGGGCAGAGCCGACGCGGTGACACAATCTTTTGGCGTTCGCCTTGCGACGAGTGCAATGGCTGGCACGATGAACTGCTGGCAGCGATCATGAACGCGGCGAACACCATGCAAGGCTTTGATTTCCAGACTCTGGGCGCGCTGCTGCTCCTTGCGGCGCTGGTGGCGATGGTCAGCGCGCGGCTGAAGCTGCCCTACAGCGTCGGGCTGCTGGTGGCGGGCCTGGCATTGGGGCTGTGGGCGCCCGGATCAACGCCGTCGCTGACGTCCGGGCTGATCTTCTTCGTGTTCCTGCCGCCGCTGATCTTCGAGGCGGCGATCCAGATCCCGTGGAAGCCGCTCCGCCGCGAGATGCCGATGCTGCTGGCGCTGGTCACGATCGGGGTGGTGCTGGCGGCCGGCGTCGTCGCGGCGGGGATGCATTGGTGGGTGGGATGGAGCTGGATCGGCGCGGGGCTGTTCGGGGTGCTGATCGCCGCAACCGATCCGGTATCGGTGATCGCCGCGTTCAAGCAGCTCCACGTCCAGCCGCGGCTGCACCTCCTGGTCGAGGCGGAGAGCCTGCTCAACGACGGCGTCGCGGCGGTGCTGTTCGCCATTCTGGTCGGGCTCGCGGCGGGCGGCGAGGCGAGCGCGGGCGGCATCGGCCTGCAGCTTGCCCGCACCGTGATCGGCGGTATCGGCTGCGGCGCGCTGGTGGCTGTGCCGCTGATCCTGCTCGCCGGGCGCACCAGCGACCGGCTGGTGGAGGTGACGCTGAGCTGGCTGATCGCCTACGGCTCGTTTCTGCTTGCCGAGCACGTCCATGCCTCCGGCGTGCTGGCGACGCTGACCGCGGGCATGATCCTCGGCAATTGGGGGTTCGTGGGGTCGATCACCGATGACGGGCGGCAGGGGGTGCTCAACCATTGGGAGTTCGTCGCCTTTGTCATCAACTCGATGATCTTCCTGCTGATCGGCGACCGCGAGGCGGCCATGCCGGTCCTGGCGGTGATCGCGATGGCGGCGGCGGCGATCCTCCTGTCGCTGCTCGGCCGGGCGGTGGGCGTGTACCCGGTGATGGCAGCGTTCGTCCGGACGCGGCTGGCCGTCCCCTGGGCGTACAAACACGTGCTGTTCTGGGGCGGCTTGCGCGGCGCGCTGGCCTTGGCCCTAGCTCTGGCGCTGCCGGGGAGCGTGCCGGAGCGGGGCCAGATCATCGTCGTCGCCTTCGCGGTGGTAGCGTTCTCGGTGCTGGTGCAGGGGCTGACCATGCCGTGGCTGATCGACCGGCTGAAGTTGCGTGCGGCGACAAGCGGAACGGCGGACGAGGGCTGACGTTACGGCTGGCGAGGAGAACGCCCATGAAGCGCTTGCTGACCGTCTCGACCCTGCCCGTCCTCGCCCTGGTGGCCGCCTGCGGCCAGGGCAATCGCGGCGATGCCGGCGACATTACAACCACGAATGCCGGCGATGTCGTGCTCAACGATGCGCAGGCCAACTACGCCTTCCGCGGCGATAACGAGACGGTGGCGAACGATGCCATTCCGGCCGCGAACGATACGATGTCGATGGGCAACGACACGACCGGCAATACTGCCCGGTAAGCGTCACGGCACCAGCACGGTGTCGATCGCGTCGGGCAACGTGTCGGGATAGTCGAGCGTGTAGTGCAGCCCGCGGCTCTCGTGGCGGTGGAGGGCGGAGCGGACGATCAGCTCGGCCGTCTGGAGCAGGTTACGGAGCTCGATCAGGTCGGCGGTGACGCGGAAGTGGCCGTAATAGTCGGCGACCTCCTCCGTCAGCATCTGGATGCGGTGCTGCGCGCGCTCAAGCCGCTTGGTGGTGCGGACGATGCCGACATAGTTCCACATGAAACGTCGGATCTCGGTCCAGTTCTGCTTGATCACCACCTCTTCATCGGAGTGGGTGACGCGGCTTTCGTCCCACGGCCGGATCGGCGGCGGCGGCGCCAGCTCGCCCCAATGCGCGGCGATGTGGTTGGCGACCGCCTCTCCGAACACGAAGCATTCGAGCAGCGAGTTCGAGGCGAGCCGGTTGGCGCCGTGCAGCCCCGACTCAGTGCACTCGCCCGCCGCATAGAGCCCCGGCAGGTCGGCGCGGCCGTCGCGGTCGATGACGATGCCGCCGCAGGTATAATGCTGGGCCGGCACCACCGGGATCGGCCCTGTCGTCATGTCGATGCCCAGGCCGATCAGCTTTTCATAGATGTTGGGGAAGTGCCCGCGCACGAACTCCGGGGCCATGTGGCTGATGTCGAGATGGACGTAATCGAGGCCGTACCGCTTGATCTCAGCGTCGATCGCGCGCGCCACCACGTCGCGCGGGGCGAGCTCCAGCCGCTCGGGATCGTAGAAGTGCATGAAGCGCTTGCCGGTCTGCGGGTTGATCAGCCGCCCGCCCTCGCCGCGCACCGCCTCGGTGATCAGGAAGTTCTTGGTGTCGAGATGATAGAGGCAGGTCGGGTGGAACTGCATCATCTCCATGTTCGAGACGCGACAGCCCGCCCGCCACGCCATTGCGATGCCGTCCCCCGTCGCGCCGCGCGGCGCGGTGGAGAAGAGGTAGGTTCGCCCCGCGCCGCCGGTGGCGAGAACGGTGGCGTTGGCGGTGAAGAGGTTCACCCGGCCAGTCTCGCCATCCACGGCATAGACGCCCCACACCCGGCCGGCGCCCGAGTAACGCTCCTCGTGGCGTGACGTCGCAAGGTCGATCGCGACCTGGTTCGGGACCAGCGTGATGTTGGGGTGCGCTTGCGCGGCGCGGAGCAGCGCCTCCTGAACGGCCCAGCCGGTGGCGTCGGCGACATGGACGATGCGGCGGTGGGAATGGCCGCCCTCGCGGGTCAGGTGCAGCGCGCCAGCTTCTTCGGCGAACGGCACGCCGAGTTTCTGCAGCCGCTCGATCGCGGCGGGCGCCCCCTCGATCACGAACTCGACGATCGCGCGATCGTTGAGGCCGGCGCCGGCGACCATGGTGTCCTCGACGTGGGCGGCGAACGTGTCGCCGGGTTCGAGCACCGCCGCGATCCCGCCCTGCGCCCAGGCGGTGGAGCCTTCGCTGAGGCCGCCCTTGGCGAGCACGGTGACCCGGAACCGCTCCGCCAGCGTCAGCGCCGCGGTCAGCCCCGCCGCGCCGGAGCCGACGACCAGGACGTCACTGGTCCTCATCGCGCGTCGCCTCCAAAGGTAACGATGAAGTTACGCTCAGACTTGGGCGGCTCGACGCTGGATCGCCAGACAAAGCAGCATCGCAGGGCAGACGGACGGATCATCACGACGCTCTGCCACAACAGGCGGTTCGTAGGACAGAGTTGTTGGAAGCCCAATCGTTTCGGACTCGAAACGAGTTGCCTTCGCGCAGACGGAAGACAACGGAACCGGAGGGTTCAGCCCAACGGCGACGATCAGGCGACGCGCGCCGGATCGAAATGGAGCGGGCGAAGGGATTCGAACCCTCGACCCCGACCTTGGCAAGGTCGTGCTCTACCCCTGAGCTACGCCCGCTCGGCGCCTTGCCCGGTGAAGCCACCAGGCGGGTGAGGCGCGGCCACTAGCAGCGGCTTGGGGCATGCGCAACCCCGGAAGCGAAGATTCAGGCGTGGCAACTTGCCGTCCGGAACATTACTGGAACACGGATGAACGAATCGTCCGGTCCGGTCGACGCCGCTCAACGGGTAGGTGCCCGGCGGCCCTGTCGGACAGCGCCGGTGCGTGGGGTGACGTGATGGCAAGCGCTTCGCCCTCCCCCCGCCGATCGCCGTCACCCCCCGCGTCGGTCGTGCCGCGCCGCTTTCTGGCGCTGGTCTTCCCCTGGCTGCCGATCGAGCGGCTGCGCGCGACGCGGCCGCACCTGTTCGTCGGGCGGGGTGACGCACCGATCGCCTTTGTCGAAACGGCCGGCCACGCGGTGCGGCTAGCCGCGCTCGACCCCGCGGCGGCGCGAATCGGCCTCACCGTCGGCCAGACGCTCGCCGACGCGCGCCGGCAGGTGCCAGAGCTGGAGACCTTTGCGCACGATCCGCACGCCGACCTCGCCTGGCTGGAGACGCTGGCGGACGGCTGCGCGCGCTACAGCGCCACCGTGACGCTCGACCCGTCCGATGGGCTGGTGGTCGACATCGCCGGCAGCGACGCGTTCGAGGGCGAGCGCGTCCTCGCCGCCGATGTCGAGCGGCGCATGGCATGGCGCGGCGTGGCCGTCCGCCACGCGTTCGGCGACACGCCGGAGGTGGCGCGCGCGCTGGCCCGCTTCGCCGGTGCGCCCGCTCCCGATGAGACGCGGGCGGTGCGGCGCCTGCCGGTCGCGGCGCTGGAGCTCGATCAGGACGCGGCCGTGGCGCTGGCCCGCGCCGGGCTGAAGACGGTGGGAGACGTCATGGCGCTGCCGCTGCGCGCCGTCGCCGCGCAGTTCGGCGAGGAGGCCGCCGAGGCGG
>Ga0210040_10001621_pt1 | contig 33435 bp, 20 predicted proteins | sample CryGeyCG12114_NA_FD_185462 | JGI IMG/M metagenome (GOLD analysis project Ga0210040, IMG submission 185462) | Groundwater microbial communities from aquifer - Crystal Geyser CG19_WC_8/21/14_NA (SPAdes) (version 2) | ecosystem: Environmental > Aquatic > Deep subsurface > Groundwater | place: USA...
CACTTTCCCTCTCTGTACGCTGACCATAATGACTTTTGAAGCTATAAAATCATTACATTCCCTTTGAATCATATTAATTATTATTTCATTTGCTGGTTTTTTTATTAATCGTCTTAGCAACTGACTGCTCAGCCAGTGCTAACTAGCCAATCAATTAACTAAATTAGTAAAACATACTGACTGCTTACTAACTATAACTAAATTATATTATAAAAACTAAAACCGCGGATATAAATATTAATTCACTTACTAATGAGCTATCTAACTAGGCTTGAGGTGTGAGGAGTTGCCCAGAATGAATTTGTTCACAATCCCTCACATGTACGTATTTTTCACTAGCGTGCTAATCTAACAATAACATTGCATAATTATTAATGAGCGCTTGTTTAAATTATTAATCATTGGTATTGGCTGTGTAACAAAAGCTGCGTGCAAATAATTTGCCTACCCAAAAGAATTGGCTCTGCGTCAGAAGCTGTTGTTACTGCGGGAAGAACAGTCTTATGAACTGACACAGTTATAACACGTTAATAAAGAGCTCAAATCAAATCAAGCTTGTCCCCAGTAATTTGAGCTTTTTGTGGTGAGTATTAGTCAATGAAGGGACAAAAAACATTCGCCTCACTCCATTCATGCAGCTGTTTATTGTAATAGTGAGAATCGCAAGTATTAATTAGACTTGTGGTTTTTTAATACACATATCCAAAAAAAATATGGAAGCATGCACCTTAACTGCCTTTTTATCTGGCAGTGGTGAGAAAAAGCAACTGTTCATTAGCCTGATTGACCCAACCCTGTGTGGATCGACAATAAATATTATGCAATCCAGCGAGTAACTGTGTGAGCTAGCTGTAGTTGAGATAAAACGTTAGCATACAGCAACATACTCACTTTGTGGTTCCTTTTCATTAAAAGAGCGAAAAATGTATACACACAGCCTTCACTCACTCACCTACATATAGTTAACATACGCATTAACTAATATACATATGGTAGCATGTCACTCATTCTTTATTGTAGCCTGTGTGAGTGACCATTGGATATGTGTTGTCATCATATACAGTGACACACATGGAAAGCGAAATGAGTGCATGGGAACATCACATTGACAGACATTGCATAAAAAAAACTTAAAAGTGCAGCAGGATAGGCATATGCCTCATAGTTTGCTCAGTCAGTAAATTTCGCGACTAATGGGAATCAGTCTTTTTCCAATGCTGTAGCTAACTAACGAATTTATACGGCATAAGTTAGATAGTTAGTTAGTACATTGTGCTCTGTTTCTGTTCACATTTGGTGCTACGAGCTCTTGAGCACACACAGACATTACATTATTATTATTACAGAGTGTAGAAGGTGCAGTTTCGTTGCACAATATATATGGGAAGCTGGTTACCGAGCAAATTAGATAGGAAGGTGCCACTATGGGTCGCTTCTCAACAGTCTTCATGAGCATAAAGACACTTTAGAATGCATTTATGGTTTTTTTCGAGAGAATCATCTTATTGAGCGAGTGAGCCAGAATATGCCGCATAGTTTGTTCAAAAGTCACATGACCTGGTGGCTAGTTATTTGTTTTTTCAAACATGAATACATATAAAGGGGTATTGTGGGATTTGACTATACAAGGATAGATGGATAAATAGCTTTGATGATGTACAATGTGCACTCTTTGATTTAAATTGCTAGATTAATCATTTAACGAAGGATGGATACATATTTATATATGGACATTGTTCTATTTACTTAGTTAGTTTTGCAATTAGGAGCCAATGGAATGTTTTTGATGATATACAAGCAATATAAGTAACAATGATAGAGTACATTTTACTTATTAGAAGGATGTATACTTGATAAGTATGTAATGTGTAAGTGAACGGTCATTCTGATCACTAATACACAATGAGAGCATTCAATGTACACATGATGATACTTTAGAACTTGAGCTACTTGTTGCCATGTCATTGCAACATGCTTAAAATATAAAAAGCGTTTTTTTTGCAAGGATATACTTTAACTATGTAGTTATAGTAATTGCTTTATGGTGATCTGTAGCTACAAAAGCTATATGGAGGAATAAATACAAGTTTTAAAATCACATAGTTAAGGTTAAATAGAGAAACAAAGAACGAGGTTGAATTCGAAACGAAATTTTCAAATATTGTACAAGAGAATTGCTTCTGGCTAAATTAATTTTTTTTGCATATTTATAAGATTGTTAAAAAAGGGTTATTACCTGTTATATTACTGTTAGCATACCATTGTATTTCCTTGCGTCGTTATTTAGTCAGTTAACATGGCTTCAATTTTTTTTTTGTTCTAATTCACTTCCGTTTTTTTTAATCTCGTGGATGGGCCATTAGCCTAAAAATTACATCGATAATCAAAAGGATTAAATTGCAGGGATTTATGCACTTTTAGACACATTTGTCACTATTACATAGTTCTAGCTCCAATTAAGATCAATAAGATGAATTTTCGTGCAGCAAAGCTCAGGCTCTCGGCATCAATAGTTTTTCCATAGATTTCGTAACACACATGATTGCATTCGTAATGTTCCTGACAACAGTTAGCACGTTTGTTAATCTGAATTACTCGTCTGTCTAACTAGCTAAATAATCTACATAATAGTAAAATGACTTCAAGACTTTTACTATGCGTCAATGTGGAGGGAGATAAGTATCTTATAGACTATTACGTCCATCTTATAATGGATCGCAATGTAGCCTTTACTCATTATCAGTTCAGCATTGTGTTAACTGCACCAATCTCGATACACTTTGAAGTTACCATTTCAATACAGAGTCACATGCTAAAGCTTGCACTAATTTTTCCTTTCGTTTGGTAATCGTATATTTTAGCTATACCAGGACTATGCTGAAGCTGAATTGTTGACACAGTTAGTAAATGGATGGTACTGCTAATTTAGTTGCACTTTACATCACAAATGAAATACACTTGTTTATTTAATTTTTTGTTACAAAAAGCTGTATCAAGTCCAAAAACTCATTTCTCAACTAACCAAAGTGCAAACTAAGTTTTTAATGCAAGTGTGATTTGTATGTTTCAAGTTATTGAATGGATTTTAAAAAGTTTGTCATTTATTATCACATGGTAATCACATTTTAAGTAAAATTCTATTGTCTTATTGCAAAAAAAGTATGTAAATTTGTGTCAAATGGAGTGAGCAGAAAAGCATTTGCAATCATCATAGTGAGTGAGTAACGATTGTTGCATTCTCAAGAATGGAGTTCTCACATTGTCCTTTTTATTAATTTTTTGTGAATTATCATCTTGTCGAACATTGGTACTAAATGCAAATTGCATTGCAAAAGACGCATGCATGTATAAACGGTAATAGTTAGCCTGGTTTGAAAGTAAAATATAAGTTTCTGCCATCAACGGCATAATCTTTTTTTGATAAATTATGAGCTTTACACTGCAATTGCAATTATATAATCATGTATAATAGACCTCTCTAAAAAGGTGAAAATGTAATACTTGTAAAAATTTTATGCATTGTTTTCAATCATATTTAAACGATACAAACTCAACTGTTATTTGTTCCACCCAATCATTCTTTTTTTAATAACTTTTTTGCAACAATTATAAAAACATGCATGCATGTAATGAAAAATTGGGCTTATCATTTACATAATGTGTGAATGGTGATAAGTAAAAAAATTAGTTTGAAATTATGTCAATTGATTTGAAAAAAAAAAACACATATTCGATGCAATCAAATATTTGCATTGATGCTAAAATGCACAATATGCTTTTAAATGATACTGTACATAATACATTTGCATTAAAAAATAATTTACTGTATAAAATTCTAATTTAATACAAAAAGTTGGTAGAATAAGTGCATCAAAAGTTTTAGAAGATATTAGATTCTTCAGCCTTGAAAAGATGGTACACTGTGTTCCAATTAAAAGACACTTGGAGTCAATTTTTTGCAAAGATTTATTTATACACTGTGTATAAAAATTATGCCTGCACCCTTGCACTTTAGTAGGGATTAAGTAGCCTTGAGGATGAGATTATTTGCACAATTTTTCAAGAGCGTAGCTAAATACTGTACTTTATACGTAACTAGCATTATCAACGTAGGATCAACTGCATTCAATCGATTAGTAAGGTTTAACAAAGCTTCCAAATGGTTTTTCTATTCAGTCAGTTCCTATCACGTCCTTCGAATTTTTCGATTGCTAGCTAATCTTTACAAACCTCATAATAACTTGCTGCTATAAAAACTGAATGATTTTGGCCATCTTTTTATGCAAAAAACAAAACCATCATCACAGTCTCTTGCAATGAAACGATGATGACAGTGCATTTGCAACTTTGCTAATTGCCTTATTAAAAATAATCAAAGTTCAATCCTAAAACTACCCACAGTAGTTCATCATGTTAACTAACTAAGCAGACCTTTATTATAAAATCTTTGCCATTGGAGTAATTTATTCGTTCTCATGCTAAAGCATAGAAGGGTACAGCCAATGTTAACCTAGTTTCCACGGTACGTGATACTGAACTGTATTAGTAAGAAAGAGCGCAATTTGGCATTCCACGATTCCAAACTTCTCTCACACACCGACTCGTGTATTTCTTCATTTTCGCTAGCTAGTTAGGGATTTTACAGAAGGTCATTTCACTCGCTCACTCATTCAGGCAACAATTTAATTTACTTCTAAAAGAAAAACAGTATAAGGAACATTGATGGATTTTCGTCAAAAATAGCATATAACAGTCAATGCAAAAAATGTTTTGAATAGAAGCATAACTACTTTTTTTTATCATTCATTTATCATTTATCAGGAAAAAGCTCTGTAATTCCCATCTCTACAGCTTTTTTAATATTCAATTTACTCATCAACTACAATTACATCTGCAACAATTATACATGTATGTATAATATATAATTGAGAGCACAATTTTTACAATACAATGAATTTACAAAATTTTTGCCATAATTGAAAGACAAATTTAATGTTGAATATAAGCATATAACTTTCATGATACGATTTAATACGATTTTGTAAATTGACTGCATACTTTTAGTGTAAGCTCTCAGTGAATCTGCTATAGCTATTATTTGAATTTTACACCAGGAAAACTCATGAAAAACCAGGAGCAAAAACAGTCTCTGGCTTAAATTTTTTCTTACTTAGTAGCAAAAACCACTGACTGAGTAATTCATTTACAAAGTGCTTTGGCAGAAATCCCACACGTTATAGTCCAGCGGCCAAAAGTCCCAAGTCTCAATCGTACATATGGAATTCCTGGTACTGACCAAATCATTGCCAGTACACCGTAGTGGTACATGATGAAATGCATTTTTCCCACTAACTCACTTATGAGCCATCAACTAATTCTGTACAGGTGAAGTGATTAAAACTAACGCCTTGAAAGGGGAAAAGTCTTGACTTGTTTGTACAAGCATAATTGGGGACATGTATAATAAACCAGACTCCTTGTATCTATCATGGCCAAATAAGACTTATTTAAACAAACACGAAACAGACTTGTACAATGATAATGACAAAAATGTCGGATATATTTGCCAATTTAAAACTCGACTGTTTGTGTATATCTACACACAGAGCTACCTTGTGTACCTTAATAACATAACTTCCTTGACTTTTAGAACGAAAACTAATCAAATTTGTTTGTCTACCTTTTAGCCAAATAGAGTGACGTGCTACTCAAATTTAATAGGAGATTTCTTACATATTCATATGACTTGAACTGAAACTGTTGACCATTAATGCATGCAAGTATGATTTGTATTTATGATTACGAGACTTAACGTGAACTGCTTTCACCAGGTATATGAGGATACTAGTACCTCAGAGAGTCAAATGAAGATGATCCGAAGCCTTTTGGCCAGCCAGGCATCCAATAATTTTGCTGAGGAGGCTCCTATGGAGAGGATAAGCAGAGCCCTAGAGGTGGTCTCCCTACCCTAAATCCAAGCTTATGCATCTGACGGCTGACTTTTACAAAACAAAGTGACGATGAGTGGACATGACTTTTATTTCATTCTTTATATCATATCTACACTCTGCACTTGCATGTTCCCTGGCACAAGCAATTAATTATGTGGTCATATCGTAGAGAACGTTTCTTTCGTAGCTTCTACTGTAAAACAGGATCTGGTTAGCGTAGAAAAAACGATTTATTGGTCAATTTGATTGGCTATGAAAAAGTATTAAGTTAGTATCATTGGTAATTGAGCTGGAGAAGATTTTCACATAATGAGATCTCTCTCAATTTACTTACAGCTGTATATTGCACTATGTCTTTGTTGTTTCATCCACTTAGTTTTGGATTTTAATTTTATAGTAGTACAGTGGCTGATTGTCTGACTGACTACCATGTAGTCATAAAGTTGTGTTGTGTAGATTTCATAACTCAGTGAGTTTGAAGGAAAACATTTTGCCATTCATTTAGTTAGCCATAGGATCCAGTTTTTTCCGTCTTTTAGAATTAATTTGAACATGGATATTCAATTTAATGATCAAATAACTAGTAGGTTCTTTCTTTTACAATTCCCTAGAATTAAGAATTCATTGAAATGGTGATAATTTCAAGGTTTTCCTTTAACCTGACTATTTGACGTAGTGACTGAATTTTCTGCTGCATGCCGTGTATTATGTGTGGTAGTGTGGTAGAAAAAGTAAAGCTGCTTTTACGTGCCACACGGCACAGTAGTATTTAAAAAGCACTTGTAGTTTCCTTGCATGACAGTTTAGTAGTTGGTTTTTTTAAACTTTTTAGTGAAAAATATCTGGATTCTTAATCTATGCATGTCTAGATTATTATTAAAATTGATAGACGTTTAGACGTAGCTAGTATTCAAGTAGTTAGTTAGTTAGATGTCATATCATAGCATGTTTTCCTTTTTGAGTCGGAATAAAAAAAAACATATTCTTTACCCACGTAACTTACTATGCCTTACTGTAGGTTGTAGTTGTAACAAATTAAACAATTAGTCGACAGTAAGTAGCTAACTGACTAACTGTCTAGTTATACAGCACGTAGGTAGAGCTTTTAGTTAGTTTGTATTGAACTCATAAAAGGATGTTGTTAATGAAAACTGTTTTTGACCAGAAATGCAGACGTGATAAAGAATGACATAAATAGGACGAAGACAAAGACATGGAAAACGGTGACATGCAACAATAATCAACAGCTTTACTTACTTATTTATATAATCTATATTTATTTATTTGTGACTATTTATGTACGTATTCCCCTTTGCATTGCATCATGTACTCTCAGTTTTGAACTCCCCACTGGGTTCGCTCCAATGTCACTTAATTTAAATGCCCCTGTATTTACAAAAAAAGGATGTTTCCAACACTTTGGGAGCAAGCTTTAAAAATCTGGGAACTGCTGCAATCCAAATACTGGAAGGTAGTGGAGTAGCTGCGGAACAAGCTCTTGGTACTGGAGCTAGGATTGTGACGGGGGTGGCTGAAACGGCAGCAGAGGCTGCTGAAACGGGCGCTAGAAAAACCATTCGTATTGCCAATGTGAGCACTCTCACTGCATGTGCACGGCACGATGCATTAAATTATACCCATACATTTTGATTCCACTCTAAATTCTATAGAGATTTTTATTCCAAGAAAAGATATACAACAGCTTTTACTAACTACCTCTTTAAAAATGAAACCGAGAGACTGTTGGGATCTTGCAAGTCCATAATAATAACCATTCATAACATTTGGTGACGGAGTCCGTAAGTGAGCTAAAAATACTAGCTGTAAGCTTTGATATTTTCATGCTCAAGTGTCCAGTGTGCTGGTATCGGTGATTTTTAATTTTTTTTAATTTGGGGATTCTCATTTTTTTGCATTGGTCTTTAAAGATTTTTCTTCTCAACTTCGTATGCAATTCACAATCATAATCAAGGGTAGATGACGGTTGCAAAATAATAATATAGTAATACAGAATATAGACGCCGATCAACCATTTTCGATTCCTGTGTGCCGCCAGGTTTTTTTTTTGCTGCACATTGATTTATAATTCATGTTTTCGAGTATTGAGTTTGTTCAGCTTTATTTTAAATTTCATTCTATATAAATATAGCAATAATTTAAATTTTGAATAGCTAGGTTTTACTAAGTGAAATAGTTGATCTGAATGCAAGGTGAATTTCAGTTTTGAAGATTTATTCTAAATCTCGAATCCAAGCCATTTTCGATTGATCACGGGATTTGGCTACTTTTGAGGCGTGAATGAAGTACATTTATTCTCACACTCGACCAATTTTTTTAGTCTTTAACCCACTTGTAAGAAAGAGTGAGGGTTGCTAAATAAGAAAGGGTTGAGAACGGTTGACCTTCGGTGCAAACACGCGAGACCTAAATGTGAAGTAGATTAGCAGATACAGCATTAATGAGGATTGCGTAAATAAAGCCAAGTCAAGTCCGGGTCATGATTTTGCAACTTTTATTTTACCAGGATTGATCCATGATGAATGAATGTTTCAAGGACCCCGTACATTCAATAAGTAGAAAATTATGCGTGCAAGTTTATTTTTTTACTTCTCTGTGTACAAATTGAAGCCAGCGAAATTTTTTAGAATTCCTGGTTTTTTCCGTTGATCATAACCAAGGTCACTGTTATTCATTTTTCTCCATTAAACTCAGATTGTGATGAGCTGGAACGATTTAATAATAACTTGCGTTTGCATAAACTTGTTTCTACCTACAGTTTATATCATTATCAAAGTTATTTCGTATCACTTCTCTGCTTTTTACTCCAATCCTTATTTAACAAACTACGATCCCGGAAATATAACAATTGACTTATTATATTTCTTTTGCTGTACGAATGTTCGGTACCGACCCGTTACCATCAATTGTTCAGAATAATTGTGCGTTCTCAAACTAATTCTTTCCCCTATTTATTTATTATTTAATATTAATTTACTTATCTACTAACGAAACATTCTAACCAATGCTGTCTAGTCTAGTTAACATATTAAAGTCAAGCAATGAAATGTACATTCATGTTTATATATTGTTACTTTAACATGATTATATGCCATCATTTCTTCTTTTACTCTTTTCATGCTGCCATTTAATCAAAAACTAATTATATGCTTATTATTACGACGACGTGCTTTCGTACAGGGTGTGGCCAATACCTTGACACAAGGAACGAAAGCAGTTGTAGACACGAAAACGAAATTACTGAAAGGACTGACTGGGGCCGATCCCGCATCACTTCAAGCTGATGCTTCCTCCAACACAGACAGTGTACAAAGGAACGAGCGTGGATCTGCTGGATACCCCAATTCGGGGGCTTATGTACGTGACATTCTTCGAGTTAATATAATATCATGGACAAACTCGTGGTCTTTATTCTCAATTCTAAATCACATTTACTTTTCCGAGCAACACACTATCTAATCTTATAGTTAGTTAGTTAGTTAGTTAGTTAGTTAGGTAGTTAGTGTACATGTCTTCTTCAGCCGCAGATTCATTTGTTTCATGTGTCCAAAAATTTATCATGCTTCAATGACTATTCAGGGAGCTAATGGAATCGCCGAGACACCCAACAACTTTGTCAACGTTTTCTCTCAAGCCGCTGCCAATACTGTGAACTTTGCAACTCAACTGCTCAACAGTCTTGTAGGAGTTGCTGCCAACATTCTCCAGGTAAATTATCAAATGCATTTATAATTCAACTATCAACGGATTTTCGTTCCATTTTTCCTGTTAAACACGAGAATTTAAAGGGAATATTTAATGTATTATTAGGGCAAACTTATAATTTTCATGGTTCATTCTTTTAGGGGACCGTTTCCACATTATTGAGCCTCTTGAACGCCAAAGGACAAGTAGTCGGCGCCGTGGTGCAATCAGCTCCTCCAGTGTTGGCATCTGTGACCCGAACTGCTGGTGACGTATTGGCTGCTAAAGCAAGAATCTTCGGAGCTGTAACTCAGGTAGGAGCTGCTGTAGCCAATTCAATTGGAAACCTTGCAGCTAACCATGCAAACAATTTGGCTCATATTCAACAACCCACTGGTGGTTGGACCAGCGGTGGTCTGTAGAAATCTAACGGGCTAATTGTTGAATTCAGTAGCATAAACTCATTTATGTTTGCAATGAATGGCCGATCAGAGGTGTATGTTTTTACTGTAGTCTTTTATGAGTAAAACTGTATTATTGTAAGAATATCTAGTACACAAAATTGGTTTGAGTTAGTGTCAGTTGTCGAATATGTGTGAGGGAGGGAGAGAGGAAGGAGAAAATCAGTTTTTGTTTTCTGAACATGATTAGGTTTTGAGGGTGTCTCAACTGAATGGCACCTCATGTTTTGTAGGTTTTCTTTTGTTGTGGAAAATGCTACGAAAGCATTTAGTTAGTTATCTACAATGGTGTTGGAAGGGCCTATCTATTAAGATAAGACAAAAATGTGAAGTATTTTAGGGCCTAGCTATACTATAGTGAGGTAGTTTTTGCATAGTATTGTGCGGAATTTACTGCTACTACTACTACTATTTTCACATATGAATCTGTTACGAGTTGCGAGTGTTTATTCATATGAGTACTTGATACGTCATTAGTTTGCATTTGTTTGTTTTTACGCTACTTCTGATATTGAATCTAGTGCAGAATTAGCAAAGCATACATTACATACAACTGTATATTCTCGTCCACAACAAGTTCCTGTTTGTTTTCTACCCTCTCGACTTTTCATAGCATGAGAGAGTAGTCTTGTTTATTTGTTTTTCATTACGTAATCACTTGATGGTTTAACTTTCTATAGTTTCATTGTGTTGAATAATTGTTATCGTGGATGTGAGTCAGTCAGTTAGTCAGGTATGAGTGTTACCGAGTGTTGCTTTTTGTAGTCAGAAAGCTAGTTTGAATATGTGGCTGAGCACCTTTGAGAGCTTATTATATGTGTACGCATTTTTGTGGTCTATTCACAGCTTCTGCATCGTTTTTGTATGTTTTGGAGCTCGTAATTGTATTAGGCACCCAATATTTACCTGACACTTTCATACTTTACAAATTATCCCGCATCTACATTTGATTCTGACTTGTAATAACGTGTACTACGTTCCCTGAATGGAATATAATTCTAGTACATCACATCATCAGGCATACTAAATAGCACAAAGACTTGTAGTGAGACTTTATTGTATACACCCATTCGGCCACTGTTTTAAGACAACTACTGTAGGGAAATATTAGGATATCAGAGAGCTGACAATTGTGCATGCAATTTTTAAATATAAAGTGTACTAGACAAGAATTACTTACTTTCATTTTCTTGGAGACCACAAGACTTTCAAGGATAATTTTTCTCTCTTCTTATATAGAGTAACCAATTAGTGAATAACAATACGTACTACTCAACCACTTGACTTGTTTTGTTTAATAATGTTATGAATGTGTAAGCAAAAAAACTACTTACTTTTGGAAGCTTTTGTTGTTGACTTGATAACTTGGTTTGTAGTCTATGTACTTTTTTCAAAATCAAACCGACTTCTTTGTCATGTAAAATTAACTCTAGTGAACTATAACGTTAGATGTATAGCATACTGTACTGTATTTTTGTACTTTTTTCCATACGTTTGTTAATAAGAGACAATAAATATTATTTGTACGAAAATGAACACACACGGGGACTTTATTGTGACATTGTGTTACTTCACTACAGCATTACTTTTTGAATTATTATTTATTACGTTCGAGGAACTAAACAAAAACAAATGACTGCTTCTAAGGAGCTCCTACAATTTGCACTTGACAAGATTGACGGAAAACCAGGTAAAGTCACCGCATCGGATTATAATACCCGACTTACAAGGTCTACAGACTATACTTTACTGTACAAGGAATTGTGAACCAGCAAAACTTGCGAAACCCATACTTGCGTCATAAAATTTGCAAAAAATACCACATACAGCTATTTTTGAGCTTTTCCAGCGCATTTTTTCGCTTTCAAACTCATACATAACTGTGTCATAGGGTGGGACGAAAATTGTGAGGGATAATTTCCAAAATGCTACCAATATCACGAGTCAAGTTGTGATGACAGCAGTGCAAACTGGATCTCGAGTATTTGATTCTGGGAGAAAATCACTGAGAATAAGTGTAGGTGCTGTTCTCCGAAGCATTCAAAGCATTTTTGAGGTATATCATGGTTGCCGTTAGAAACATGTTCAATATGAGCGCATTCTTACTTTTTGTACAGATGGGGAAATGATCTTTTAATCCTGCCACAGCTATTTGATTAACAATGTGCAACTTCATTTGCATACTCATGCGAAGTTCTACAGAAAATCCTCATATCAGCTTGTTAGTCTCGAAGATTGCATATGATGGGAGTAAACCAGTGCTAATAAAGATCTCTATCGGTGTATGCAAAACAGGTGCATAATGCACATTTACTGTATCCTAATTTATTGAGCCTATTATACCATGAGATCAATCCAATTAGGTAGTCACGAGTTGTCAATTACGGAGCACAAAAACGGAAACAATGAATAATATTCTTTTTCACAAACTTTTCTTTCGTGCAAAAGAAAGATGATACAATTTTTAGAAAGTCGTCCAATATTACTAATACAAGTGCGTAAAATGGGATTATAAAAGTTTACCAAGCTTATAGCACCATGTCTGTGGCCACGTTTAGATATTATCAGGGACATTGTTGCCACCACAATATGATTCTATCTATAATGACACCGTCTACCTTGGCGAATTGCATGCACCCACATCTCCACATACATATGTTGTATGTATATTAGACTGCTGTAGCAATCATTTGTACAAGTAAACGACGCGGCTTTTAAAATGTTATTAATCTTGCGGAAGCGGCAAAATTAATTGCACCTACAGAGGCAAATTACTGTGAAGCAAGAAAAATATAATGAAAAGAATGCAACTTTTCTCCTCATTTATGGTCGCGTCTCAAAAGTTCTAAAAACTATGCAATTATACATAAAAACCACGATGCATATGAAATTAAGCTCGCAAAACAGGGTGGACTATATAGCTTAATACAAAGAAATCTACGGATATATTTCAATTTTAGAAAATCTGTGGTCTGCTATAGTATAGCACACACACACACAGTAGCCAACAGTAGTGGTAATGATAATGAACCACAAACTCATCAACTTGCATTGGATTTTGGAAACCAGTCCAATTGACAACAATGAATTATGCGAAAAAGGAGACCGTAATCTTTTACAGATGACTTAACAAGACTCTCATATGGAAACATAGGGATCACGCGACTACAAGTTAGTTACTTACTTACTAACTTACTTTGTATGGTTTACACGAACACCGGGCCAACAAACTTGTTATTACTATTCAGTTATCATTTCATTTTTTACTTGGCTTCCACAATCCTTTTTTATAGAGTACAGCAGCTTTGACTTTTAGGAGATTCATTTGGCTCACGAGGAAACTTGAATTTGTCTAAACTTTCACAAACAACACTGGCATGAACTTAAGTCAATAGAAGGAGCGCACACTTGTACAAATGACTTTGTTATACAATGATGATAACAAACGAAAGGGTAATAAAAAGAGTTCACTCGTGTTGATCAGTATCAAAACAAATGACAGCATTGATTTCTCATATTGGACCTGTTAGCTCTATAGTATGATTCCTTTGAGATGTCGTTCGGCTCAAACGTGTTATTATTCCATCAATCGGCCAAGTGAAATCACAGCACCAATGAAAAATCATATGTGCAACCAGATTCATTCACACAGGTAGACAACAGACAAATAGAGATCAGGTTTCCACACATTCTTCACATTATCTCAACGACTGCAAAAAAACCCATGCTCAATGAATTATGAACCCAAATAGTGAGCTAAATTAAATATGCCTTGTTAGTTTGCTGCACCACCAGAATCTCAACATTTCAGAAACGTGGGTAGTAGTGTCTCATGATTTTAAATGATGAAAGCAGTGAATAATTGATGTTTCTTAGAATGCAAAGGTAGCCACAGGTATTTCACGAGTCCACTTTTATTTTTGAGAAAGCAAATATACGCCATTATTTTACCTTTTCGCATAGATAGTATCATCCAAGAAATGTGTCAAAAATGGACACGTGTAGGTGTAGCTCATCTGTGCTCACTTTCTATACGATTACGACTAGTCAATGATGAATTGGAGCTCAAAGCTCTCAAAGAAATGTTGAAGAAAGGAGAGGACTGTCCAACACAACGTTCGCGTCCAGCTAATCAATAGGTTTAACCTCATTACACAGAAACAGCACTCATCAACTACATATAGGAATGTGATGTGAGCCGTGAACGTTAGTTGACTTACGACATTGTACAAAAAACGGAAGACGAACCAATGACTTTAATTGGAAAGCTATATTGCCAGCTTTAACACATTGGATGACCTTTAGCTTTGGAATGCCTGAATGAATGATCATACTGCTATAGTTCCATTACTGTATATAGTGAGTGAGCATATATTAGTTTTTTTTTGTGATTTTCGACAAACGTTAGACTCATGGGAAACCAATTATTCACCCATTTACTTTGTTAGCTTTCGCTTACGTATTGATTCCAAGTATCTATTGCCTATTAATTGTGCTAGCTGTAGATATGTACATGTGTAGTAAGTGGGTGAGTATACCAAATATTTGAGTCATACATCATATAGCTGGCTTTCATCCATTTCATGCACGTTGATAATAGGAAGTGCGAGGGAAGATAAAGAATCCTGTCTACCTTTTTTTTCTGTCATTAAGACTTGAGATTGCTGAGTTAGAGCAAGTGAATAAGACGTAATGGGAAAGATTAGGTCAAAAATTTTATGCTCATAGTTTGAAGATTGAAAGGATGAAAACGTTTTGTATGCTTTATGCTTGCCTAACTCCATGCACGCAAAAAAAAGCTTTCCAAACTATTGTACAATGCGTAGCATTTGTTCTTGCATTTAAATCCCATTCAAAGCGTCAAGGGTGGACGTGGATTCTCCTCACAAAATGCATCGGGTGCAATATTATTTCACACATGGAGTGCATTAAAATATGTGTGTTCTTTGGTGGACACAACTAGCTTGAATTGTAATGTTAATGTGTGTAACTTTTCACGTCACATGTTACCTAATTCTTTAGCTTGCGTTTAAGCAAGGAAGAAACAATGAAGAACTTATGGATGAAGTGTCACTGTAGTTGCTTGCTTTTCTTTTACCTTCCTGGTCATTATAGTATTTTGCAATATGTGAGTTCTTCACATTTGTCCACCAAAGCTGTGTTAGCTAGCTAGCTGAGTAACTAACCAAAGGATGAGCAGAAGTTCACCACTTGTCGAGCTTTAGTTTTTAATTGTGTGATTCTATTCATTTCGTTTTCCTTGCGTGTTTCCGGATTCAACAATAGGAGGAGAATTTTTAACGAAAGTTGATTGCTAATCACGCGGCCTTGTCTCTATGTAATAATAATTGTGGTCACATAGTATACATTGATTGTGGTATTGCTCTAAATTGCATTTGAGCACAACAGTACCCTCACAGTCACAAGTTTTCCCTTGCATTTTTCATTTCTAACTAACAGACTGACAATCAGAATAATGTTCACAACATTGCAGTCACTTAAATTAAGCATGAAGTAGTGTTTAATTTTTTCTCTTAAAACATTTTTGGTCTGTCAACACCATCACTGCAATTACGCAACAACTCATGTTATGTGCTTTTTTGTTGAAACTAACTAACTAACAACTTTTTGGCCAAGCTTAAATCTTTCTATTTAATAGCAGTGTTCTTACTCAACAAAATAGTATAACCTTGTGTGTAGCTGTAAGGAATTCTGATATTTTTGCTTTAGTCTTGCTTCTTTTAGTGAACGAATACTAATTTGGTCGCAATAATCAACTGCATTACAAATGCAGTACATTTGAAGGTGGCTATGTGGCTAACTGCATTGAAATGTGAATTCTTTGAGCATTGCTGTCCAAGTATTTCATGCACATTTTTATTTATGACATTACAGTCTGCTGTGAACTTTGGACAACAATTGGCCCAAACAGTAACCAATGTTTTTGCCGGTCTTTTCAATGGCCCTAATGGACTGAATTTGAGTGCCTTGACTAGAGGAGGAAGATCTGGGGATAGCGGTGGCAGTGGAGGCGGAGCCAATGTTCTCGGAGGAATTGGAAATGTACACAAAAAATGATGATGCACTGATTTTTTAGACTATATTTGAAAATTACACCTTCTTTAGCCCAACCATCTTCCAAATCTGTACAAATTGACAAACATTTAAAAAAAATACTAACTCACTTCATCCAGCTTTTATTTACCATAATTACGTTACCAAAATATGCTTTTAACTATTGAATTGTTTTGTGTCCTGCGTGTGATGTCTGTATTTTGTACTAACTAACCATGTAACATGCAGTGGGTAAATATGTATTATAAATATCTGGAATGTCGAGCTATGGAATGAGGGTTGCTGATTAATTCGGGTGATTGTTACTTAAATTTATTGTTATGACTTAGTTAGAATCAGACTGCAATGATAGTGTAGACGTGTGCGTACTTTACATATTTTTTGTAAAAAATAATGCTCTAGCGATCTGTCTTACAGAACTGCATGCTGTACATAAGATGTAAGAATGCATTTCATGAGTTTCACATGAAAAAATGACTTCCTTCCGTATAGGTTTGTAATTTCATACGTAACTCAAGTAGATGCATAAGATTACCGATTACTGTAGTTGAAAATTTCTAGTCGTGATTGACCAGCAACTGTTTGTTGTCAATCCTATTTGTAGAAACTTTGAAAACAGCTTAAATTTGTAAAAACGTATAAATGACTTTGACTTTTCAATTAATGCATGCAATGTATGAACAGCCTATAACTACTTTATGTACCTTAAGTACTGACATGGTAAGTGTCTAAAATTTTACTATTATTACTAATTTTGGAAATATATTGTTGTTAAAGGCGAATAATGGGTGCTGTAATAAACAAGCCTTTCATCACTTCCCTCTGTGAATGTTCATAAAACTATGAACAGAATTGTAAAGTCAGCTTAATACAATAATATTATGCATACATATTACATGTTGTAAATAACTAGTTGCCTTATAAAAATAAGCATGGCTGAAAATTTGACTGGGGCAATACGCATTGGAGCATGTTCAGACTACTTCTCCAAACTAACTAACTACCTATAATACTAACTAATAAAATCATGCAAGCTAATTAATAAACCAAGTGAATTTGTACATGTAGAGATGATGACGGTGCTGAGAGTCTATTCAATGTACATAATATGGCCACAAACTGTTTTCCATGAATATTTATATACCATTTGATTGTTTCCCACCAGTTTGCTCAGACTCTAATCAACGCTAAGCTGAACTTGTTGAATGGTCTTTTGTCGCCACTAACCGGTGGACGACCACTTCTAAACTTTGGAGGTCAATCCTCATCGTCAATAGGATCTTCTGCTAGCAATTCCATTGCCAGTCCTTCAGAGCCCAACTTTCGAATCACAATTGCTGCGTCTACTCCGGCCCCTGGAGCTAGTTCTGGAAACTCGGCTGTAGGTTCTACTAACTAACTATAACCTATCTACGAATAGCAAAATCCAAGTCTACCAATTAAATATAAATTCTATTTGAAACACTCATTAGTGCATTGAAGGGATATTCAGCATTTCATTATAGCTATTTACACTATGCTACGTATGTAAATCAGTTATCACCATCCATAAATCGTAACTAAAGAACTAGATACATAACTATTTAACTATATAGTTAGTTTATTAGTTATAGTGTAAACAATTTTAGTTCATGCCATGGCATTCGATTATAACCTTCACCGTTGTGATGAGTAGCATCGTGATCTTATACTTTTACGAAGGCAAGAAGACAATTTTTTTTTTCATTTTGCTCACCACAATTCCCCAGTATTTTTATAGCATGTAGCATAGCATGTAATGATAAATTTAACTACTGCGATTATATAGGTCAAGAGGGCATTTCGATCAAGCCAAACAATGTAGGATGTGGCAAGGGGAGATAATGTAAAGACGAGTTCGTGACATTTGTTGCATATTATTGTATTGTCTAATTATTATGTTGACGTTGGTGGCTAGGTAGGGGATTTCAGACAAAAAGTAATTTGAGCTCAAAGGAGAGGATTTAGGCAGTCATTATGGCATCAGGCAACAAAATTTCAAATAATATTCGTCTACAATAGGCAATTCTAATCGGTAAGTTTTGTTAGCTGAAGAGGACTCGTGTAAAAAAACTCCGCCAAAATTTTCACATTTTAGGGTGAAATACTTTGTGTTGTACATGGATTACTTGTTTTGTCCTTTGATTGTCCGCTTTTGTAACTGACTATAACTAGCTGGGTTGTACGCATAGTTATTGTACTTATCATATGACTCTTTGTAGATTTGTCCATCTTTGGGTATCGCATGATTTGTATAGAGAGTAAAGATAATGGGAAAAATATATCCTTAAAATTTAGTTGCACTCTCCATAGTTGCATGAGTGTAGCAATACTATATTTTTAGTATATAATTGTTTAACAGGTTTATTATTTTTATCCATGCATCCCAAGCATGCATGGTATTAAAATTTACACAGCTTTGGCCTGATTCCTAACTAACAGATTAAATAAGATACTGACTTTTTCAAAACTATTTAGCAAAGATATTACACATAAGAAAGGCAACAAATATTTGAGTGCCAGACAAGAAAAACGTACTATGAGGAGGTAAACAACTGAGACGCGACAAATTAGCCCGTATTAATAACTATGATATAAAGTGCAATTTGATGCGCAACGTCGAGTTGTTTCCTCTCGTGCGCAATCATAAGAATTGCAGTTTTTGGATGTGAAACTTTTCATATTCATTGTCTTTGCTCTTCTATACTTTTAGCCGTGTATTTGTAGACTCTTGAATAGCTACTTTGATTTCTTTTTGGTAAACTAGGAATTACAGTAATACTCAACCTATTGTTAGTAAGTATTTGCATTGCATGTCATTTGGAAAACATTGTTTTCGATTCATTTTGATCTATTGGATCGAGTTCTGCTAAAAATGCAATCGTTCTTTAACGCTTTATAATAATGATTTTGAAAGCACTGTTTGAATTCGCACTTAAATCTTTCTAATCTTTACTGATAATTAACTACGTATCCAGCTACTTAACTAATCAATTAACACGCATTGGACAAGTAATCCGTTTCAGCCAGTTGAGGATTCATACTCATAGTGTACAAATTTTGATACAAATGAGAGAGAAGCGTCCTCTATTTTTGCAAGCACGAACTTACTACATTCTTATAAATGTCTCTAGTTTTGACTTCACCTTCTCGAATACTTTAATAATAGTTAGTTGTGGGAGCAGTATTGTGATATTTTATTGACCCGCATATATTAGTGCGAAATTTTGCTGCATAAGAGCCATTTTCATAAAACACCAAGTTCACATGACGTTTCGGAAATCGTTAAACCTGAGAGGGCGAAATAAATATGCAAGGGAGAGTTCCTATATATAATGTTTCCGTGCACATGGCTGTTAAAACTGACTACTCACTCATACATTGTATTATGCAAGGATTTTAGAATAATTATTGGCTATACTAGTTTTAATTGCAGATGAGAGTATGATATATGGTGATAAAGTCTGGGTTGCGCAGTTGATGAGAATTGAAAGACAATTGTTTCCCGTTTAGAATGCATACTTTCGTTTAGAAATCCTGTGCGAACATTTGGAAAAAATGTCACATTAGTTATTGTGTAGTTAGTTATCGTAGTTGTTGTTATTTTTCATAGCTATGGATTCACTTAGGTGTGACCAATAGGATCATAAGTTAAGTAAGTTTAATTTGTGTTGCTTCTGCTCTGAACTATAGTATATCTATTTCTATGCTCTGAACGCAAAAGCCGGGAGGATACTGGGGTAAACATTTGATGAAAGGCTATCAATTATTTTGTTACATTTCCTAGCTGAGATGAAATGAAAATTGTTCGAAAGTCTTTATCTTGTGTAAATATATATTACGTAGCAGTCACAAGTTATGTTTCTTTTGTAAGTTTTAAAGGGCTTTGGCAAAATGTATGCTAACTGAAGGTTTTTTTAATTTTACTTATTTGGTTTTCTGCATCTTTTCAATGGCTAGTTTCGGTACTCTCACATTTTCTTCTGTATATTTGGTTTCATTCAATGGAGTCAATAAGGTAAACGCTCAATATTTACGAGCAAACGATATGCATACAGCTTTAGCTTAGGATTTCTTAAAGTGCCAATAATAATGACAAAGCTGAACAAGCTGATGACATTAAATCTATGTGATCAATACGACAAAAATATTACAATGGCATATGAATTGTATACTACGTTAATAATAAGATATCAGTAGAGAATTTCACTTTTCAAAAAACTTTAGACATGATATAAAGACTGTAGAAAACTGAAGTAATTTGAGTACCCATGGATGAATGTGTGAGGACCGTATGAATAAAAACAAAGCTTCTACTGGTCAAATTTCAAGCATTTGCTTGAAATGGTATTATGGTAAAATAAATGTAAGCAATTTCTAGCATTTACTAGAAATTTATCAAGACACAAAGTAGTACCTTGACAGCTTTTACTTGTTCAATCATTGACCCAAAATGGTTTTTTTGAGTGAAATACAATTGTAAAAATATCAACGAATCTAGAAATCTTATGAACTGTGCAATACAATAATTGCTTATCTTAAAAAAATTAAAACGATAACCTAATCATCAAAGTCAATACACAATTTCGGAGAATTTTGATGAATCGGAATCACTATAGTATTTGCTTTTATATACTTCTTATAGAAAACCAGGATTCCACACATGCGTTAATTTGATCTAGCATATTCTAGAATCAGTCAGGTAAAATTAAATTTTGCCGAACGTATTTTATTCATACTACGTGGCAAATGCTTTCACAAAAAGCACAAATTTTTGCTTGACATCTTGGACTTTTAAGCAAATGCTTGTTTTTATTTATACGGCCCACTATCAACAAGTATACTAATTAAAAATCTATTGTACTCTTCGTATATCACTACAGTTTTGCATAATGTTAAGAATGCTGGGAAGAAAATGTACATTTGTATGGTCTATGTTTGCTAACTATAGGAATAAAAAATGTGTCGTTGAAATTTAAAAACCTATTAGCTGTTGTTTTACAATATTTGCAAGGTTGATTTCATCAATTCACACACAGGCAGACACAACTCGTGTTGCAGGTTAGTGTGCTTTGACCATTATTTTTTCTTCTGGGGTGAAATGAGCAACAAGTCTTACTTGTCTATTGTAAAAATCCCTGCTTTGTTCAGTACACCTGTTAACTTTGCAGATGTAGTTAGCAAGTAGCATTCAATAACAGTAGAATCATCAGTTAACAGATGTCTGTGGGGACGGTCAATCAGCTTTTAATTTGTAGTACTAGCAAACTGTAACTAATTATTCTTAAAAAACTGCTAACTAACCAAATTACTCAGACTGCTAATGTAGCTGGGAAAACTAAAATTACACATTTTGCCGAAATCATCAATTCTGTCCGTTTTGCCCAAACACATTAGTTATTTTATTTTACTGAATTGCAAAAATATCAAGAGAATGCGTCGGTTTATACAGCGTTTCGTGTTTAGCTAGCGGCATGAAACACACATCGCTCAGAGCAAACTAAATTATTGCACCAGTAGACTTATTTAATATTTATAACTAACTTATTTAACCCCTCCATTAATTGCTAACTAACAATTTACTAACCCAAAAATATCTGCTCTGGGAAATATAGGGTCGGACTTCTCGTCTTTTCAATTTCGGGGGAGACAATCATGCAGCCGGTAGCCAGCAATCTGCTCAAAATGCGTTCAATCCCATGAATTTATTGTCTTCTCTTGGTAGTGGAATCTTCAGAGGTTTTTTCAGTCAGTTGGGCAACAATGCAGCCAATCGACGAGTAGCCACTGCCACTAGTAGTCAACAAACCAATCAAGACCGGCTAAATAACAAACAAAATATTTTTGCGAATTTGTTCAAGGGGAATGCATTTAATATCCCCCAAAAGAAACCACAGTTCATTAGTCAGTCACCAGTACCAGTGTCCCAGCAGCAGCAACCAACTACGGATCCAGAAGATTCTGGTTCCAACGATAACACGGGAGCTCAAAATGATTTAAGCGGAGTTGAACCCAAACCAAAAACAAATATGCAATCAAGAATCGATGCAATCATAGCACGACTTTTGCCATCGTCTAGAAGTTAACCACATTAGATTAGCTAGAGTGATTCAAAATAAATGGCGGGAAAAAATTTGACACTGTCGAAACTCGAAGTTTGTGTTTATATTTATGTGTAACTATATTTTGAATCACTATTCACTTACTCACTAACTAATGATAGTTGGTGGGAGTGTGAGCAATTATTCAGTATTAGTAAACTTTGTGTCAAAATGGACGAGAATTTGATTATTATGATGATGATGGTGATGGAGCTAATTATAATATGTGTCAATAGTATGGCAGATTGTTATTAAATATAACGCACACACGAGGAGATATTGCTTTGTTTTTCCATACTCATTATTTTGAGCAAACGCAGTGGATTTTTAAGAGTTCCAGTTAATTACATTTGCTCCATGTTTACCTTTCCTGTGTCTAAGGCTACATGAGTAAAGGTTCCTAAATTGATCTTTGTTATTTGCTTGAATTCCGAAAGCTTTGAAAAAAATTGAAATGTTTTGTTGACATGGATGACTATATGTACGCAATTCTGTCTCTAAACACTTGTGAGTTGAAAATCTGATCCTGCTGACTGAGTTAACGGCAATCTATCAATAAAGATGTTATTGTAACGAAAGGGTAAACGCTGACGGTGATAAAGATTTTTTTTTGCATAAATATCACGGGTGGGTGGATTGTATCCTCTGGATACTGCGTAACTAAAAGACACAAAGCAAACGTGGAAGGATTCTCAACTGCCAAGAAGAGCTAATTAGGCAAAGAATTATGAATACCATATGACTGTTTATAACGAGTAGATACTGTTTTTATTTCATCTTGTATGCTACGGGTAGCTATTTTATTTATATATTAAAAGAGTATATAGTACGATATAGTGAGCCATACATAATAATATATAATGAATTAAACGTTGTTGTACTAAGGACAATATTTATAAGATTTGTATAAGTTTGACTTGTACTAGTACGCAGACAATATGTTAGAGTCTCCTTTGTGTCTAAAATGTGACAAAGTGACAAGCATTGTATAAAAAACATGCGCTCTCCTCAACAACTCACTTCACTATTCTTTCCTTGCAACTCTACTTATTATAACAACAACCATCAGACTCATTTTGGAATCGAAAAATCACAGATTAGGGCACTCATCCTTCAAATATTCGCAAGGTTTCATTTTTAACAGTTTGAGATGCGGAACTCGTCGACAGGGTAAAAGCCTTCATCGACTACTCATTCTCCACCAAATTCTTTTCTGAAGTATGGGCACTTTGCTTACTGGATTTTAAAGAGTCTTGAGATTTCCTACGTCCAATGACGACTGAGTCTGCATTAGCTTCTTTACTAGGTACGCCATGACCGCTACCACAATGACTGGGTAGAGAGTCTGTCCCATTCCCTGGACTGCTGGAGCACACCTCTCCTTCAGACGGCGTCTCAGCAGCACCAGGGGCTGGACTTTTGCTATCCTCTGCACTATGACTAGTTTCTGCAGCACCACATCGGAGCTCCGTTGAGCTATTCTGACGAGGGACCGGTTGTTTACTACTGATTTCGGATTTTCCCAAGGCAGGAGCTGACTGCGAATCTACCATGGCACCCGTCGTGGCTGATTCTCCACAAACTGGCGTCGTCACTACCGTCTAAAAAACCAATATTCCAATTACACACACGCCACAATATTCCTCAACTCCCAGCTAATCTTGAAAACCATATTAGCTACCCAGACTCCCTCTTGGCGATTATCCTAGATTGTCCGCTTCAGATTTTAAATATAAAATCGACAGTAAAAAAATTAAAAAAAATCGTCAATACAGCAAGATAAAACGCTTTGGAATAATGTGGATTTCAATAGAAAGGCAACTTGGAAACATAATATTGTGTTCCCCATTACTTCAATAGCTTTCAAAATCTCAACATTAGTATGTGCAAAGAAACAGTACACGCAAACCAGTGATTTGGGACAGCACTATTGATCATTCAATAAAAGATGGAAAAAAATGAGACCAATAAACAGCATACTCACTACTCACTCAAACTCTAAGCCATAATATTTCTTTGGGAACGGAAAGTTTCATCCTACAGCGTTTTACTGTTTTACATAGTGTCTCACCCACGCTCACCTAGATTTTGTTTAATCCTATATATTTCCTCATTTCTTTTCTGAAAGTTGTGTGGATAAACTTACTAAAGATATTAAAGAAGGCTTTCGAATGGACCCTGACACACTGGCTTCTTGAGGTGACGAGGGAGAATGCGGATGCCCTTCTACGTCAGCATGGCGATGATGACTATGATGCTGCGTTTCATGCAAAGGTGAATCTGTTTCCCGAGATTCTGACGAGTTGAGAGCGCCATCCTCAATATCAAGATGAAGTATACTCTCTTGGCTTCCAGTGAACTGCTACGAGTTCCACAAAAGTCAACATTAGTTATTTTGTATTTCTTAAGCAAAGAGATTTAATGTCTATACTTTGCAATGCAAACTACTACATGTCTGTAATTTCAGTTCCCAAAATGCATACAACTTACAATGAATCCATAGAATTTGAGAATGTCCATTTTGCACATTGGACAAGTACGATGTTCAAGCAACCACGGGTCCACACATCCTTTATGGAACTCATGCCTATCAAAAGAAGCCCATGTTAAATTCCAGTTCACAACGAGAACACGAGAAGCTAAAACTAAAACTAATAGTTAGTTATGACGACCATATTACTGACTTGCAAGGTAAGGTCCTTAAAGTATCTCCCGATCGATATGGTTCAATGCAAACAGCACAGCATTCTCCTTCGCCACTCAGTTCCTAAAACATGCCAAAAATGAAAAAATCCTTAATCAACATCACATAATCAAACACAACATACATCTCACTAAGTCAGTCAATGAAAAATAATCTTTTGTTTAAAAAATCCAGAAACTAACTAACTAACTAACCTTGTCAGTAAGCTTGATATTACGGGTAGGGATTTTTGCTAAAGCTTTCTTAGCCGCATTGCACAGTCTTTGCTGTAAGTACAAAAACACAATCATCATCCCATTTCATTTCTCCCATGTACGTAGCCCTACCATTGTCTCTCAAGTGAAGAGTCTGAACAATACATAAATTCATTCACTCATTCAACCAACACACAAAAAACACACAAATAAAATCTGTGCTACAATCTTAACTCATAAATAGAAACTAACCCGACCACACACAATAAACTGTGTAGCAAATTGCAGTCATCTTAGACATTGAATATAGCAGGTTAGCAGGTAATACGCACAGTAAAAAAATACACCACAGCGTGAAAAATTTATGATGATCATCATTACTAGACTGACGAATATAAGGCAAGGAGAGACCATATCTCGTCATGCCATTTACTTAAAATTACAATACCACATTACATGAGCTCAAGAAGTCATGGCATGTTATACACCTGCGACTGTCAAGGCCGTACAGTCCAATTTGCTTCTTGGGCAGGGAAGAAGACGAGACAAATCGCATATCTACGAGCACAACAACATGAGACAACATAATATTTATGAGTACTTACGGCAAGCCTATCTTTTGCATGGAGGTAACGGAAACGTTGCACGTAGTAGAATACCAGCCAAGCCAAAGAAATGATCATCAGCACAATGAACGAGATAGAGACAAAGAGGACCGACGTTCTGTAAAGGACAAAAAAATAGGAAATGAGAGTTGCTATTATTAATAATGATGATTGCTTCTTGAGGCATAGAAGAAGGTGAAAGGTGATAAAGATCTATGAGATGGTCAACAAAACCATAATAACGAGGCGAGTATGCGCTCACATATAAGACAGAGGCATGTTTAGAATAGCATGTTGCATGACTTTTGTGTGCCACTTTTAGTCCAACACAGGGCCATTTTTGTACCCGTGCCATTATTTTTGGAGTATCCTTGATAATTTTCAAACTTAAGCCATAAAACACCAAAATCGTATCGTTAGAGAATTTTTGTCACTTGCTTAAAATCCAATAAAGATAGCATACCAATTATAATGCTACCTACGATTAAAAATATTTGAGCACCCACTGAGACCTAACTACTGAAGATCCATAGCCTAAGCAGAAACACAAAAATCACGTGTAATAAATCAGACAGGCCAAGACCACACTAATTTAGTAAAGGTCTATATCTCCAAAATTTGCTATGATTTTTTGTTAAAAATTTAGTTTTCGGTTCAGCTATAAAACGGTAACTCGTAGCGTTAAAAAAATTACGCAGATTTCACAATTAGCATATACAATGCACCCTTATAACAAATTTAACAGGACAACGCTATTTCACACTAACTAAAAATGTTGGAGAGAGCAAGAGTCAATCTTTTAATACGCTGGAAACTGATGCACCTGTTTTAACACCTGTTTCGGGCTCAGCCTTGGCCAGAAGTTGTAACAGTTAGTTTGCATGAGATGACAACTTGGATGCCGATGCACAAACCTAGCTCTAATAGAATGATAATAAGGGCAGGGCATGGAAGTTACATCTTGTTGCCGTTGATTGCCACACACTTACAATAGATACAAATACTGCAAAATTCAAAGAAATCCTTGAAAACTTAACCTAATGTTAGCATCACAACATGGATGAAAATTAATCGGCTTTTAAATATCACGTGTACAGTTATTAATATGCATTACTTCATAAATATACTATGCGCATCATCAAATCATATGGCTCTTAAGCTAATTCTGGTTACCATTGAATGAAAATGGAATCCAGTCAAGACATAACCCTGCTAAAAAATATTCATTCAAGCAAATGCAATGTCAATGTGATTTTTTATTTATGGACCAGTACATAATCATAATGTGCACAAGTGGCAGCCGAAGAACCTACGTTGGGGAGTTTGTGGCATAGCAAATAATTCATGCTGTGGACATATCCTTTGCCGGAAAGCCGTAAAATGAACACACCTGAATGAAATGGCGTGTCAAACATGTACCATGACAAAGTGTAGGATGTACAATGAACATCGTGTCGCATAAAACAAATCTTAATTAATTGAGCAAGTACTATACTATAACTATATGTATACGTTACATTTACAGTCAGTGTGATGACAATTCATTAATTCCACACGCAGACGATGGAGGACACGCACAGGGAGAAATTGACAAATAACAAAAAAAAAGGTTGCTAACAACCATCTTTACTCATTAGCAGCTACAGCAATAGTTGAGTTGATTCAAGGACTTACTTAGCACAGAGATAAATGAACACATTAAATGGCGGAACTACTTTTAATGCGAAAAGTTAACGAATACTTACAGGTCTTTGAGATCACACAAGACTAATAAGTAACTAACTAACTGATATCAATTATTTTGTGCGTTAAAAACATGTAAATGAAGATCACCTTGTGTTTCCATTATAAGTTTGGAAAATGAGCTTCACCATATAATTATTGCCACTACAGACAGCGCTCTAAATCTGCATTTTTTATGGGAAGGAAATGGAGTGTACATCATTTCCTACTTTCCAGTTCCCATTCAACTCATCATTTAATGTACTCATGATGACTTATTGTTATTACCTAACTAACAAACCATTACCTTTCTTGCTAAAATGTGAATGTACTATTAGAACAACAATTTGCTATTGAGTAGTGAGCAGTGAGTGAATTAGGCGAATCAGATGTGTACACACACATTATGAGGGTGTATTATTTTGTAATTATACTAGGTGCTCCCCTTCATACTCATAATGCACCATATAAATGTGCGATTGGAATCCTAAAGTGGACAAGTTTATGAAAAGGAGCGTTGCTTCTTGGCGGAAACCAGTAATGAAGGTCAAAGTCAAACCAAAACATGTACTCACTCACAATCTAGTTATACGCGGTTGGTTCATTATGATGGGAACACAATCACTCGAAGCAATTTTGGTCCATATCGAGATTTGATCTCTCGCTCGCTCCTATACAGCCCTACCTCTCTTTATTTATTATTATGCAAATAGAATAAATGTGGATTCCCTTACCTATCATCCTGTACCCGATAATATCCGTTCTCATAAATATTGCTAAATGCTAACTAATCATAACAGATATGACGCTCATCATGACCTTCTTGGCTCAATTAAAATGATGGATTGCTCCAGAGAACCAAATTTTTTCCCCATCCACATTTCTTTGCTTTTGTGCGCATATTTTTCCCATTCTAGATGCACACACTTGACGATTTAGATACCTAACACTTCCAAAGATTCCAAAACCTCAAATTCTCTATTTAGAGACCATTTAAAGCTCCACCTGAACCCATTTTTGCAACTACAAGTCAACAGCTCTCATCAATAAGCCATATGACTCATATGAGGCTATATTTGAGTTTCATTATTTTCCTTTCCAATTGACTCTGATAGTCATCACAAAAACTACAAAGAGATTCCTGCTATTATTATATTTGCTAGAAAAACGACAGTCTCTTGGTTAGTTTTAGATAGAATTCGTTAGAACAGCACTTTGGAATGCAATTAATCAAGATGACAAGTACACCAGACTTGACTGATGAAAGAGAATGGAATAACTCGTCTCAAGGAGCCTGCCTGTGATAGTAGTTCATTTACTATCGAGATTTCCAGATTGTTTGAGACAATGAGCCTGGCTGAACAAACGCTGGTCGTATAGGCCTACACAATTTCCCTATGAAGCTTGACGAATAATGTAATCTGGTGGAATTTATTCATACGCCATTACAAGTGTAGCGGCGAATCAGAAAAATAGATTTTGAGTAGGAGTAAACCCCTGTGTAGTATTCTAGTTGTTATGAACACACGGGCTCCCGTTTTACGCACGGATTTCGTTATACAATGAAGTTAAACTACCTGCTATAAATGGCGTTGAGGAAAATGAATTAATTTACCTATTTATGCCGTTGTAATGACGAGTGAAAGTATCTCCCACGGTGATGTACATGTGGACTTTTGTTCCAGCATCAGTTATGTTAGAAATTTCTTCACCTTTCCATTTGTAAGTGAATACTCCTGGAATGTCACCTGCAAGTTGAATAAATATCATTATGACAAAACTGTAACAATTTGAGACATTTTGAATCAATTTTAACTTCAAATTTCATGGAAGTATAAAACGGAAGAGAATTTTTTTCACATCCCTCATCTTTCGCTCGGCTTTGCTGCCAAAGTACCATAATAGCTTCAATTTCTGAGAATTCATGCAACTAATAGTAACGTGGGGTAAAAAATCAAGAATTACTGCATTTGTTTACTAAACGAAAAAATTACTAGTTCCCAGCAGCCATCCTAAAGAACATTAAAATATAATAATTTTGGACTTTGCACAGTCAAATACTGGACTGCATATTCGCAAATCCCTAGATCCAAACCTCCTAGAATATGAAATTAAAACTTGAAAAGGTTACTGTTCCTAATTAAACTATTCAAAACGATTTTACTAGTGTACTTACATACTCATTACGAGCAATCCAACGCAAATTTTTTATGACAAGGATTCATTTAACTCGTAGCTATGATATTTTTTGATAACAGCGGCAGCCGTGAATAGGTTATTCATGTCTGTTGACTTTTCCCTTCCCACTGGTTTCATTCGCTAGGCAACAAACCCTTTGATATTTTAGCAACTCTATATGCCACAATGTTTGAACCCATCTGTTAAGACTTCAAGTCAAGTCAAGCTTCATAAAACACAAAAGGTACAAGATGGACGAAAATTTCCTATCCCATTAGTCCCGTTTTAATTCTGACATTATAGACAAAATGAATGTCAGACCGGTAGGATTCGAAGCGAATTAATCTAGTTAGTTAGGCAACCAGTCTAATGAGAATCCAGTCTGGATGTCTGTTCATGTACGTAGCTAAGCCAGATATTTTCATCGTAAATTATTTCTTAATAGTAATGCATTATTTCACAGAATACCAACGAATTATCTCCTTACAAGGGCTTCACCATAAAGAAATATTTCACACAGCCAATATAGAATCCAAGTGCGTTGTTGTTGTTTAAAAATAATTATATCCCGTAATTTATGATCACCATGGACCAGCATGTTCATTGAGTATAACAGCTAATATAGTATCGAGATCGACGAGTTTAGGTTTGTATAAACCACTTACAAGGGCCGCATCCTTTGAGACCCATTCTTTCCAACTCGCTCTTGTCTTCACGATCGTACACTACCATAGCAGAGGCATTGCTTTTCCACGCGTTCTCCAGCTTCTTCTCAAAATTGCAGCTGCAAAATGAATCACAGAAACAGTAAATTATTGTAAGTACTTACTAAAGTGTGCAGTAGCAGTAGGTTTGATTCGCCATGGTATAGTCTAGGGTCTCTTTTAGACCACAAAAATAGATAATGCGTACCTTTGCCGTCGCGTAATTTACAGGGAAATATGCAATGGTATAATTGATTTTACAATAAAAAAAACGATTTGGGCAAACCAGTATTTGAGACTGGTTGAATACGATACATAAAAATTGTGCATGCTGCAATTAAATATCAATCAACTAAAAATAAATTAATGACAATACCATGAATAATTTAAGAAATAGTTAAACAGCTGATGACACTAAGAGTGTGAGTTATGGTGAAACTCCAGAACAAAGAACAAATCAGCGACGATTAGTTTCACTACAGGAGTCTGTCATTTTTCTAAATAATGACTATTCAAGACTTATTTTCTAACACTCGCCAAGCAAGATTAATTGTTACTAGCAAAAAATACTCACTGTCCACGTTTGATAAGAGCTATCCAAGGTTCCTTAGGAATTGGATTTCCAAACGGTTCACACCCATAATGATTCACTTGAGTCTCATCCGATATTTTTTTCGAATGCACATGGACAACAACTCCACTTGCCGATCTTACGGTCCCTTGTCCAAATTTACCCACCTGGAAATTAAACAATTAAAAGTCTATGTTGTAACAGAATGCTACCATATTAACAATCCTGACAATTAACTATTGTTTCATACATATGCATCGTCATTGTAATAATTAATGAAAACCTAATAATAGTAGACAGTTAAAAACTGTGAATAATGGAAAATGAATTGATCAATTACCTATTGTGTTTGTAAAAGATTCGAAAAAATAAAGCGTAATCTTTATTTATAAACTATTTTTATAATCTTGCCAGAATCAGAAATTTGCACACACACACACACACACACACACATACACAGCTCAAGATTATTCAACTTCTCTATTAAACGATTCATCCTTTTCAAACTGGGTTGCATTAGTACCCATAGCAAACGAATCCGCATGATTCCATTCGTACATTACATAACGACTTCCAGGACAAATGAGACTCGTTAGCATTAGTCAAGAAATTAAAAGCATGGATTAACGTGCATGGAGAAAAACGAAATTAACTTGTAAGTTTTCTCACAAAAGGGCACAGTCATTCATTTTGACTGTCTTGCATATCCATCCATCTATTAGTTAGTAAGTTTTCTCTGCAAACTTATTAACAACAGTATAGCATAGCAACTGCACAGAACAACGTTCCATCCAGCCTATACATAAAACCAAATCACAGTTTGTGAGAGAGTTGAGAAGAATGAAAAGCATCATTAGTTCAACTCCTCACAGTAAGGAAGACTCTCAAGGTTTCATGCAAAAAAGCAATGTACAAATATATGTGCTACGCAGCATGCATATAAGTTAGGATGATAAATATATGGGCTACCTCACCAAAAGAGTCACTAGTAATAACGAACTAATTAGTTACATTTGTGATCAAAGAGCTCAAAAGCTCACAATCTTATAACATGTGTACATTTCATATAATGATGAGTTTGAAAGTTCACATTATCTACCAGCTTGTTAGCCTCGACCATTTCATAAAGTGTGACCAAAGTGCTCATCAGTGGTTCTCCTTAGTTAGTCAGGATGGCACACAAAGACTGCTAATTCCTAACTTGATTTTCATACCTCATTTCTTTATTTTACCAGTAAGCCAGTGTGTTCACTTATTCAATGGATAGACTATATCACTCGAGTCGAGTCATAGTAGTGGGTTACGTTTACTTACACTAAACAGTAATCTATGCAAATGTTATATTGTCCAGGTTAATAAGGAACACACTGGCAAATCGTATGGTGAATGTAAACGATCAAAAATAAGTGCGTAATGTAGACCTAGCAGCTAGGTATAAATTGAATGTTGTTACAGTTACAGAGAACGCTCGTGCATGTAAACACTAGTAAAGTTGAGTTGAGAAATATTTATACATACACTGACTGAGAGACGGTAGGTAGACATAAATTAATGCAAAAAATTATGCACGAAATTCGTGAATTAAGTGTTACATAGCCAGAATTCTAAAAACTTGAAGTGCCAATATTGATTACTTAGTATATACAAGTTAAAGTTACTACTATTCATTCAAAAAAATGGCAAGCCACAAAGTGTCGCATGAAAACAGATACGTCGTGCACACTCTGGTGTGGGATTGCATAAAGGAATGTAGAAATGACATGTTAGTATTGTTCGAATTTGCTCATATCTTTATTATTATCATGGTCTTGATCTTCAGAAAATGTAACAAGACTTCCTGGATTTTTTCGGCACTTGTTTATACCTTATCCTACTGTAGACTGACTGACTGACTGATTTGTTAGTTGGTTGGATTTGCAACACAGTATTTCACTAGTCAGTATGAACTTCTCAGCATGACAATTGAAAACACACTGCAAAAAATTGCAAGCTACCATCATTGGTATGCAATGTGGTCTACAACAAACAGTACCACATATTTAGTCAGTAGTTAGTAAGTTTAGCGTACAGCATACAAGTATAACATAACGTATGCCATAAGAAGAGAGTGTGTATGTGTGCACGCTGTTGAGTTTCATCAAATCTCTCGTTAAAAACAAAGTAAACATTATATTCATACAGAGTTGAGCCCTTGTAATATAGCGTACACAATATGACAAAAAAAAATCTAATTTCCATAATTTTTTTCATCTCTACAATCGAAAAAGTTTGTGACTAATTTATTCTACATTTATCTTGTGTCTTCCATACAGTGTGGTAGAATCATAGAAGTAGATATATATAATACACTAGAAGGAGCACTCTTCGAAATTACTGGCAACACGATTCTATGGGCGCTCTGCTCAATGCTTGAAGCAGGTCGTTCAAAAAAAAGGTGGGAATGGGTTAA
>Ga0210040_10001622_pt1 | contig 33433 bp, 46 predicted proteins | sample CryGeyCG12114_NA_FD_185462 | JGI IMG/M metagenome (GOLD analysis project Ga0210040, IMG submission 185462) | Groundwater microbial communities from aquifer - Crystal Geyser CG19_WC_8/21/14_NA (SPAdes) (version 2) | ecosystem: Environmental > Aquatic > Deep subsurface > Groundwater | place: USA...
CACTGACCCTTCGTCTGGGTTTTCATTTCGGTAAATCTGAAAGTGAGTATTTTATGTACTGTATTTAATGTTTGTACTCTGTATTATGATAACGCTTTTTACAGTTTCTTTGAAAATATAAAATTATATATATATATGAATAGATTGGCAGTGTTAACTACATTTGCTAACTCAAGCTTAATTCCGCTACAATTATAGTCAGGACAGCTTCATTTTTGTATAGTAGACCAAATTCTTCTTCATTGAGAATTCATTAACAATATTCTAGAAATGGCTGAAGTGGAGGTATCATCGACTGCTGCAACCAAAGATCGACTTTGTCGCATGGTTGTCCAGCAGTGTTTGAATGCAACCCTTCGATTCGATACAGATAATCCGCCTGTGAGCATTAAACAAGGAATGGTTGTATTTGTTTGCTTTCTTGATGGCGTCAAGTCTAGTCATTTGCCAAATGTTGGTAGGTATTCCACAATATGGATTAGATGTTTTGTGGGTTGTCTTCTTGAAATTTCAAAATTATGCATTCCTATCAATCATAGCAAAAAGTGTGCTGAATGCCAAACTATGTGAAACTGAGGTGGATGCACGTCGGGTCTCTGTACTTGAAAGCGGTCAAGATATTTTAATAATTCCTCAAGCGACCTTGGGGGGTAAATTAAAAGGGAAAAGTCCACAGTATCATGGTTTGATCTCAAAGTCTATTGGCGAGCAAATATTTACTGAATATGTTGATCACATCAAGAAGGCGGTAGAATCTAGTGGGAAGGGTGGAATTGTCGAATCTGGAGTTTATGGAGCTCGACAAATTCTTAGCATGGAGACAAATGGGCCTTTTACTCATATAGTAGATATTTGATTTTGTATTTATTTGGTGTGACTTTTTCTAACCCCCAGCCCAGTGCACTAGTGCATGTGTTAAGTATTTATTGTGAATGATTGGATGGTTGCACAGAGACTGAATAAAATTACAATATTGATGCTCAACACCAGTAAGTAATGCATGGTCGAAAAAATATTTTAAAATCTAGTCATATAGTCTAAAACATCTTGGCGAAGAAAAGTGTTCCTGTAATCACAGAAACTTTCTGCTGAGTTCCACCAGAGAATTGTTTCTAGTAAACAAGTGACTCCCGCAATATCGGATGGTATCAAGAGTCGGACTAAAACATTAATCGGAAATGGGAGGTTACGAATCACGCTCAAGTTGATTTGCTGATCAACATAGGACACAACATTTTTCATCTCGGGTAGTTCCATAGTTGACAAAAACAAGTCGTGCTTTTCCTTCTCCACAACCTTTGCAAAGAAGAATTGGAAGGCTGGGTCTGTAGCTGCTGTTTCATAAAGAGCTTCTGTGACACCAAAAAAATTTAGGGGGGCGATTATTTCATTTAGCTGAGGAATTTTCAGAATTAGGTCCACAAGTAAGCATGGAAATAATTGCTCCACAATGTCTTGAAAGTTCAGGAGCAAATGCAATACAAGGCTTCCACACTGTATAATTTTTTCGACGATGGATATAATCAAGTCAATTAAATCTTGCCACCATGGAGGAAGTCCCGGACTCTGTGTCGTTGACTCTTCTTGAAATGGGATAACACGGCTAGCATCTGGATTATGGCATTCTTCAGGCAGTTCAACTTTCACTGATCCATTGCGACTCACTTGGTATGGCATACAGTTGTTTCGGAATAGATTGTTGAACCATTCATGGTAAAGTGGATACCCATTGTCTGCTACATAATTATTGACCTACAAGCAAAGTAAATATTAGTTAAATTCCTAATTAACGGTATTCAATAGTTTTTGATAACCTTTTCATTAATGACTTACATCCAAAAATTCGGGGTTATTCCACAAATGGTTGTGAATCACTTCGTATTCAGGCCCTTTGAGCCAATCGGTTATTGAAATAACCGAAGATAGTTCCTCTTCTTTCATCTGGTTTTCTTCTGGAGTCCAAGGGAAACATGTATTATTAGGTGGGATGATGTATTCCTTTTCGCTGTGTATACAGTAAACTGTTGAACTCACTACTGTTGTGATCAGTTCTTTTAAGGCTGGGCCCCAGTTCTGTATTATGCATGTTATAGTTAGAATATCAGAATGTGAAAGCGTTTTTTTTTCATCTATTTGTCTCACCTCTGCTTTGTCAAAAAACATTATCCGAAACTGCTCCCGGATTTTGTCTATGGAAGTAGACATATCCAAATTCCTTTTCTCCGATGCTGTCATGTGTACAAGCAGAAAGAGTTACAGCTTTCATATACTTACTAGTTAATATAATTATAGTGATCATGAAATTATGAATGGAAATATGAAATACCTTCTTTTGCGTCAACTGCATTGCATGATGATACGATTAGCAGTACAACCAATGAAACTCCGGTAACCATGTGGCACTTCATATTGTTGTAGAAAAAAAAAGATGCTAATTCTATTTTCAACTTATTGATATGAAAAATTCATGTGCGTCCATTTGTTTCAAAGAAATTTTGCAAATCGTTTGTTTGCGAGATAAAAGTGGTTCTGCAGGTGTTTCATGGTTATTGTGATTCACTGTTGTTCATGAATTATAAGATATGATGATCCAGATGGGAAATTATTGTCATTTGTTGTCAGACAGGTTTAGTTATTTGTCAGTTATTATTGTCAGCTGCCATCGGATTTATCGATTCTATCGGTATCATCTCAAGATAAAAAGCATATGCAAATATTCATTGGAATGGAGTGCTAAAATTGAGTTTTTATGTTAACTTTGTATGCTTGAAATTAATTAATACTTGATAAACTCACAATGGCCATTTAATTCCGTTCATTTCACATTTTAAATGCAAATAATAATCGTGTTGTATTGCGTACTTACATTATAACATGACATGTACATAATTTGATAAATTTAAGCCCAAACCAAGAACTCGATCAAATATAAAACCAAATCAGCAGTTAATGCATGAGGAATAGATGGCAATGCTGCTGGCCAAAGTCCACCCAAAAGTGTTGCTAGCAACCTAGCGATTACAAGAATGACCTGAATAATGAATGATTGTTCTAGGAAATCATCCAATGCTTTTATAACAGGTTGGAAATCTTGTAAATTTTTGGTAGACTTGAAAAGTATTGCTTTCTGTTTTTCTGTCACTTTGGCGTATAGGAATTGTATTCCCAAATGGGTTCGAAATGGGGAATATATTGCGTCAGTGAGGGAATAAAAGGGAGTGATTAAACTCTCAATAATTTTTTCTGTATTATTCTGTAGGAATTCAAGGGTGCAGTCGATAATCATTGGATTCATATCTTGACTGTCAACGGTGTTAGATTTAAATTGACTCAGAACATAATTTTGGGTCATATTGCTGATGGGTGGTGTTTTTGTTCTTGATGTGCTTGATTGTGGCTCATAGGGACACAATTCAGGGGTTTTACAAATGCCTGGGTTGGCCAATCCGTCGTATCCCACTTGACAATCAGAGCTGACGAGATTATATTTAGCATTGATTTCATCGAAAATTTTCGGGTATCCGTTGCAGTAGAAAAAATCCATCACCTTGAAAATACATGAAATTGTCATGAAAGAGAATAATTAATGTTTTAATGAGTTCAGTAAGCAAAGGTTAGAATCGTCTTACATCCAAGAAATCCATATTTTGCCACAAATGGCAATGCACAGTTTTGAATTGTTGTTTAGTCAGTGCGTTTATAACGGATTGCAGGCCCAAGTCCAACTCTTGGCTCCAAAAGTTAACTTCATTGGACATTGACTGAGATGATCCCTGACATTTTTCTTGATAAGCGTCAAATAACGCTGAAAATTCCTCCACTAGTTTTTCTGGTATCGCTCCTATGTTAGCTTTTAACTCCTCAACTGCTTCCGCTACGTTGTATTTTTGGTCCATCCAGGTCGGGCATTCTACATTTTATTTTGAAAAGCTTAAAGTCAGTGTTTGGATTACTTTATAACAAGGCATTATATGAAAAATTAGAGTTTGGAATGTAGGAATGGAAATTAATGGATGCAATAATTTGCTCATTAATGTTTTTGTGTGTTACCTTCTGGTCGGCTTTGTTTTACTAACTTATTGGAGTTCACACCAACAGACAGAACCGCTAGCAGGTAAGCGAATTTCCAAAAAATTTGACTCTGCATGATTAATTAAAAATGTTTTTCTTGCTGACTGGATAACTAGAAAGAAGAAGTAATTAATTTCAACAATTCTTTCAATCGAGACAAAATTAAATTATTGACCAAGTTTATGCATATAGCAGGACGGCTTGACAAATTGATGAGATAAGAATTGATAAAATGAGAATGCATTTCATGATAACGTTTTATGTTATTTTTATTCATCATTTCCATTGTTTATTTTGTAGGCAAAAGATATTACTTATTATCACTTACCTGCGAGCATTGAAGAAAGTTAATAAAAGAAAACTAATAGTGTGTGACGTTATATAGTATAGTTGATATCATTTTTATATGACTTGAACATACAATGTTAATGTACATTGCCAATTGATATGAAGAGATTATTTAGAGTTGACTGATTCACTGTGTGTATCAAATAATTTTATTGTGTTCGCAAAATTGTCATCGTCAGACAAATCATACTAAAGACAAAATGCTGAATTTATTCGTTAAAGATTCATAGATCAAATCGTAAGGAAACATTGTTTAGAAATGATATACAGCGTGTTTGTGTTTTGCTTTTTCAATTGTGTTGCTGTCTTTGAATGTATTTCTGGCCCTCACGCTAACAAACAAAACGTTTAAAATTTCAGAAATAGTGATTGTCACTGAGAAATGTTGAAATCATGTATCCAGCTTATGCAAGCAAGCAGTGGACATGGCAAGCATTTGTACCCTGTATTTTTAAGGTTCTGTCATTCAGAAAAACGTACTAGTCCTGCTGAAAGCCTTAAAAGTTGCAGGTACTGTTTTGCACAAATAAATAAATACAGCGAAACTCACCCAATTAGGGATCAAGGGACAACGCATGCTAATTGAGGAATGAAAACCTGTCGTTATATTGCAGTGAGTTGCGAGGAAGAGATCTTATCAATTTTAAGTCGTTTACTAGGCAAGACCTGTATTCTATTTTATGGATTGCATCAGATCTTAAAAATGCAACGGTAGATTGACGAAACAAATGATACGTGTATAGCTATTATAAATACATTGGTCACATCAAGTTCGTACTAACTGATTTCATCTTCTAATTCGTTCATAAAGTCACTCCAATTGGCAAGGAAATTGTGTCACCACAAGAAAATCAGCTACGTGTTTCGAGATCCTTTGACAAAACTATCCGTTTGCAATGCTATTGGAGATATTGATGCTATTCCGGGATCAATGAATGATGCAGATCTTAAAAACGTTGCTCCATACAATTTCGAGTATCTGGGAAAGTAAGAGACCCTTATAAAAACTACTAATAAGCGATTGGATTGTATGCGACATTATATAAAATCTCGCGTCACTCGATTTGCTCAGATCTTTAGGTTCTAGTGCCGATGCAGTTTTAATTGATTCAGAATTCATGAGTGAACAAGATGTTGATCAAATAGCTGCGGGAAGTTATGCACCAGTGATAAATATTGGCACGAAGTCGTCTCGTCCAGTATCTGGATTGGCTCACGCATTGTCCTTATTTGAACGGTATGAGTATGTACGTCGGTTAATTGTTACCTACATTGGACCAGGCAACCATCCATTGTTACATTGCTACATGAATTTGTTTCCAAAGTTGGGAATACATTTGAGATATCTTATAAATGGGGTGAGTAAAAATGTAGTCTAACGTTGGACTTGTTTGCAACACTAAATCACTGACTTTACGTTCTTTTGTAGGAGACAAATAGTAACGCCTGGGAAAATGGAATTGCCACTGCACGTCATTTTGGAACTGAATTCAAACAATTTGATAATAAGTCTGACGCCCTTTTCCGAGCGCATTGTATTTCCCTTGTACATTTTGACAAAACTTCTACGGAAGTTTTTCATGTGAATTCCAAGGTTTGCTGTTGAGTATTGAGTAAATGATTTAATTTTAGCTATACAATTAAATAGTGGAAAGATTTAATTGCAAGGTTTTAATTCATACAATCCAGGATATTAAAGACATGGAACTAGAATGGAGTTTAATTCACCATAATTCCCACATAGGGGCAATGGCATCTGAAGAGTTATTATTTTCCAAGGAATCTTTAGGTTGGGGTGCTGTGGATAATGAGTCTTGGATTTTAAAAGTAAGTTTCTCTCTTCAATCATACGTTCACCGATTCTAACTAGAACTAAAAGTAAGTACCTTACGTTTTCTAGGCATTGTTAATCGCTGTTACATCAAAGTTTGCTCCTCAAACCCCTCGTCCTGTTTTTGAGGGCGAAGACTAGTTAATATGCCGATCTAAATGAAGCAACTGCGCGGGTTTTCTTGTCAGAATTGAATTGAATAAATTGAAAACCTTCATTCAAATACGTCTACGAACTACGAAAGTGCAATGTTTGTTGTGCTTGATACTTGCATACAAAAATCGCCATGTATTAAAAGAGAGCTGATGTTGGATGTCTATATTCCAAGAAGCATAGAGATTTAGAGGAGCGAAAAGTGAATCTACACGCATGTATCAGAATCGCATTGTTAGTTTGTTACTGGAATTGAACTATCTGTCCAATTTAATGCTAGTTTAATAACTAGAATTATTTCAAAATACTACATTTGTTTTACTTCAGTTGAGCAGTTGAAGTTCATCTGTGTCGTTAGGTGGTGTTTTATTCCTCGGTTTGCAAACGGATTTGATTTGTCCATATTTCAAGATGGTCAAGAAAATGCTGAGTATGTTTTTTTTATTGATTTGGCAAACACAAATGAATATTTTATTTTACCTTTCATGCATTTACTTACTTTCGTAGAGCAAAAGTCAAAGCGCATGCCCGCAAAACGGCGTTACAAGATTGAAAAGAAAGTTAAAGAACATAATCGTAAACTACGAAGAATCGACAAACAGAAGAAAAAAAGCAAATATAAGAAAACCATTATTGTTCCCGGAAACTGTCCATTCAAGGATGACATTCTATTAGAAGCCTTGGAAATCCAAAAAGCTATTCAGTTGAAAAAGCAGTTGAAAAAAGATGAGTCCAAAGCTAATAGAGCTGCCCTCAAAATGTTGGCATTGGAAGAAAAAAAGAATTTCCCGTTGGGACCTACGCCCAAATTGAAAGGAGAGGCACGAAGGGAAGCAGTCGTTGCTTCTGATGATGCAAACAATCAGAATAATAGACCGGCCAAAGGTTTGTCGTTTGAAGAGCTGTTGAGGAAAGCTAAAGAGAGGGGATATCAATTTGAAAAGATGGAAGAGATAAAAGCGCAACGAGATCCGAGCTTGAAAGCGTTCTATCGGGAATTTCAACAGGTTTGGTTTACTCAGATTATGTCAATGCCATCTTTACGATGGAGAGAAGTAGAGATTCAGTTAGTCCTTCGCTATTCATACATTTCATATCTTTTTTAAATTCAGGTTGTCAAAGACTCGGATGTTGTAATCGAAGTTTTGGACGCTAGAGACCCTCTTGGCACTCGAAGTCATGAGGCAGAAGAAGCAGTTCGCAACGCACAGGATAAAAAACTGTTAATGGTTCTCAATAAATGTGACCTTGTCCCAGTTGAAAATTTGCAGAATTGGGTTTCATATCTCAAGAAAACGTAAGCATTTCTGTCTGATCTGTTAAACATGTTATTTTGAGATGGGATATTTTTCAGCAACTGTGTATTTTATGAATTACAGCGAAAACTGTGCCGTCCTTCCATTTAAATCAAACACGCAAAAACAGAAGGATCGTTTGGGTGCTGTTAGCTCTGTTAATACCACGAAAAACACCGATACGAAGAAAAGTGTAGGAATTTCCGAATTGATGGGACTTCTTGGAACATTAGCAAGGGGTGCAGCGGGAGGTATCATAATAGGAGTTATTGGGATGCCAAACGTTGGGAAAAGCTCATTGATTAATTCCCTCAAAAGATCTAAAGCTTGCAATGTTGGAGCGAAGCCTGGAGTAACCAGGTATCTAATTATTACTATCATTACTTGTAAAAAACAAGGTATATAGAATAGTATTTGTAGAACTTGAAATAAAGTTTTTAAAATAGTAAGACTATTGTCTGTCAATTGTATTTAACATTCGGCGAAGAGTCGTTACTTTTAAACTCATTTTTGTCAAATGTCACTTTGATTTTTATAGAACTTGCCAACTTGTTCATTTGGATTCAAAATTGAAGCTAATTGACTCGCCTGGAATATGCTTTTCTAAAGACAAAGGAAATCAAGGAATGACAATCGAAACGATTTTAGCTCGCATTCCTAAAACATCTATACTTTTACAATATGGGATTCCAGAATTCGGCGATTCTGAAGAATTTCTTATGCATGTGGCTAAAAAGCTTGGTCAAATGAAAAAAGGAGGAATACCTAACCCATCAGCTGCTGAGCAGAAAGTTATTCATGATTGGAACACGTATGAACTCATTCTTTTTGTCTATATATGATATCACTACTTACGAAATTGTGCTTAATGTTTAATTTATTAATTTTCTTGTATGTATTTAGTGGCACTATCCGCTTTTTCACGGAGCCTCCAGAGGTCGAAAAAACCGTTACAACAGATTCTATTGTCCAGAGTCTTAGTAAGCCATTTAGTTTGGACGATGATTTCAAATCAAATGCTTGCGACGATGAAGATATGGAAGAGGCTTCTTCAGAGGATGATGATAATACCATAAGTGCAGTAACAGACTCCCAAATGGAAACTGAAACAGTCAAAGAACAAGAATCCGCGCCAACACCGCGCAGAATTACAAGAAGTTTGGCGAAGCAGCAGCATACTCCAAAAGTATCATTCGCAGTGGACGTTCGGAGATCAAGTACTATGAAAAGTAAAAAGGCAACCCGAAAATCACAAGTGGCAGAAGAAACCATTTCTACTGATACTAAAGAAAAACTTGGACTCGTCGCTCCAAAGAAGACTATAATGAAGAAAATAAAAAAGGCTAAAAAGAAATCAGCTAAAAGTGCTTCTGAGTTGTCGGATATGGTGGAAACATTAAAGTTTTAAGGACTAGCAAATATTAATTTTTTTTCTAATTCAGGAGAATAAAAAATATTTTAAACGTCATTCAAATCTCATCTGGATCTGACTTGCCTCGGAATTTTTTTAGTTACAAACACATTGCATAATTTGCGCTGTGCCCTATAATTTCATCTTGGGAGTTTTCGCCTTTCATGATTACTATGACGCTATTTGAGAAACACTAGATAATAAATTGAGGTCCACGCACTCCATAATTATTTAAACCCATCATTTAGCATTTGACTTTCGTTAATTTAATTATTTCTTTGGAATAGTTCTGATACCTTTTTTTTGCATCACCCAGATTTACGGCTAGGACCTTCACGCACGCATGCGCGTTTTGAAAAATATAAATCGATTAAATTGAAATTTTGTAGTTAGAGGTTGTAAGACTTATGCAACTTGCTCACTACTTTTTGGCTGTGGTTTATTCAACAATAACTACCATTACATGAAGTAACTTGCCATGAAGAAATACGACGAGCCTGGTGACCGTAGAAAATCATCAGGAGCAAAGGAAACAGAGGAAAATGGGGAACACGCAGGGTCTAAAAGCTCCATCCAAAAAGACAAGCGTATTTCTCTGCTCCAAGACAAAGAAGTGGTCAAACTATTGAAAGATGGCGAAGCACAATATCTTAAGAAAATGGAAGAAAGAGGTTGGTAAAAAACTTTTTTTGCAGATAGCTTTTAAACTTCATGTGTATGAGAGTATCCTTTGATTTTGAACGATATTGTCTGTCAAATTCCAATTATTTCTAACCCAATCCAATAGAGGATAAAAGACGGAGCATAAACCATCCATCAAATGAAGAAACAGATAAGCAACTCCAGTCTGCTAGACTGAAACAAATTATGCCACCTGGTGAAGCTCCCGTACCCGGAATGCCATCCCCCGAAGTAATGAAAAAACAAATGAAACGGGCTCATATTCATCGGAAAAGCACTTTTGGACCGAAAGCTCGTCTTCATGCGAATTTCAAGAAGCCCAGACTATCGGTCGCCAAATCTGCTGATGCGTATATGAAACCGGTGACAATGAAACTATTAGCTCAACTACATGAAGGGGAGGAAGAAGAAAAACCTGCACCTCCACAGAAAGTCGCTGCAGTGAAATCGAAAGGATCGTTGATGAAACGGTTGATGCGTGCGGGTCCTAAAGCTCAAGCGCCTCCTGCAGCACCGCCACCACCAATACCATCTGCAATTGCAGTACCACCACCTATGCCTGCTCAAAAACTTCCAGTAATAAGTAAACCAGCTCCAATTTTATTCAAACCTGAGCCAATACCATTGAATATACCAAAACGATATGTAAAACTTGGTCCTGTTAAAAAAGTGTCGTTACCAAAAAACGAATCAGAACCTTTGGAGTTACCCAAGCCTCCCTCAAAACCAGAAGAAGTAAAACCGATTGAGCTGGAAAGAATGGCGGAACCAGCGACACCCGCTCCAGTTGAAATACCAAAGCCTGAAGAAAAAAAGGAAATTCTGGAACCAGAGCCTGAAAAACCGAAAAAGAAGTTTAATTTTTTCGGCATAGGAAAAAAAAGTGCAGACGAGATTCACCCTCCTGTAGAAGAAGTACATCCAGAAAAAATTCCAATTCCAGTGGAGGAAACAAAGCCTGAAAAAATTCCTGAGCAAGTGGAAAATAAGCCAGAGAATTTTCTTAAGCAAGTGAAAAAAAAACCGGAAAAAATACATGAGCCCCAAGAAAAAAAGCCGGAAAAAATTCTTGAGCCCGTGCGGAAAATACCAGAGACAATTTTCGTTAAAGAAGAACCTAAAATTGAGAAAACATCTTCGCCCACCAAGATTTTAGGGCTAATGAAAAAGCCAGGTATATCTCAATTTCGTAGACAGATTTATTTTCCATTTGTCGGATTTATTTCAGTCAAACGTTATACCCTCCGATTTATTATTTTCAAAACGCATCGTTTCTTATAGTCCCCAAACGGACCCCCAAGTCAATAACGGCAGACGGAGATAACCCAGAAGCAGGACTATTTGATAAACTCCAAGAACTTCGAGATTTCGGAATCCCGGATCAAAGACGGCTACTAAAGTCGCTGTTAGATGCGGATACTTTGCCCTCCGACTTTGGCGGGCTATTGCGACAATACTACAGCTATGTTTTGAGGTCCTATTGTTTAGTGAATGCTCAAGATCGGTATCGGGGTACATCACCTGATTCAGAATGTTGTAAAGACATTGATCTTTCCACGTGAGTTTCAACAACAGCAAACTGACTTTTAGAAATTTTTTAGATTGAATTGATGATATTGGTTAGTCTTGATAGTTATTGGTTAACTATTCAGTATTTTATTAGTATCGTATGTCATTTTTTATTCACCAAGCTTTCGAGTGTCAACTGTCAAGTATATTTTTTAGTATTTGTAATTACTAACTTTTGTATTTAGCATAGGTTCAAGAGAAGAGGAGCAGCAGAAAGTGAACTCTATGAAACTTAGTATGAACTACTTATGCAAAGTTTGGCTTGTTCGCTTGTTGGCTTTTAAACAGTCTTGACGCTTTAAAATTGTGCTGCGCTGATTGGTTGATATTTGTTCCCGCTTTCCAGAAAAACTGAACAACCACATGAAGAAACTTAAAGCTGTATCAGTTGATGAAGAACATTTTCAATATCTGAAGGATTTAAGTTTCATTCAACCTGTGACCATCCCGATTACAATTATTCACAGTACATGTAAAGAAGTGGTGCCAACACTGGAGGACATATTTTACTGTAAGTTAATTAGTAGCACTTTGAACTACAATAGTGAGTGCCTAGACTTGCAATTCCCCAATTTTCGTAGATTATCAATCCTTTTTTGGTCCGGAACACATACACACAAAGAAAGCGTCCTACATTTATCACCGGATGCGAAAACGACTGGAGATGTACAATTATATTACCGGGGAGCATCAAGAAGGAAGTGATGATGATAGCGATGGATGAAAAACTGATGTGTTTATTAGGCGGTTCTGTTAACAATAATATTATCTTTACTTTATCTGAAAAACTAAAAAAATAATAGCTAATATTCGTTTAGTTACATTGAAAATTGCAATAATGATATCCTTTAATCAAAATATAGACTTCCTTTTGGAGTTAATACTTCATCATCGTCCCCTGCTTCATCTCTAGCAGCGTTCAAAAGCTCATCATATTCTGTTCCAATATCCATATCTTCCGTAGGTAAAGATGGTTCTTCACGCTTTAGTTTGGTCACAGTCTTGGCTTCGAATTCTAAAAATTCCGAATATTCCCTTCCTAATCTTTCTTCTTGATTTATTTCTTCTTCGTCCAATTCTTTTTGAGTTTTCTAAAATAGAGGGAAATACACACTTCGACATGACAGAATGCATATTGTTGAGCATTATATCATATTTAATATACAAATCGTTAGTTTGCAAAAAAGTCCCTTTAGAAACCAACAGCAAGTTTGTTTCTATAGGGTCTTTGGTTTGCATGATGCCTACAGGTTTCATTGATGCCTTCCATGCAGCATTCACAGCCTCCAGCTTTTCCATTCTGGTTTCTTGATCAGCAACCCAATCGTGCATACGTTTTTCTTCCCGTTGCATTAGTTCTGTCATTGTCATATCTTCAGTGGGTTGAGGTTTAGCATAGAAACGGGGAAGAACTAAAACATACAAGCTTCCTTCCGAATCCCCAATGGCAAGAAATTGCTTCTTTGTGCCTACAGCGGGCAGCTTGGGCAAAGCAATGGCTATATATAATTGCAATAAAATGGGATTCATCATTGAATAAGACACACAAATTAACATACACTTTTCCATTTTTAATTAAAATTAACAAAAAAAATAATGTTACATATTGTTATAAAATATAAAAAAACTAACTTTTGAACTATGATCCGTACCTGTAATTCGAACATTGGTTACTTGCTGTGTCATAACTGGACCGTTGCTACGATCTAACAGATCCCACACTTGAATTGCCCCTTCACGAGTTCCTACATAGAATACGGCGGGTCTAGAATTAGACCTACCGTTACATACAGTGGTTAAAAATACGAAATAGTTTTTAATCAACAAGCAATTAAGGCATTCAGTACAAATAACAAATCATTAAATTGTGTGCTATCCTTACCAAGTACCACACCATGGAAAAAGTTCGGAGCCACAAACTTGCAAAATTGGATACTGTATAGATTTTTGTTGGTATTGTCATTCATTTTAGCAAACAGTAACGAAAAAATACTAATTTTTTACTTCGACTATATTTACAACTTACTGGAGATTTTTCTTTCCATATGGAAATAGTTCCGCCTCCTACAACTAGAATCAAATCCGTGTAGAATGGACTACGAGATAAACTTGTGATAGCTCCATCATGAAAGCATTGAACGTACATGCTTTGACACACTAGTTTAAAACGTAGTTTGAATGAATTTTTTTTTAAATTGTAATAAAAATACGTGCTTGAATTTCTTTATTACCTTTATTTCCTGATTCTGGATTAATAGAGCCGTCTTTGTTTCTCAACCTAAAAATGTGTAGCATGTGTAGATTCACGAGATCGATTTACTATAGGCATCTTTGTTGTAAATGCTCACCAGTCGACCAAACTTATTTGACCCGTTTCAGTTCCCGCAAATAGGGATGTTAGTGCCTGAGGAGCGTGCCGTAAAACTGCAGTTCGTTTTGTGTTTCCATCTTCTAGTTCGGATTTACTTCCAAAGTCGTCCGAATGGGAGCGACCTAGAACTGTATTTCGTTTATCCACCATATCTGCGGCATTCACTTTATCTCCTACACAAATGAGCTTATTTATTGCATTGTTGAATCAAATAAGCATGTATAATATTTTAATTTAATGCATTTCGTTATTCATTGAATGAGTGAATGCATTGCTTCACATACCAGGTTTACATTCACTTAACGAAATCAAGGTAGCAAACATGTTTCCAGTGCCGTCATCCAGAGAATACTATAATGAATATTTGGCTATGCATATAAATACAATACCTGATTAAAAGGTGATTTGGCAGGAAAATAATCATACCTTTAGAGTATATTTCCATTGATTATTTTCCAAATGAGCCCAAGGATTAACTTTGATAACGGAACGAGTAGCCGGCTGATTTTCTGGATCATCGTAATCTTCAATCCCTGATTTGTGAGCCCGAATATCCCACATTCGCAGAGTACTATCCCCTGCAACACTAAAGAACTGAGAGCTTTTGTTACCGTTAGAATTTTCGTACATCATTCCATTTTTGCCAACCTAGAAATAATTAATCAAGCGAATTTCAAGACAATTCACCAAAACTTATGTAAACTATTATTGCAGTGGTTCATAATTAAGACTGCAATACCTCAACATGCGGAGGTAGCCAAGCCACAGAAGTAACTACCCTCTTATGGCTTAAGTCCAAATTAGATAAACCAGCTACAGGAATCAAGGGACAGGAATATTTCTCTGCTGAATCCTTAAGCTTTTCCAGAAAAGACGGCCTCTTTGATTTAGGATCACTTTTCTTCCTACGATCTTGTATAGATGAGCGAAGATCGTAATATACTCTTCCTAAATCCCAAAGCACAATTTGTCCATTTGCACATCCACCACAAACCAAGTTTGGGTCTGAGGGATTCACCATGAATGAAAATACATCACTTGGTGCATCTAGCATCAACTGTGAATTCCATATTAGCAGATTTTAGAATTCAGTATAAAGTTTCATTATTTCTTGTTAAAGTTAATAAATTGTTCCACCTGTGGATGAGAAGAATCCCGTAAATCCCAGAAAAGGACAAAATTTGGCTCCATCAATGTTTTGGAATGAGCATCAATGCGTTTATCAAATGTGCAGTCTTCTGCAACAGACATGACTACTACGTCTGCGCATGACATTTCACGAAGGGTTTGCATTATTATTAAAAGAAAAAGTTATGCAGCTAGCTAGATGCAGCTATACTAATCAACACATTTGCTTTAAATATACATGCTTATAAAATTATTTCACCATCTAAAGTTGGATGAAAAGCCATCCAGGTGACAGTACGATCCTTTGAATGCCGAAAATCTGTATAAGTTTGATACTCTTGAAGTAACATGGATTCCGTGCTGAATTCAATCTCATGACCACGTTGAGCTTTCAAGCTTTTGTAGTCATTAAACAGCAAATCTACCATCTCATTTTGCTGCAATACTTTTTCCAAAGGTTGGAGTACCTGTAATTTAATATTTATTTGTAACATGAATGAATAGGACTTACCATCACAGTCATGAAAATTGCGTCAAATCTTACATGATGGAAAAATTTGGTCATTTTTTTCGATTTCATATACTTTTCAACTTTTTTCTCGGTCAACTTTTGAGTAACGTGTTGAACAGATTTATTTCTTTTGAACGAATAGTCTGTCTGCGTGGAAGACACTGTTTTCTGTGGCATAACTTGAATACCTCGATCAACTTCTTTGCACTCAATATACTCTGTATGATCCCCGCTACCATCATCTTCAAATGTATCGAAATTCATTGGAGCATCATCAAATGAATAATCTTGTCCGAAAAGTCTCTTGAACCTGGAAACTTGAATTGTGATCTACGGAGCAAAATTATTTCTCAGATTCACTAATTAGTCAGTTAAAATGAAAGGATTTTGAATACAGCTAGTCATACTGGTGGACGAGATTCCTTTTCCATTTCATCCTCAACTTCTTTCTCACTACCGAAACCTTTCCACTTGCGTGGAGCAATGGATGACATTTCATTCCAAGCCTCTTCTTCCTTCTTTCTCAAATCGACAAATACTTTCCGTCTCCTGGGCGGATTCAAAACTCTATTCCGAGCTTCAACTGACAAGCACAAGTAGTAATCATGACCACTCTGTTTGGTCACATCCACTCCCAATAGCAATTCCATGTCGGGATAATACTACTTAAGAAATGTATTTCATTTTCCATTCCAATGAAATTCTGTACTAATGTTATCACTAACTATTTCATCATTACCTTAATCTTGTCATAAAATGGATGGAACTCAGAAACTTCTTCATGAGTGTGAATATGTAGTTTCAATCGTTTTTTGCTCAACCACATGTACTTTTGATTGGGGTCATTATTCAAAGCCTCATCCACTTTGAAGTATTCTCTAGTTTTGTCCGACAAAGTTATCCCCACTAGGCCCTCTATCTCTCCTTCACCTAAACTCAAACAGACGACATGTTTTCATTGCACAACAGGATAGAAAAAATCAGCTTTGTAGTTACTCAACGTCGGTAGCTCAAATTCTTAACTTTGAAAAAATCCAAATCGTGCTGAAATTACTTACCTGCTTGTGTTACACCTTCCATATCTCCCATGAACAGCGTTTCCATCTCATCTTCATCTTCTTCAGCCGCCTTTTTGTAGTTACAAGAAATACAGTTAGTGTAAATGATATGAAGATCTTTCATTGATTAAGCTACTTCCATTTTAACTAATATCAATGTTGTGATTTCATATTTCGTCGAATTAGAAACTTTAAATGGCACGATAGTACTACAAAACTAAAAATCCAGAACTTACCTGTTGAATCATAAGATTCACTAAATTGTCATGATCATCTTCTACTTCAGGAAATTCTAGCTCAGGCTCTGGTGGTATTTCTTCCTCTTGTTCGATTTCTAATTATACAGTTATCAAAGTCTGTTAAAATGCTAAATATTCCATTCTAAATCCAATTATGGAATCAAACCTTCTTCAATTTCCTCCTCCTCTTCTTCATCTTCCCTAGATAACCGAAATTTAATGCATTAGTATGTCTGAATAGCCTATGAAGTCTAAAAAAATACAAGACTAAATACATACTCTTCTTCTTCTACTATCTCAGCCGTATCAAACTCTGTGTCTTCTGGGATAGGTTCTTTAGGAGCCTGTTCCTTTGTCATTTCCATTAACTGTTGATCTGGGGCAATAAACATTTTTTTTGGCTTCAAAAAATTTTCGTTTTTTTAGCTATATAAATCGTTGAAAATATTTGAGAAGCTTCAACTAAATTAAACACACCAGCCATGAGCATATCATACAGTGTGATATCTTTCTCCACAATCTGTGCCTGTGTTAGCTGAGAATCTCGTCGATCAATCAATGGAATTTCTACAACCTCCTCTTCAGTTTCTGCTTCTACTTCCACAACTTTTTTCACAACTTTGTCTCGTTTCTTAAAAAGTGCTGCCATTTCTTGTTTGGCTCGAGAATCTCCTCCAGAATCTGAACTACGCCTCTCATGTTTGGAAGCAGTTTTTGCATCGGCAAGTTCTTGAAACTTTTTAGGAATTTTTGACGTGTCTGTAGGTGAGTGAGTATTTATTATGGAGATTTTCCAAGTTGGGCATTCATATTTAAATTGCTTTTTACTACAGAGTAGAAACTACTGCGTGTTTTTCTCCCTTTCGCATTGGACTTTGGAGGCAACATATTGATCTAACATAATACACAGTTGCACAGCTATTACTTTACCGTACATATTTTTGCTATACCCAACTCAAACACAAGTGTGTGTTTGGGTGAGCAAATCCAAAATATTTCGTTCGTAGACTCTACCTACACAGTACACACACAGGAATATAATCTGAGCGAAACAACTTGACATGACAAAAACACCTTGTTCGTGCATGATTTTGTTGTGTAATCAATGGATATGAAAATAATTGCGATTTGTTGTTGGACCGATTGGAGAAATATAGAATTGTAAGATTTTTAAAACCTCCAGCAAAGCCAAGTTTACTAGATCCTTTGTCGTCGAAATGCTGCGCCTTTGCGCTGACAGCCTGGGTATCAGTAGTTTCACTATCATCGTCCGTAGATTTTTTCTTTGGAGGATTTGTTGGAGTACTTTCTTCAGTTTTCGTGGTGTCTGATGAGGACATGATTTACAACTCCTATTCAAGTTGTGGCTAAAATGTTAAATATAATATTTCGCGATAAAATGATAAAAACGCTCTAAGAATAGAATCAGAGTATGCCACTATAAATGACGCATGAACAATTTAAGTAAACAAATGTCGGTATAAATATGTGGTAACAAGAAATCAAATGCAGTTCATATGGTTACAAGGTTCTTTATTTCCAATTGCGTCAGGTTATCATAGTGGATTTATACATTTTTCTCAAGCAGAGTAAAGCTAATAAGTTCATAATACACACATCACATGAAGTTGGGAATTAACTTTTAGTATGGCTCAGAACAGAAAGCACATTTTGGGGCACAGGGAACATCTTGTGAGATTAAACTTATGATGTTCAGTCTAGGAAAGTAAAACAAATAGGTATATGGTGGATTTGATCCATCTTTTTACGACAATAATTCCACCTCATTATCCTCATCTTCATCATCCATATCTTCATACTCGTCATCTTCATCATCTGACGTAATTTCAGGATCGTCCATTTGAGATACGCACTTCAAACAGGTGCATTCAAAAAGGTAGTGTTCGCTGTGATAGAAAAAATATTTCGATAAATTACATAAGAAATGAACAATAAGGAAACAAATGATTAAATTATGATAGGAAACATACAGCAGATATTTATTTCTTGTATAACGGGACCGTTCCAGGTCTCCAAGATCAAGATAGCAGATTGTAATTTCTTCTCCCACTTCAATATCTTTTAACGCTGTAAGTCCAATGTTGTGATTTTTGTCTGGGAATTTCACCTCGGTATTCGGAATGCAACTGTGGTTCACCCAACTTTGAAAAGGATACAAAGCGCTTCCCTCATTGTCCAGAAAATGACCCACCACTATGAAGAAATACACATACATTGTAAATCAAATCGTAGACAAAATAAGAGCTACCAAATGATAAATGCTCAGACCTGCATCCATCTGATTGTACAAAGCATCAATCCTATCTATTAAAACTTTCTTTTCTTCCACATCGATATCACCATTTTCAACATTAGTAACCCACGCAGCAAAAGGACTTGTTCCTACGCCCTGTCCATTTCTGCCAATCACGACGAATAGTTTCAGAAATCCTTCAGGTGTCAACCACTAATAGAAACCAAAATCTTCTTTGTAGTTTGCAAACAATTCTTTCTTCAAATTGTTTTAAAAACTGAAATACACATACCTGCTGAATATTCGGGTAGTTCAGGGCAGCCCCAACAAGTTCTCGTAGTCGATTGATTTGCAACACGTACTCATCTCCTAAAGCTTTGTGTGCCACTATTTCATTCTGTTCGGTACTGGAGTTACAGAACTACAGAGAAAACAAATGATTACTTTTTTTATACAATTGAAATAAAATGCATACATACAAATCCATAACGGATCATTAATAATGTACTCTCTACCATTGCCAATCGCTCATGCAAACTTCCATCTTTGTCTTTTTGTAACATGGCCAGTAACTTCACCAGCAGCATGATATTAAAAGTTTCTGGAGGATAGTGAATGTTCCTGAAATCACAAAATAAACACAAACCATGAAATAGTAAACTAATAAATGAGACGTCAGTTGTGGTTACTTTTTTATTCAATTTCCATTACGCTCTAGTTTACCTCCAATATGCGTCCAAAAGTTTCAGTGGATGATTTTCTGGTGGATTTTTGGTACCAAAACACAAAACTGAATGATAGTCCTGGAATGCTCTTTTCCTACAGTCTTCAGAGCAATACATTGCCTGAAAACAATAGATTTTCATTTAGTCCAACAAACTACAATGCCATATTGAAATCCCAAGCCTATACAGAAGCCTCAATACATTGAAATCCAATACTTTATTTACTTACATTACAAAGATCACAGCTAACATGCAGTTGCTTTTTCGTCTCACACAACTCTGGATGTGTTAAAATCAAAGTCGGGGATTGGGCAAGTCTTCGTACATTTTCTTCAGCAGTCTCAAGGGCTCTAAACAAGCACAAGAAAAAATATTTACACATCAATTTCAGCCAAACCTCAACAAATCTACACACTAACACAATCGCCAATTAACTTTACCTTAAGCAATACTCACAGGCCTTGTACTTGTACAAGTAACTCCATGCAAACTGGCATGTGACAATCGGTGTATCGTACATGACTACATCTCCTTTCTTAAACGCTTTAGATGCAAATACTCCACGACCCTAAAACATTATATTCATTGAATTTTCAGTTCACTTACTTGATTGCCCAAAATCATACTTCGTAGTTTTACAGTTAAACGTACAATATAATCATCAATAACTCGAATTTCTAGTCCTTCCAATGTAGGTATGGAATTCCCATGCATCATACTAGCTCGGAGTATATTTTTTCGCGTAGGAGTCCCATTACTATCTGTACCTTTTGAGCTATTGCTTGCAGAATCTCCACTGCCACTATTTCCAGAGACGAGTCCTTGTGAACTCGTTGAAGTAGGACTAACTGCAGCCATTGATTACTTCATTCAAACTTTCTTCAACTCGAATACAAAGTTCACAGATTTGACATCCAACAGAAATAACAATCTGCTTTCTGCTGAGGAAATAGGAATAAAATACAGTAGATTATAGGTAAATAGTTATTTACTAAAATTATCTTCAATGACCAATGGCACTCCTTGTAATAGGTCATTGCTGTCTGGATGATATATATTTAGTGGAAAAACATCCAGAAGAAGATTCTACAGTTGGCAGTACCACACAACATAACAGGCATGTGGGGAATTATACACTATAACAAGTTACTTATTAATTAGAGTGAAATCATGATTTGTACAGTCGGATTGAATTGTATGGACATAGTTAGTTTTGTGAAAAAATATCCAATAGAGGATAGTGATCAGAGGTATACAATACAGTTTGATTGCTTCTTTCAAATATTGTGGATGCGTATAGACTTTTTTGGTAAATGAAATGGTTGAGAAGTAAGAAGTATAATATTTAAATTATTTTCCCTGCAGATGTATAAATCAGATCTGGGCGAGAGGAGGCAATGCATCAAATAATACGACAGTGTTGGCTCAATTGGGAGCACAAGTTGAATTTTTTGGAACTTTAGCAAACGATCATTTTGTGAAGTAAGTAGATATGGGAATAAAGAGCCCATTGATAATAACAGGCAGGTTGGTATACGTATTTGTGATATTTTTTCAAATAGCTTCATCAAAGATGACTTTCAGTCTAAAGGAATTGTATACGAAAATTGTCCTATTCTGGACTGCAACCGTGGGCCTACGTCTGTAGTGCTGTGCAGTCAAGAAACTGGCAGCAGGACAATTGTTCATTCCAATGGAACGCTTCCACAACTGACTATTAATGATTTTGAAACAAAAATTAATCTTGCCAATTATGCATGGATTCATTTTGAGGTTAAAGAATGCATTATCAACCAGGGTGAGGGTGTGTACCCTATACTCATAAGTTTTGAAATTAACGATAAAATATTACTGAATAGGGAAGAAATGAAGAGGAAACTTTAAAAATGCTTCAAAGAGTTTCAGATTTTAATGCTCAACATTCCAAGGATGATAATACAAAATTGCTTCCAAATTACAAGGCTAAACAACTTTCAATATCAATAGAGGTATTGTTTGAAAGTTTGCACATTATTAGGTGCACAGGTTTCTAGACTAATCAACCTGCCTCTGGCACTATTAAGAATAATATGATACTTTTCAGATCGAAAAACGACGTGATTCTCTACACGTTCTATTAGATAAAGGAGATGTGATTTTCGTAGGAAAGGATTATGCCATGTTTAAAGGTGCCCAAGATGCAGAGGATGCAGTGAAATTATTTTCCACCATAGTTCCTTCCGGGTAACTTTAATAAAGCATGTTCATCTACGCTGATCAATTATGTTTCATGAACTCAATCGCGAAAGATTGACTTATAACAATCGTAATGTTGCTATTTCGATAAAAAGGACTGTGCTAATTTGCCCCTGGGGAGACCAAGGTGCAGCCTACGGAATAGCGGGTTCAAATATCTCCATTACAAAAGTGGATGCTTATCCACAGAATAAAATAGTTGACTCTTTGGGTAAATAATTCCAATTTTCTTTACTTTTAACTGCCACAATACATTGAATTAAATAACCTTTTTCGATTGAATTCACCTTGTAGGAGCAGGTGATACATTTGTAGCAACAGTTATCTATGGACTTCATAGGGGACTGGACATAGGAGCCAGTGTCCGAATTGGATGTAGGTTGGCAAGCGGTAAACTAGGTACAGTTGGGTTCGACAGTATCAAAGACATTGCAGCCGGGATACAAGAACTTAATTGCGAATAATGTGTAAGTTTGAGAGAAAATTAAGAAGAATAAAAACCCCTGATGTTTGCAGACAGTCTTTCATTTAAATCCATTGATTTATCAAATACTATTATTAAAACTATCGGAAATTAAAAATACAGATAAATAACAAACCTTTAGTTGAAAGTCCAGCTACTGTCCGTTTCAATGAAATACGGAGTTCCTAATGTTAAATTGGCTATCTAGGCTTGTTGGGTGATCACCGTGAAAAAGGCAAATTTCGTAAAAATTGTCTGGGCAACCAAAATATGTTCTAGATTTTAAGTCTCCATGATGAGATTAAGACGAATTTATTATTATTATTTATTATTTATTTTTTGCTCAATGATAAACAAACTCTGCCAGGTAACCATTGAAAAAAGTTACTCCGTATTTCATTGAAACGGACGGTAGTTGTACTTTAGTTCGCCGCTGCCTGTTGACAAAAGCTGTCTGATTCTGACTTGACTTCAATCTTCAGTTTCTTGTCATCACCATGCAATGTTTGCGTTGACATCCAAAATAAACCTTAAACAAAATCAGTCTTGGGATTGGGAATCAGTCAAAAAGTAGACGCAAGGCGGGTATAAATCCCGAAAGCAAATACACAACCTTGTTTACGTAAACTAACGAAATTAGCCCTTAACCTTGGAAATAAGTAAACTACTGTCACCTTTAAATTTGAAAACAGGTCCAGGTTCTTCTTTTTGATCGCAATTTGGAAAATTTCATGCAAACTGAAATGATTATCAATAAAATCCGCAAGCGGTGAATGTGAATGCAGTAACTCTAACGAAGATATTTATTATCCCTTCCTACATGTGCTCGGCTCCAGCAAGCAACTGCGAGTATTTATTATCATTTGTTTGAAAAATCGATTTTCGCTGCAGGCAACTTTCTATGCGTTGCTTAAGTGCTGCCGTAAGCAAATAAACCAAATACAATATGGACGTGAGGTGAAAGTTTTACTGCCATTCTACCATTTTCTCTGTAAATAGATCATCCTCACAATAAAACTTTGTAATTTAAGCCAACAGCCAATCAAGGTTTGTTGAATGAGGTATCAAGCTACAGCAATTTATCTTCATAAGCCTTTTCAATTCCAGTAAATGTTATTATCTAACAAAGGAACACGAAACAGGGCTTATTCAACACGTAAAAAGCAATACTTTAAATCCCTATAGAAATGGTCCTGCGTGCTTTCACTGTGCTACACAGGGAATACAAAATTAATGCTTATGGCTTTTTAAGGATAGTGGTAATGGCAACCCGTAGAGCTATGCGCCCTACTGTATTTTTCATGATCCTGATCCATTATGTTGAGGGAGCTAGGAGCCAATACACAGTTAGAGTTAGACACTAACTACATTAAGTGTTCATAATACAAAGTAATGGTACACAGTACACATAATAATACAGCCAGTTAAATGATTGCCAGCTCTATCCTGCAAAAAAACTTTTTATTGACATGATGCAACGAGCTCATTTCTAATTTATGGTGACGGACGTGCCACCTATGGACTTAAGGCTGTTTGAGGGCTGCTTGAGACATTTGTCTTTGAATGTTCTTTACTATTAAATTATGCCTCAATCAATCCGTAAAAATGAGTGGTGCCTCAAAAACTATTGCTTCACTGCAATAATATTTTTTGAGTGCTATAGTGTTATGTACATACATTGATAATATTTTATGCCGCAATAACAAGGTCATTAAAACATAACTCATAGGATAATATGTCAACACTAAACTCGGCATGTTTTTACAGTCAGCAAAAAAAAGGATACATAATGTTTGTTTATTTTGTCATGCATCCTTGTTCATGTGGTTTGGTTATGTTGAGAGGCCAGAAATGGAGTTTGGACCCGAATGGAGCAAATTATTTATCATACATGTGCATTATAGTCCATCCTCCATACCTCACGCTATTCATGCAACATCAATCAATCAACGAACAAATTAATTACGGGTTCACAAGAGCAATCATGCATTCATAAGCACAAGGTTGAACGCATTTATAAGAACGCAGCTGTGTGCCTGTGACTTGTGACAAAATAATCATGTTGTGTCCTCCTTCCTTCGCTACCAAATTCATATCATATAAATATAAAGCCAACTTTATAACTTGACATGTTGCACGTTGCACGTTGCACGTACACTGGACTTTTGTAACCTACTTTGGAAGATTCTTTAACAGTATTGATTGACTGATGCCAAATCCACTTACGTACCATCCAAATCGATAAAAAAATATAAAACAAAATTTCATATAGAACAAACCTGAGGCTTTTTCTTTCTCATAAGATGACTGAAACTGAAACATTCAACGTACTGATTTGCATGGCAGAGAATGCTTACTCCTTCACCGTAGTTCACCCAAATTAAGGTACATTGAATTTATGAAATTACAATAATGTTCCTACTGTTTATTTCCAGGACCAAAAAAGTTTGCCAATAATATTACTGCATATAACATTCGTGTAGAAAGGAATAGTATTTGCAGACGTGTGTGGCAGTAATATTTGGTACACTATACAAGCAAAAGTAATATTTTAGTTTCCAAGTAAAGATTAAGCCACAAACTGCTACTACCACAGGTTCATTTTGTTCTCCAAGTCATAGTTAGTTCAACATGGACAGATTTAGTTTTTTGTGCAAGAAAAGCCTCTGCTATCTTTGGGTAGTCGCATAAACAGTACTTTACTTTTATAATGCTTGCTTAATGCTCTCAGTACTTACTTACTTTCTTGCCTCACAAGCTTGTGCAACAAACCAAAGTGATGGTGGGAAATTGAACCCAGTCTCTTTCATCAGCGAATAGAGCTCACTCAGTGGCTCACTACTATGAAATCATTCGGTTCGTTCTGTCATTGAATTGCAGGCTTAATTTTTACCTGTGTGTCTATCTACCTACGCAATTAATTCCCATCAACAATCAAAACGGGTTTCTCTTTGATATTTTCTACACAATAACAACAGTTCCAGGTAATCTAATTTACAAGCTAACAAGTACTTTGATAGCATGTATTTTTTTAATGCGTCCATTATCATTTCACTTGCTACATTCATATTATGCGATTATATTCATGAGAAAGGTTCTATCAAATAAATCATCGTTAGATTTTCATTCAAGTTTAACGTCTGGGTAGAACACCTGAATGGCTCTAAATGATCGAAGCAAGTCATTCTCCGTGGAGGAAGATCAAAAGTTTGTTCTAGGAATCGATGTGGGCACAACTTCTGTGAAAGCTTGCATTGTGGATCAAGTTTCAAGACTGGTGGTTGCTATCCAATCTAAAGATACTCAGGCAAGAGAGTAAAATCATAAGGATTTTCAGTAGTAGTACCGAATTTTAATTGTGTAACAAATGGCAATACATTCAAATACTCATGCAACCAAATGAGTTAATTAATGGGCAACTATTTTTATTAATTCTTTTTGTCGCTATATACTCTTGTTAGGCAAATGTACCGAGTGAATGTGGAACTGAAGGGAATAAGCAGGATGTGCCAAAAATATTTTCCTGTGTATCCCAATGTGTATCAAGATTACCCAGAGAAATGCTCAAACGGGTTACATGCATTGGTAACTAACTACCTTATTGCATGCATGCATAGACTGTATGCATGCTGTAGAACTTTGCATACGAAGAAACTTTCAAAAGAAAGTTGATAGCTCATCATTTTAAAATAGGAGTATGCATGCCTAATGCCGTATCCAATTTGTTTTCAGGGATATGTGGACAAATGCATGGGATCCTATTTTGGAAAAATGGGAATGGCTGGCAATGGAATGGGGAAAAGTTGGAACCTGGTCCAACGTCCAATCTTTACACATGGCAGGTTAGTTAGCAGCACGACATATTCTTATAACGTAATGATAAAATTATATAATAATGGTGTTAGTTATTTCAATTTTTCCTGCAGCAGTGCAATTTAAAATTGAGGAGGAATAGTTAGAGCAGATATAAATTTTAATCTTTTGTAGCTAGCTAAATAATACTAAACCATGGTGGCAATATATAGAGCATTAAAATGCATTTTACTGCCAATAATTTTTTTATAAACCAAGTTCCCTAATCCTCCTAATGTTGTTGGCACAGGACAACAGGTGTACCGTGGAATTCATGTCAACATTACCCCATCCAGACTCGCATCTAAAAGTGTGCTCTGGGTACGGCTGTGCCACGCTTTTCTGGATGGCAAGAAATAAAGCCCAAAGATTAGAGTGTTTTGATAGAGCTGGTAGCATTCAAGTATGTGCGCATAAACCGAGAATATTATTATTATTATTCTCTTTACATTGAAAGGGCTCAAAAGCTTTCATGTGCTCAAACATACATTTTGTAAAGCATACAAGTGGGTGTGTACCAACTGTTTACTTACTTTGTTCCTTAGGATTACATTGTAGCCATGTTGTGTGATTTGGCAGTCCCTATTATGTCCACTCAACTGGCAGCCAGCTGGGGCTATTTTAATACCGAGAAAAAGGAGTGGAACTTGGAGATTCTCAAATCCGCTGGATTCCCAACCTCATTTCTTCCACAAGTAGTTGATGCAGGCAAATGTGCCGGCAAGTTGCGCAACATATGGCATCTAGTACCTGAAGGGACTCCTATTATTGCAGGACTGGGAGATTTCCAATGTTCAGTATTTTCGACGCTTGAGAAACAGAATGAAGCAAGTTTGAACATTTCCACTTCTGCTCAACTTGCGTTTGTTATGAAAGATGGGTTTGTCCCGCAAAAATCATTGGGACAAAGTATAGAAGAGAGGAAAATTCAATATTTCCCGTATTTCCAAGGAAAGTATTTGGCTGCTGCGGCTGCCCTAACAGGAGGAAATGCTTTGGCTGCTTTTGTTCGAATGCTTCAGCAATGGGGTGTAGAACTGGGCTATAACGTTCCACAATGTATGTGAGTATTCATTCACAGTAGTAGTAGAAAGTAGTATTTTACAATAAGGATTCACTCCTTTGTGGTGGATCCATTCATTTTTGAGTATGGCATTGCATTCTAATATTACTGATTTCAGCAAAAATATGGGAAAAAATACTGATTGCTGGAGCTGCAGCAGACAGAAATTCAAATTTGGAGATTGTCCCTACTATTTTTGGAGAGCGGCATGATCCTGAGCAAAACGCTTCCGTGACAAATATAGATTTGGGAAACATTTCATTAGGGAAAGTGACGAGGGCGTTGTGTCGCGGTGTTATACAAAATCTTCATGAGTAAGTTTACATATTGGGCCATTGAACTTTTGGTGAAATTGTTGTGAATCTATCAAAGAGAAAGCTTTGAAACGATAAATGTTTGTTTGTTCACAGCATGATGCCAAATAGCATGTTGACAGAGGCGGGGATCAGTTCAGTCATTGGTAGCGGATCTGCTTTGAGTCGTAATCCAATTTTGCAAGAGGAGTTTATCAACATCTTCAAACTGGAAACAAAATTTGGTCGTGGCGGAGATGCCGCTTTTGGTGCTGCGTTGATTGCAATCAATTTGGCGAATAGTTATTCTTAAGGTGAAGAAAAAAAAACACCTACTAATCGAGTTTCCGTGGGACAATGGAGATATTAGTACAGCATTAGCGGTATTTTAAACGTATTATCATAATTAATTATGAAACAAAACTAAAGAAAATGAACTTCTTTTGTCCTCATGGGAAACATTAATGGTCAAAGTTGAGACTCTGGTGTCAAACTTACTTAAATCTTTTTTTGCTATAGTTCACCGCGATAATACGGTTAATCAGCATTATTTATTACTCAATTCATCTAACTCGGCCTTTTGATTTATATTTAAAAATTAAGTACTATATTTTAAATCATTATTATCATGGTTGTAAACCCAGTGATTCAATAGCTAGTGAAAACAGCATTTTAAAAACTCCAAACTATTTTAAATGTAAGCTAGATCGAACTTTCTCACCGACCGCACCTCTGTATTTTTGCACATCACTAAACTAACTAACCGATACTTAACTCACAATTTTATGACGCAAGATCTCGATTAATGTGCACTTTCAGATAGTTATTGTGAGCCAATTATCTATTTTAACTAAAACTATTGAAATAAACATATTTATGCACTTACCTCATACCACTAAAAGTCTATTACTTGCGGTATAAATGGTAAGAAGAATAGATATTTTCATTGAAAAAATCGACATCGGCACTCAACATTTACAATGTAACCAAAAAACCAGTTTACACACTTACTCACTAGATGCCATTAGTACTATGGCGTAGGAATCTTGCAAGCAAGTGGGAGTCTAATAAAAATGCCTTTGCCTACACACATGCTAACAAAGGTAGTTTAAAATTCCTCACCAATTCTACTTTTATTAAATAGTTAGGTTTTGTATTCCAGGGTGAAACGGGTGAAACTAACTAGCATTTACTTACATGAGATACAATAAACAGTCCACAATTTCATTAGCCCGTGATTTTGAGAGTATACTTTCTACTCACTGAATATTTGTATAGATCGAAAGGCGATGCTGGATAAATTCCGTATGACAAAAACAAAACATTGCATAACAACATTCCAGTTTCCAGTATGCATGACTCTGTTCAAGATGAACCATGTGTCCGCTTTGCGAACGAGTGTGATTTTAGTACTCTGTAAGTTTGTGAGAGTTAGCACAGGAAGATATGATACGAATGTGCGGGAGACCTTGAAAAAGTTCATATGATGAGTTCATGAACAAATGACGAGTGAGATGGATAAGATCCAGCTCTGAGGAGGGTTAGCTCATCTCGCAAAATATAAATTGCTCCATGTTTTGTGCGAGGGAAACAAATTGGGCAGGTTAGGGATAGTAATCCACAATACAAGATGTAAAATTTTGTGCTCCTTCCAGTTACACATGTAGCACGAAAATGGGGACATAAGATTCCTAAGTACGTAATGTCAACATTGATTGAATATGCCCGTAAAAAAAATTTTAAAGATTGTAACAATGCGGAAAATTTAGCTTGGACAAAATAATGGGGAATAAGAAACGAGTACATGCATTGCTGCTGGTTGCTGATTGGTTTTTCATACACCAATTTGTGTTCTGTGAAATATATGTATGATTCAGGAAAATGTGAAAATCTGCTCAGTGCAAGCTATATTTGCGTATTCTATTCACGTAGTTAGATGCTGATTGGTTAGTTAGTTGGTTATAAGGTATGGTATGAATTTGTGCGCTTTTACTACAGGGATAGCACAGGAGGATAGTTAGTTAGTAGGGTAGAACACATTTTGTTGGAATCGATGATCAAAGGAAGATTTTTTTGCCACTGCTTATGCAAACGTTCACTCAACCTTTTAAATATATTTGCTACGCTGATTTTTCTTTTATTCTAGTGAATAGAGCTTGCTCAGCTATGTAGTGAGAGAAAAAGATTCACAATTTTGTGTCCAGTAAATAAATCACTGTCATCGTAAAAGTTGGAATATTTTTTCCCTGTATTGCCCCTAATGCTGTGTCGATCATGAGTCGAATGTAACTCTTTATAGTGGAAATGGAAAACAGTGGCGTGCAAAATGTAGATTAAAGTCCTGCTGAAAATTGTCTTTCCCTATTATATCCCATATTATCCCCATATTATTGCATCATGATGGTGGCTCTAAATGCAATCCCGTCAATGTTTATAGGCTTTGGCTACCCAATATGTTGTTTCATAGTTAACCCGAAATTCCAGTTGGTTATAAGATACAACCGAGCATTTAATAAGACAAATTCTCAATTCGTCCTCTTTGATGAAATGTACACTACCAAAAAGATCTAGAAGGGAAAAGCAATTTTTATGCTGGTTTTAGACAACAATACTCCATGCTGTTTCCATAATGCATTTCCACACATACCTCTCCAGTGTGAGGATAAGTCATAAATATAAACACACTTGGAAAACACTGGGACGAGCTACTGATGTAAAAAAGTTGTTTCTAAATAACACTCTGTGCACAATTTTTCCTTTTCAATCAAACCATAAATAATTATGAACTTGTATATTTGTTGGACTCCTCTTGCCAGCCTCACCATAGACATAAATATAGCTAACTAAGCTTTAGGTGTGCACAAGTTTTACAATACGATTCAATGGTTGTTAGCAAGTATAGTTGGTGCTAGTCTAGCATACCGGATGATGATGGTTAATGTGTATGGGAATTTGAGTGAAGACCAAATTGCCTGTTTCGGGGGACAAAAGCGTCAATTAGCAGTGTGACACTGAAAAATGGGTTATCCTCAACTGTGTCCTATGTCATTACAGCCAGGCGCGTAGTCCAATAGTACTTTTGGTGTGAATGTGAACTCATTGGAACTAGTTGAAGCGTGTTACCTGCAGCTCCTTTGTGTGACCATTTAAAAATTATTCATGGTCACTTAGGAACATGAAAAGGTGCACTACTGATTGAAAAAAGTAGCAACTCTAATTGGAAACTATATTTTTGAGAGTTGTGGAGACCACAGGATTTATAACAAGGTATGCGGAGAGTAAAAAACATTACAGGAGGAAAAAAATAATAACAAGTGAGAAGAAAAAGTTCTAGAAACTATTACTAAGAGACAAAAAATGAAAGAGTATTTTCTCTCAAGGTGCGTTCCTAATCAGCCATCTATTTGTATAGTTAGACATTTTTGGCTCCATGAAAGCTTATAATCTGAGTCCCATCTTTTGCTTCGCAAGATAAATATGTTGAAAGACAACTTAATGTACCTGCTACTCGTTTTGGAAGGAAACGGAAATAATAAAATGAAATAAATTTTTTAAATGATAAAAGTGTTGATTTATGCACACTTAATAAGATCTTGCTCACTTTTCATGATTTATGTGTTTTGTGAGTTCTCATTACTACTTACTATTAGATACTCATTATTTAATAACCCTTTTCCAGCTCTGCATGGAGTGAAGGGCATAGTCAAGAGGGAAATAATAATCTTTTTACCTTACGTAGTTGCTATAACCTCACTCGCAGCATTATGTAAGTTATTGTATATGTGCGGATTTTTAATCATATCGAATGAGCCAGCGAGCTTAATCCAGCTTCACAGAGTCAATTTATTATGGTTATTATGAATAATAATAATATTCATTCATCAGCACTATGCTATGTAATACGGGTTTTTCAAATGATGGCACAGTTAGCCATAGTTGGAAATTTTAAAGGAGAAAACAAATTCAAAAAATACACGCATAGAATTATGTCAAATATCATTGTAATAAATAATTATGAAATACAGTAATGCCACAAAGTTTTGGACTCCCGTAGAAATCAGTTGTAGGGCAAAAGCTAAATTGAAACAAATTAGTGAATTTTTATTATTTACGTAAAAGTAGATGCTTTTTAAGCTAAGCTAGCCTTAAACAAATGCAAAGAATTAGGTCCACACAATTCGCTTGGAAGGTTATTTCAAAACCTATACTGTATGATGGATGATAAGAGATTAAGTCCAAACCATATTTTTTGATCGGCAGTAGTTCAGCACCTTATATGATATGTGGTAAGGATACTACATCAAATTATCCCTTCCTGGAAGATATCTAATTACAAAAGTAGCCAGGGCTAAAAGTATTGACAGTCATGTATAATATTCAAACAAATATAGAGAATATTTATTTGTATACATCAACAGCAGTAAACCAACCAACCGAGGCTATTTCATTTGACATGGAGTTTTAAATGGAGCTATATATGAATGAAAACCTGCAAATGCTTTAGTCTACAGCTATAATTAAGTTTGTCACTGACGCGAGCCATTACAGTAACATATTTTTTTTAGATTCCAGTCAGAATGTGATACATTTGCACCATCGGCTACATATCAGACCGATATTATTAAAGTCGGGTAAAAAATGCATTGATTGTATTTGCTTCAAATGCATCCCATTGTGTAAATGTAAGCTTGCTGTAATCAACAAAACTGTAAGCTACATTTCTCTACTCGCAAAACATTTCATAGTGATAGTATAATGGGCATTATGAGAATGCAAAGCTACGGTGGAAGTCAATTAGATGAAAAACTGTTTTTTCAACAAACACTCCTAACAATTACAAAAAAATGTTTATTACATTTGAAAAATCGATGTCATTGCTTCAGTTACATACTCTTGACTAGTTTTTATACATGCTCCCGATGATGATTGACTAAATTCATCAAAAATTAAGTACTGTACAGTTTACCAAACATTGAAAGAAATACGACTATAAAATGCTGGATATTTTCCATGTTTTCCAACTAACTACTCCTTTAATTAGATACAAAAAAAAACGCTATTGCTTTTTATTCCCTCTGGTCCCATCCAGCAACAAAGTATCTTCAGTAATATCAGTCACTATGTTTTGTTCTCTCATAGCTGCCTGTAATATGTTTATACGCATTCCTTATTTTATTACACTTCTCAACGAATGTATTTAATGCACACACAATAGAAAATAAAACATTTCCAAAAACTAAATAAATACATTTCACAACTCCATTAGTATGATTGTGGGTGTTTTCCCGAGGAATTGTTATTGCAAAAATGCAAACAAGATTTTGCGCCAAACAACTCACCTTAACACATGCTGTATATCTTGTCAGTAAGTTGGCACAAGGTGAAGCATCATTATCACCTTTGAGAAACTTCTCGGAAAACCAATTATTAAAGCAGGCGTCATATGCATGTTTCAATACATTGCATTCCGATCCAACGCTATTCAAAATCTGAAAAGAGATTTCACTTTCATACATTTCACAGGAACAAAGTAAAGCTTTAAACTTTCTTGAAATTCAGTTGTTCATGCATTTGTGAGTGTGAGTTGCATAAGAAAAAGAACAAAAAATTCCTTGTCATCAAAATTCGACATCATTATCATTGTGCCATATTCATATCCTACAACCTTACTCACCGGTGGATTGTGATTAAGTAAACTCTCCTCCTGCCGAACGGAAATCAAAGTTTTGGAGTCACCCATGTTAATCAGATTACCTATGTAGAAATAAAAACTCAGTCAGTTGCATTAACTTACTGGAATAACTAGGCAAATCTAGTTTAGAAAATGGTAAGTCCCTTGAGTTCGTAAGTTATAATAATTAATCTAATTTTGTTATTGATTG
>Ga0210040_10001623_pt1 | contig 33428 bp, 28 predicted proteins | sample CryGeyCG12114_NA_FD_185462 | JGI IMG/M metagenome (GOLD analysis project Ga0210040, IMG submission 185462) | Groundwater microbial communities from aquifer - Crystal Geyser CG19_WC_8/21/14_NA (SPAdes) (version 2) | ecosystem: Environmental > Aquatic > Deep subsurface > Groundwater | place: USA...
ACAACCATTTGATAACCGAAATATTGCCTTTGGATAAATTTGTGCCGGCCGCCGGACAAGGCAGCATTGCCATTGAATGCGCCAAAAGCCTGGAAATTAATTTTAAGCTGGCGATTAAAAAATGTCTCGACCACGAAGCTACCCACTTGTGTTTATTAGCCGAGCGGTCGTTTTTGCGGACCATGGAAGGCGGCTGCAGTATTCCTTCATTTGCTTTAGCTACCATGCAGGGCAATCAGATTAGCATTACCGGTGGTATTGTTAGTTTAGACGGACAACAAATGATTACGGACACCATTCAGGCACCTGTTACCGAAGCGATAGCCCTGGGAGAAAAATTGGGCACCACCATCCTGCAAATGGGCGGCAACGACATCCTGAATGCCATCCGGCTGCACCGGGCCTGATAAGTTTTTAAGTCCACAACAGTTTACATGCATTTGCACCTATGAATAAATATTGGTCTTACGCTTTATTATTTGTTTTTTGTACCCTGCTTAGCAGTTCGGCGCTGGCGGCCAAAAAGCCCTCAAAAAAGGATATGCTGGTTACCATTACGACGCCACTGGGAGAAATGAAACTAATTTTATTTACAGAAACGCCTAAACACCGGGAAAATTTTTTAAAACTGGCGCAGGAAGGCTTTTACAATAACACTACTTTTCACCGGGTAATTAAAGATTTTATGATCCAGGGCGGCGATGCTAATTCGAAAGACGACGACCCCAACAACGATGGAATGGGCGATATCGGCTACCGTATTCCGGCCGAAATTTTACCAAACCTGCATCATGTGCGCGGCTCGGTGGCCGCGGCCCGTAACAATAATCCGCAAAAGCAATCCAGCGGCTCGCAATTTTATATTGTTCAGAACCACAACGGCACGCCGCACCTGGACGATAATTATACCGTTTTCGGGCAAGTAATTGCGGGTTTGGACGTAATAGATAAAATAGCCGAAAGCCCCACCGGGCGCATGGACCGGCCTGCTACGCCTATTCCCATGACGATGAAAGTAGAGAAGATGAAAAAGAAAAAAATCATGAAGCTTTACAATTATCAGTATCCGGCCGCATGAGGAAAAAAATATTAATAACCGGTTCTAACGGATTGCTGGGGCAGAAACTAGCGCGTTTATTAGTGCATAATGCCGAAGTGGAGATAGTGGCTTCTTCGCGCGGAAAAAATAAACTAAGTCAGTTAATGCCGGAATTACATTTTGTTTCTTTGGATGTAACAAATGAGCAGCAGGTAGATCAGGTTATCCAAAGCGAAAAACCAACTCACGTTATTCATACGGCGGCCATGACCAACGTAGATGAATGCGAACTCAACCCGGAAGCTTGCTGGCAGCTAAACGTATCGGCCGTGCAGCACTTGGTAAATGCCTGCGGAAAAAACAATTGCCATTTTATTCATCTTTCTACCGATTTTATTTTTGATGGCGCCGCCGGTCCTTACCGCGAAACAGATAAACCTAACCCGGTTAGTTATTACGGTAAAAGCAAACTGGCTGCCGAAGAATTGGTGCAGCGCAGCTCCGGTAACTGGGCTATTTTGCGTACGGTGCTGGTGTATGGCGTAGCCCACGATTACGGCCGCACTAACATTGTGCTCTGGGTAAAGAACTCTTTAGAAGGAAAGAAAACCATTCAGGTCGTAAGCGATCAGTTCCGGACACCCACTTTAGTCGAAGATCTGGCGGTAGGTTGCTGGCTGGCCGTAGCCCACAATGCGCAAGGTATTTACCATATTTCGGGCAAAGAAGGTTTAACCCCCTACGAAATGGCCCTGCAGGTGGCCGATTACTTCCAGTTGGATAAAACCTATATCAAGAAAGTAGATGCCTCTACTTTTACGCAACCCGCAAAACGGCCGCCCCGCACAGGTTTTGATATCAGCAAAGCCGAAAAAGATTTAGGTTTTACGCCGCATACTTTTCAGGAGGGCATAGCCGTAATAGCCGCCCAGATTTAATTAAAACTGCAGCTGCCGGCCAGGAGTAAGTGAGGAGATAAAATGATTTTAACTACATAAGAACTTAAACAACTTATTATTTAATATTTATTCCTTTATTCACTCATTCATTAATGTTTAAGTAGGAGTATGAAAAAGATAAAGTTTTGGATCCGGCGCTACTTCAGTTTCTCGCAACGCCAAACCAACGGTTTTCTTTTTCTTTTACTCATGGTGGTGTTGGCCATGCTGGCTCCGTTTTTATTTTATACTACTTCAACCGTTTATAATCCGGCTAAAGACCAGGCTCAGCTGGATAGCCTGGTAGCCCTACTGGAAATAAAGCCCGAAGAAAAAGATTTCCCAAAATCAGGCCCGAATGCGGCACCGGCTCCGGAAAAGATACAGCTTCGCCCTTTTAACCCCAACACCTTAACGGCGGCAGAATGGCTTACTTTGGGTGTTAACCGTTTTACAGCTAATAATATTATAAAGTACCGTGATAAAGCCGGCGGTTTCCGGTATAAAGAACAGCTGCAGCGTATTTATGGTATGTCGCCGGAATTATACCAAACCCTGGCGCCTTACATTCAATTACCGGCCCGGGGAGAAAATAATAAGTCTTATTCCGATTCGAAATCCAGCCCGAAAACTTACCCGGATTATTCTGGCCCACGAAGAGAAAATAAACCGCGTTCCCGTTTAGCCGCTTTTGATATCAATACTGCCGATACCATCGCATTAAAAAAGATTAACGGCATTGGTACAAAATTATCGGCCCGGATAGTGAAGTTCCGGGATAAGCTAGGCGGTTTTACTCAACCAACGCAACTGGCCGAAGTTTACGGTTTGTCGCCGGAAGTGCTGGACAGCCTGCAGAAATATACGTTTATTCAGCCCGGCTTTAATCCGAAGCAAATTAACCTGAATACCGCTACTTTCGAAGAACTGCGCCAGCATCCTTATCTGAATTATAATTTGGCCCGGATTATTGTTTCTTACCGCACCCAACACGGCCCGTATCAATCGCTGGATGATCTCCGGAATATAAAACAAATGACGGAGCAACAGTTGCAAAAATTAAGGCCTTACCTGCAATTATAATCTCTAATAAATCTTGTTGCGCAATAACTCTTTATATTATATCTTAATTATCCGTATAAAAGGCAGTTTGATCATTAGCTTAACTTTAGCTCCTTCTGCTTTATAAATTGTTTCCCCTTGCTGTATAAACTGTTTACAATTTATGTTTTCCTAGAGTCTTTGTTTTGTGGCTGTGGTGCCGATAAAAAGCACGCCGGTTTTCAGGTGCGTCCCCGCGCTTATACTATCGAACGAACAGGCAAAATGGCGAAAGATGAAGTGCCCGAAAGTTCCGGCATGGCTTTAGCCAGCGACGGCAACTTCTGGACCCAGGCCGATAGCGGCAATAAACCAATTTTATACAAAATAAATGCTGCCGGTAAGTTGCTCCAAACCTTGGCAATACCCCATACCACTAACCTTGATTGGGAAGACTTGACCCGTGACGAGAATGGGAATATTTATATTGGAGATTTTGGCAACAATGCCAATAACCGGCGTAACCTCCGCATCTTCCGGATAAACGAAAATAATCCGGACCAGGTAGATACCATCCAATTTGCCTATGCCGATCAGAAAGAATTTCCACCTGCTAAAAAAGACCGTGATTTTGACTGTGAAGCTTTTTTTTACCGCCAGGGTAATTTGTTTTTATTCTCGAAAGATTGGAGCCGGAAAGGAATAGTTAAAGTTTATAAAGTGCCGGCTACACCCGGTAAGTACGAGGTACCTGTGCTGGACCAAATTCGCGTTAGTGCTATGATAACGGCGGCAGACATTAACCCGGCCGGAGATAAAATAGCTTTGCTGGGATACGGCAGCATTTATTTGTTTGCTATAAACGGTACTAATAATTTTTTTAATGGAGAAAAATATTGCCTTTCATTCGCCAAATCGGGGCAGGCCGAAGCCTTGGTTTTTATAAATGACCGTGATTTTATATTTACGAATGAGGGAGGTAAAATATTTAAGGCTACCCAAAAAGGTAAGTAACCATTTTGCCTTGGTTTAGTTAAAGTTTAAACCAGGTGCTACCAAGGCCTGCTTAAAATATACTTTATTCATGACAGAAACTATTTTAATTACCGGAGCTACGGGTACCGTAGGCTCTGAAACTGTAAAAGCCCTGGCGGGAGAAGATGTTAGGGTGCGCGCCGGTGTACATTCTCTTATAAAAGGCGACCGGTTCCGGAATTTGCCTAACGTAGAAATGGTGCACCTGGATTTTCATAATGTTGATTCTTTAAAAGCCGCATTCACCGGTGTAACCCGGGTGTTCCTGATTACGCCCTTCACCGAAGATCAGGTTAACTTAGGTAAGTTGTTAATTGACTATGCCAAAGAAGCCGGGGTAAAACAAGTTGTGCGTTTATCGGCGAGTGGGGCCGATGCTGAGCCTGGTATTCAGTTAGGTCGCTGGCACCGCGAAATAGAAAAGTACTTAGAAGCCTCCGGTTTACCTTTTACCATTCTGCGCCCTTCTTCCTTTATGCAGAACTTTGTCCATTATAACGCCGATAGTATCCGGAACGAAGACAGGATTTACATGCCCTTAGGCCAGGGAAAAGTTAGTTATATCGACGTCCGGGATATCGCCGAAGTAGCCAGGGTGGTTTTAACTCAACCGATACACGAAAATAAAATATATGAATTAACGGGTCCGGATGCCATAACGGTGAACAGTGTGGCTCATGCCATTACCCAGGCTACTAACCGGCTGATTGTATATATAGATGTACCGGAAGATGTAGCTGCCCAAACCATGGCCCAAAATCACCTGCCCGACTGGATGGTAGCGGCTATGATGGAGTTGCACGGTATAGCGAAGGCTGGTTACGCAGGCAATATAACGGACGCCGTAGCGCAAATTACCGGCCAGCCGGCCAGGTCCATCACCGATTTCGCCGAAGCATGTTGTTCTGCCTTTCAGCCGGAATAAAAGTTTAAATAACGATTTTATAAAACTAAAAAGGCTTTCCAAGAGGAAAGCCTTTTTAGTTTTATAAAACAAATTAATCATCGTTACTGTTGTCATAATCCTGGTAACGGTCGCGCTGGTTCCGGTTTTGGTTCCAACGATCGTTATCGTTCTGATTACGGCCGGAGCGATAATTGCTGTCGTAACCTTCCGGCCTGTTTCGGCCTTGCGGTCCATTGGAGTTGTCCCGGAAGTCACCCTGCCAGCGCGACGAATAATCCTGGTGCTCAGATCCCGAGTTATTGTAACTTCCCTGGTAATGGGTGCTGCCATTATCCTGACGCGCCGGACGGTAGTTATGGTCGTCGTAATAATGCGAGCTATAGTTACTGCCGCCTTGGTTATCGCGGCCACCTTGTGCCCCGCGGTTGTTGTTATACGACCGGTATTCGTCGTTGTAAGAACCACCCCGGGAACCAAAGCCACCGTTTTGGTTATAGCCGCCTTGGCGGTCTTGTTGCGAACGGTAACCATTTTGGTCTCCCGGACCATCGTACCAGCCATTTGAGCCACCGCCCCGGTAAGATTCATGATGATGCTGATTGCGGTCCGTGCGGCCATAACCACCGCTGTTGCTGCCGTATTCTTCGTAGTGATTCTGGTTGTACTGCCCGTATCGGTTCTGGTCTTGCTGCCGGTTCTGGTCTCTGTAGTTATTACGGCCTTCCTGGTTCCGGTTGTGGTCCTGGTCGTAGTTATTTTGCTCCCGGCTCTGATTGCGGTAATCATCGCGGTGATTCATATAATCGTTATGCCCCTGGTAATTGCGGTTGTACGATTGATAATCGTTGTTGCCGTTACGACCGGAGTAACCATTGTCGAAATTAGACTGATCGGGCCGACCTTGCTGACCGTAGGTGCCAAAACCGCCGCGCGAAGCCGACTGGTAACCGCTGCCTTCGTTATCGTAAGCTTCGTAACCGTAATTGCCGCGTTGGCCACGGTTCTGGTTGTAGTCGTAATTACCCTGGAAATCCTGGTTGCGGGAAAAAGTATCGCCTTGCTGGTGACCATAGCTGCCACCCTGATTACCCCAGCTGCCCCGTTGGTCGGTACCGAAGTTGTCGTGATCGTTGTAGCTTTGGCGGCCGAATTCACCGGGTATTTGCCGGTGTTGTTCTTCATCTTTATGGGTATTTTTATCATCAGCGGCCTGGCTGTTCAATCCCATATTGGTGTTGGTACGGCCAAATTCAAATTCATCGCTCTTGTTCTGATCGGTAGTAGCTTTACCAGCGGTATTTTTATCAGCAGTTTTATCCTGGGCAGAAGCTTCTTTCTTATCTTTGGCTCCGGCTTTAAATTCTTTGGTTTTAGCCGCAGCCGTAGTAGCCGGGGCACCGGTTCCGGTTTTATTGTTTTTATTCGCCCCGGTACCAGCTTGCGCCGTAGTGGTACTGCTTTCTTTTTTATTGCCAAATAATTTATTAACAGTATCTTCTTTTTTATCGGTATTACCAGCCTCTTTGTTTTCTCCCGGCGTGCTGCCAACACCGGCCTGCGGCGTATTTCCCTGGTTAAACATCGAGTTGTCTTTACTTATTTTATTTTCCTGATTTTCTGTACCAGGCTGCTGGTTATTAGCTGAAGAGGTAGCACTTACCGGCGTACTATTTGCCTCATTATTTTTATTCTCTTCCATAAATTTATTGTTTTGGTGAATATATTATTTCCGTTCATCTTAAATTTTCCCGGCTTGTAGCAGCCGCGGCATTACGAGTATGCGGAAATGATTTTGTATATATAATATACGGTAGGGTTAAGCAGATGTTTTTTGGTAAAGATTAATTAATCTTATGTAATCTTGGGATAAGCCGGAACGAATAAATACGTAGCCTTAAATTAAATATAGGATTTATACGGAATTTAAATAACCTTATTTAATTTGTATTGTATAATGAAACATTAGGTTTTTGTAAAAATATAACCTATCTTTGTTCCATTATTTATTTTTTAATTTTTATGAAAACAGGTAAAGTAAAATTTTTCAACGAATCGAAAGGATTCGGCTTCATCGTAGCTGATGACACCAACCAAGATATTTTTGTACACCAGTCTGGTTTGGTTCATGAGATTCGTGAAAACGACAGAGTATCTTTTGAAGTTACAGAGGGTAAAAAAGGTCTGAATGCGGTTAACGTAGAAAGAATCTAATTAAAAATATAACCAGTTGCGCCGGTTAGGCGTTAGTTATTTTTTGTCCCGTTCGGTAAACACCGGACGGGATTTTTTGTTTATTTTTATTTATTCTTCCAGTACATTGTCAATCATTTCCTGGGCTTCGGCTTCTTCGTCCGCATCGGCTACCGGTACTTCGTGTTCATCGGCTTCCAGTGGTTCGTAATTCAGCCGGATTAAGATCGGGAAATGATCAGAACCAAATTTGGGCAGTCTTCTCAGCCGGATTAAGCGGAAAGCCGGATCGTAAAATATATGGTCCAGGGAATACCGGAAAAAAGGTATTAGGGCATTATAGGTATTGTAAAAGCCCCGGCCAATGCGAGGATCGAGCAAGCCGCTGATTTTTTTAAATAAACTGGTAGTGTACGACCAGGCTACATCATTCAGGTCGCCGGCCACAATAGAAGCATACGGCGATTCTTTTGCTTCTTTGGCTACGAGTAGCAGTTCGGCTTCGCGGGTATCGGTATTTTTATTTAAATGCGGCGGCTGGGGATGCACCGTAAAAAAATCGAATTGTTTGCCGCTAGGTAATTCTATGAGGCTGTAAAAAGACGGGATTCCTTCTTCTATCAGAAACCGAATTTCTTTTTTTATTATTTTAAATTTGCTGTAAAATATCATGCCGTAGGTGTTATCCAAAGGGCATTTAATAGAATACGGATAGGTATTATCCAGTACGGCAATTTCCTGCGCCCATTTATGGCCCGGCTCGTTGATAAGCAAAATATCCGGATCAGTTTCCTTTACTACTTTCAGATATTTATCATAACGCGCGTTCGACATCCGCACGTTCGATATCATAATGCTAAAAGAGTTTTGGGGAGCTTTGATGCGGCTGCGCAAAGCCTGAACCGGAAAAAAAATAGTGAACCGGTAAACGTGGATGATTTCGTTGATGAAGGCCGCTGCCAATAAAAAAATAAAAACGCCTTGGGCAAAGGTGCTTACGGGAGCAAAGTACAGGTAAGCCACCAGGGTTAAAAAGCAAAAAAAGGCAATTTGTACCCGGGGAAAATCCAGCACCCGAATCCACCAGTATGATGATTTGATAAGCGGCAAAAAAGAAAAGAGAATCATCAAAGACCCGATGATTTCGAGAGCAAGTTTCATAGTTACAAAATATATAGTAACAGAGATACTTGCTTTAGCCCCAAAAAGTTATTCGGACTGGCTAACTTTTATGCCAATTGCCATAATGCCCGGCAGCGGGTTTTTGCGCATGTATTGGGTAAGCCGGATTTTATAAGTTCCGGCTTTACCAAAATGCTGTTGTTTTACTGCCAAAAATGCATGATCGAAAATATCGCCGGTACCACTGCCTAAAGGCTCTCCTGTTTTTTTATCCATCAGGTTCATATTGTGCAGCCGGGTATACATTTTATTTCCATCCGGGGCTAGCAAAGTCTGGCTAACATACAAATTATAATACTCGTAGCTAAGCAAATTACGGATAGTGAAATAAATATCGTAAGCCTTAGTCGTATCTTTTATGTCGAAGGCATACTCCTTTACATCTTCTATTTTCCAGTTATTATCCGGAATATCAATATTTTGCTCGTAAATCCGGTTTTTATCGCAGGACGTCAGAAAAAAAATGCCAGAAAAGAAAACCAGGGCAAAAATTAGTTTCCTCATGCTGGGTCAGGTTTATCGGTGCGCGGGCGGTTGTCTTTAAAGGGGCGCTGATGTTTCTTTTTAAAATTTCCCGAACCTTGGTTCGAACCCTGACTCCGGTTTTCGGGCCGGCTATTAGCTTGCTTTACCACGTTGTTAGTAGGTGCGGCAACTTCGGCTACCAGTTGGGGTGCGCCGGCCAGCACTGGCGCCTGCGGGCTCTTCGCTTTTTTCTTTTTCTTCTTTTTATTGCGGTATTTCTCGTCGAGGCGCTCCAGGTTGCTTTCTACCTGGGCAATAAGCTCTACTTTTTTCTCCTGTTCGGCTTTTTCTTCCACAGTTAAAGCTTCCACTACTTCGCCCTTGGCATTGCGCTCCAATATTTCTTTTACCCGCTCTACCGGAGCCGGATACCAGTTATTATCGTTTTTAAAGCCAAACCACATTACTCGTTTAAAGATATCGGTTTTTTGCAAAATGGCTTCGCCGCGTTGCAATTGCAATGGTTTACTCACCGTCGGAATATCTTTTAAAGCATCCAGGTAAGTTTCCAGTTCGTAATTAAGGCAGCATTTTAAACGGCCGCATTGCCCCGATAATTTACTCGGATTTAAAGATAAATTCTGGTAACGGGCAGCAGTAGTAGAAACGCTCTTAAAATCAGTGAGCCAGGTAGAACAGCATAACTCGCGACCGCAAGAGCCAATACCGCCTAAGCGACCGGCTTCGTGCCGGAGACTAATCTGCCGCATTTCGATGCGGATTTTAAATTCTTCGGCTAATTTTTTAATCAGATCCCGGAAATCTACCCGGTCTTCGGCCGAATAATAAAAAGTAGCTTTTAGCCGGTCGGCCTGGTATTCTACGTCCGATAGTTTCATTTTTAACCGCAATTCCTGGATAATGCTGCGGGCCCGGTACATGGTGTTGCTTTCCAGATCCTGTACCACTTCCAGTTTGGACAGATCGGCTTCGGTAGCAATGCGGTAGATACTGCGGATTTCTTCGCTGTTATCTACTTTCTTTTTCAGCATTTGCAGCCGCACCAGTTCCCCTTTCAGCGATACGTACCCAACATGATGGCCATTGGGCACATCTACCACCACGGGATCGCCGGTAGTTAATCTTAAATTATTACTATTCCGGAAAAAATCTTTCCGGCCGCCCTTAAAACGTACTTCTACTATGTCAAACTCTTCAAACGATGTGGGTAAATCCATATCGCTGAGCCAATCAAACACGTTTAAACGATTGCACCCACCCGTGCTGCACCCGCCGTTGCTTTTGCAGCCTCCTGTACTGCAGCCGCCACTAGAACATGAATTACAACCCACCTTAATACTCCTTATATATAGTTAATTCTTGTTTTCGATTTTCGATAAGAAACAAATATACTAAAATCTCTGACATAGGATAATTTTTCATTTGAAATAACATCATGCTGTCGCAGAGGTAACCCTTATTTGTTTCTTCTACAATAAGACACCAAAAATAGAGAAAAAATTCGTTGCGGGCCTGAATGCCTTGATTTAGAAGAGAATAAAAAGGGATCTGCCTTTAGTAACCGCTTCTTTTTTTAAGAATTCGGCATTCTTTTCCATAGAGATCAGGCTGATAAATTAACGACGTTTCTAACCTGCGACCAGTGCTAAGTTGGAATAAGTCTTTTTTCCGGCGCCGCAAGGGCTTCAATTTCAGCAGGAGAGTAGCCTTACTGCACCGGAAATTTTTTTTAACTGCAGCTGGTGGTTAATTTTGTTTGATTAGGTATTAAAGTCTTATGGTTACCCGAAGTGTTTTAATTGGCAATGCTGTAAATATCAAGGCTATTATCAGAAAACAGGTAAATCAGGTTGTTGCCCACTAGGGCTTGATAATAATTAGCGTTTAAAGGCAAAGTTAGCGTTCTCTCTTGCTGGGTATACAGGTTGAAAAATATAAGCTGATTATTTTTTACATAATAGCCTTCGTCGCCTTTAAAGCCCAGATAAGTTAAACCGGTTACCGGTATTTTCTTTTTGTAATTACCTAGGTTATCAAAAATATAAATACCCGAAGTGCGGTCGATTAAATATAAGTTGTTCTGGTACTCGCGCATAAACCGGAAATCGGTTTGGGTTTTAGGCAAAATCTGATTTAGCTGCGTACGCATGATACTTTCCGGGTGCTGCCCATCTACTTTAGCCAGGGTAAAATCACTTTCGTTTAAAAGCCAGATTTGTTCATCCAAAGCCAAAGTAGCCAAGCGGATGTTACCTTCGGTTAGGTCCGATAACCGGGTAGAGGAGAGCGGAGTCAGAAAGCGGTCCAGTAAAGTTATTTGTTGCCGGTCGTCGTAAAAAGCAAATATTCGCACCATGTTCCAGGCTTCCAGTAAAGCCACGTGGGCCTGGGTAGGAGGGGAGTAAGTGCGCAATAATATTCCGTCCGGACTTACCTGATAAATGTTATTTTTCTGGTCGGAAAAGTAAATATTATCTAAGCGGTCGGCAGAAACGCGGCCGGGTTTGTTTACTGGTAAGGTTTGTTTTAGCTGTAAAGTTTGCGCCGTGGTAAAAAAAGGAACCAGAATGGCGAGCAGCACCAAGCCCAGCAGAAAATATGGACGCTTACTGTTCAAAGTATTTCAGGTTGAGGTTTTGACCGTCGTATTCGGCGTAAGAGCAATAATTTACCCATTCACCTAAGTTAATATACCGGCTATTTTCGTTTAGTTGAATATCTAAGGGTAAATGCCGGTGGCCGAAAACATAATAATCGTGGTGGTGCTGCTTTTCCATTTCTTCGGCATAAATAATCAGCCATTCCTCGCCGGGTTTAAATATTTCGTCTTTTTTGGTATTACTAATGCGGCTTCTCCGCGACCAGTAATTAGCCAAACCAATGCCCAGATTAGGATGTACGCAGGCAAATAGCCACTGCGAAGCTTTATTCGCAAATATCTGCTTCAAAATTTTATACACGTGATCTTTCGGGCCCAATCCATCGCCGTGCCCGATATGAAACAGGTGGTTATTTACCCGGAAGGAAACGGGCTGCCGCAGAACCGGAATATTCAGTTCCTGGGTAAAGTAAGAAAACATCCACATATCGTGGTTGCCGGTAAAAAAATAAACGGGCAAGCCATTATCAGTTAGTTCGGCTAATTTGCCTTGCAACCGGATAAAGCCTTTGGGAATGGCATGGCGGTACTCAAACCAGAAATCGAATATATCTCCCACCAAAAACAACATCTGTGCATCGTGTTTAATCGTATCGAGCCAGCGCACAATTTTTTTTTCGCGGGCTAAGCTACTGGCCGCATCCGGCACACCCAAGTGGAAATCGGAAGCAAAGTATATTTTTTTGCCGGCGGGCAGATGACTACTGGAAGGTATCATCAATCATAAATAAGATAAGTTCTTTGGGGCCGTGGGCACCCATCACCAAGGTTTTTTCAATGTCGGCAGTACGGCTGGGGCCACTTACTAACGACAACATAGAAGGAAAATTAGCGCCATATTTCTCTTTTACCAATGCTAAACCATCTTTAATATCGGCTTGCAACTGGGAGGCAAAAGCTACTACCAAATGTTTTTCCGGGTAAATACTTAAACGGCGGCCGCTTTCGGTGGCACCGCTTACCAAAATACTGCCAGTGCGGGCAATTAAAGCTTCGCAGGTAGTTAAGCCGGCCTGGGCCTGTTTCTGGAAAGTTGTTTCGTCATCGTTAAAAACAATACCGGCTGCGTGTAATTTTTCTTTCAGGTCAGCTTCCCAGACAAACAGAAAATTCACGGCTTTCTCTTTTTTATACAGAAACAACTGGTCGTAAAAATCTTCTTCCGATTCGCAGTAAATAAAAGTACCCAGATTTTTAACAAAGTTGGTCGCAAAAGTAACCGTTAAATCATCGATAAGTTCCGGGTGAATGGGAGAAGTAAAGTTTGGCGTAGGAGGAACAAAAGGCGCTGGTTTAGCCAGCGCCTCTCTTATTTTTCCTAAAATTATATCCTTCGATCTTGGTTCGTACATTCCTGCAGTATCAGGCTTAAAAGAATTTAAACATCAAAAGAATAGGTAGAACCTGGGGTAGCACCGTTGGGTTCTTCTTCCGGTTCCGGCTGCCGTGGCTGCCCATTGCTCTGTCCGTTACTTTGTCCATTGCTCTGACCGTTGTGTTCCGGCGCAACCGGATGATTATTTTGCTCCAGTTCGCTTAAAGTCTGGCTACGGTCGGTACCAGCAGTGTGGGCCTGGTACTGCGTTAAAGCCGCAAACGGCCTTTTTCCTACCAGACGCTCCAGGTCATTCTGAAACAAAATTTCTTTGCGCAACAGCTCCTGGGCAACAGTTTCCAGCTCCCGCATTTTACTTTGCAGTAAAGTTTTGGTCCGGTCGTAAGCATCCTGAATCAGTTTACGAACTTCGTTATCAATTATCTCAGCCGTAACATCGGAATAAGGCTTATTAAAGGCCATTTCGGATTGTTTGGAATCGTAGAAAGATACGTTACCAATTTTGCTGTTCATACCGTACATGGTTACAATGCTGTAAGCCATTTTGGTAATCCGTTCCAGGTCGCTTAAGGCACCCGTAGATATTTTGCCAAAGATAAGTTCTTCGGCTGCCCGGCCACCTAAAGCCATACACATTTCATCGATTAACTGTTCGGTGGTGTACAAAAATTGTTCTTTTGGCAGATACTGCGCATAACCTAAAGCCGCAATACCGCGCGGTACAATACTTACTTTCACTAACGGATCGCAGTGCTCCAGGAACCAACCCGCAATGGCGTGGCCAGCTTCGTGGTAAGCTACAATGCGTTTTTCTTCCGGCGAAATAATTTTGTTTTTCTTCTCTAAACCCCCAATTACCCGGTCAATGGCATCGTTGAAGTCTTGCATTTCTACCTTGGTTTTATTCCGGCGGGCCGCAATTAAAGCAGCTTCGTTGCAAACGTTGGCAATTTCAGCACCGGCAAAACCCGGAGTTTGGGCTGAAAGCTTTTTGGCATCTATATCTTCGGCTAATGCCAACGGACCTAAGTGCACTTTAAAGATTTCGGTACGGCCTACTAAATCGGGCTTGTCAATGCTAATCTGGCGGTCGAAACGGCCGGGACGTAACAAGGCAGAGTCTAAGGTATCCGGACGGTTAGTGGCCGCCAGGATAATAACCCCGGAATCGGTGGCAAAACCATCCATCTCCACTAAAAGGGAGTTCAGGGTATTTTCCCGCTCATCGTTGCCACCAGGCACTTGTCCGCGGCTACGCGACCGTCCAATAGCATCAATCTCATCGATAAAGATAATACAAGGGGCTTTGGCTTTAGCTTGTTTAAATAAGTCGCGTACCCGGGCTGCGCCTACCCCCACAAACATTTCCACAAAGTCGGAACCGGATAAGGAGAAGAACGGCACGTCGGCTTCGCCGGCTACTGCTTTAGCCAATAAGGTTTTACCGGTACCCGGAGGACCTACTAACAAAGCACCTTTGGGTATTTTACCGCCCAGGATGGTAAATTTGGTAGGATTTTTTAAGAACTCTACAATTTCTTGAATTTCTTCTTTGGCTTCTTCTAAACCGGCAACATCCTTAAAAGTAATTTTTACTTTGTTTTCGGCATCGAATAAAGCCGCCCGCGATTTGCCAATATTAAATATTTGCCCGCCGGCACCCCCTGACGAAACCCGCCGCATCAGGAACCAAAAACCAAATATCATAATTAGCACAATGCCCCAGTTTACAAAAAAGTCGGTGAAACTGGTCCGGTCGGTTACAATTTCGTAGCCGATCCGCTGATCGGCGGGCATGTTTTCCTGCAGTTTTGCTAAGTCTTCTTTAAAGCTTTCGCCGGAGAAGATGGGCAGGTGAAACTGAGGTCCTTGTTCCAGGGCAAATGCGCCACGGCTGGGAAGTATTTTTTTATACTTCTCGTTTTCCAGGGCACTCTGGTTCAGGGTAACTTCTACAAAGTCTTTATTATCAACCACCACCAGGCGTTCTATATCGTGGCTCAACACCATTTCTTCGAACTGCTGCTGGTTAATCGGGATGGTGGTATTGCTTTTGTTGAAATAAGCAATACCAAATATTAAAAATACCAGCGCCGCCAGTACCCACATTTGCATGGTTGGCCGCGGCGGCGTATTAGGCATATTTATTTTCTTTTTTTTCGGTGTTTTATCAGTCATGAATCGTAATTATCACAAGGTGAAGAACATTTAGCAGACTAAAATGTTCAATTTAAACTATTACTAATATCTGGTTGCTTATTCAGATTCTACGTGACGAATAGGCGCATCGCCCCACAATTCTTCCAAGGCATAAAATTCTCTTTTATCTTTCAGGAAGATATGCACTACTACGTCTACATAATCTAATAAAATCCATTCTTTGTTGGTGCGGCCTTCGCTTTGCCAGGGATTTTGCTGGGTTATCTTAAAAACTTCTTCTTCCACAGCCCGCGCAATAGCGTCCAGTTGGGTATCTGAGTTTGCCGAACTAATTACAAAATAATCGGAAACCGCATTTTGCAACGATTTAAGGTTAATTACACATATGTCAGATGCTTTCTTTTCCTGCATTCCTTTTACAATCAGCTCTGCCAATATGTCCGAATCGCCTTTAATCTTCGTTTTATTCATTTGTTATAACTAATTTTGAAATACAATATTATAAAATTCTTTGCAGAATATAGCGCCAAAAACCCTTTTTACAGGCCAACAGCTGGTTTATTTGCCGCAATGTGATTCTACTAACAACATTGCCCACGATCTTCTAATCAAAAATAAAGCCACAGAAGGTTGTGTCGTAATTACCAGTGCGCAAACCCGGGGACGCGGACAAAGAGGCAACTCCTGGGAAGCCGAACCCGGTAAAAACATAACCTTATCGGTGGTTTTAAAACCAAGTTTTGTTGCGGTAGCAAAACAATTTTCGCTTAATATCGCTGTTTCTCTGGCCGTGGCCGATCTGGTTAAGACGTTTTTGCCCGACCAGCGCCTGAAAGTAAAATGGCCAAATGACCTTTACTACGGAAATAAAAAGCTTGGAGGTATTTTAATTGAAAATACTATCAGCAATCTTTATCTTCAACATAGTATTATCGGAATTGGTTTAAATATAAACCAGCTTTCCTTTACTAATAATCAGGCTGTTTCGTTGGCACAACTTACGGGTGAAGAATATGCCCTGGAAACCATTATTGAACAATTGCTTTCTTGCCTGGAGATACGGTACCTGGAACTGAAACAAGGTAAATTGGCGAAACAAAAGTTTGAGTATTTGCAGATTTTATTCCGCTACCAGGAAGAATATAACTACCTGATTGCCGACACAATAATAAGTGGAAAAATATTAGGGGTGGCGGAAAACGGCAAGTTGGGCTTGCAAGTAGACAATGAAATAAAATACTTTGACTTCAAAGAAATCAGTTATATTCTTTAATGCCACTACTTTACTTATTCGGCAAATTTCTGCTAAATACCGGCTTCTGTCACGTAATCGCCGGTCAGGTATGCTTTTGCAGCAAGAAGGTTCTTGTTTTTAGATTTTTTTCTGTGATTTACTAAAATATATTTGCCGCAGCTAAAGTTCTTTGTTTAATAACAAAGGTTAATTTAGTTGCTCTAATTTCAACTGCTTCTTATTTAATTTTAATTCTGATCGATAAGTACAATGACAGAATTGATGAATGAGTGAATAAATTATTGCTTATTAGGCTCTTACAAGTCTATATTATTTAAAATAGTTTTGTCCACTTTCTTAATGGTAATTAATCAGAATTAAAAATAGTTTAAGGTATTTAGTCAAAAGTTTAAAATAAGGTATAATCTTTGATGTATATAATTCAGCTAAAAGTCAGATTTTTAAATAGCAGTTTTATTTAACTGATTTTTGAGAAATTTATTTTATATTTAACAATATATTTATTTTCTGCGGTAAATATAGTATATTTGGCCTTTTACGTGGAGGCTATTCTTTTAACGAAGGATTTATGATATGAAAACTTTTACTAAAATATTACTTTCTGTTACGCTGGCGGTAGTTTATCTTACCGGTTACGGCGCTCATTTACCATTAGCCGATAACCACGATGGGATTTATATACCTAAGTCGCCGGTAGTACACCAGGCTGGAGCATCAATTTGGGGTGCACAAGCCGGTCAGTCGGTAGCTGGTTTTTTTAAAACAGATTTTAGCCGGATGACTTTGTATAAGATAGTAACTAAAACTATTAGTACGCCTAAAAAATATCCGTATCAGTTTACGGCTAATTCGGCGCCGGCTTCGGCTTTAGGAACAAGTTTATACAATGCGGCTATCACTTGGGACGAAGGTAAATTAAAACCAACCTTAACGGCTTATCCTAATCCATCGAAAGGTAAATTTACTATTTCTTTAGCCCAGGCCTCTAATGCCAAATACAAAATAACCGTATCCAATACCATTGGTAATGTTATTAAAAATATTTCTGTGCCCGATTCGTTACGAAATCCCGAAATAAATTTCGATTTATCTGAATCGCCGGCTGGTATTTATTTTTACAGCTTGTATGTAAACGATAAAATGGTTGAAACCAAGCGCCTGATTCTACAACAATAAAAACCAGTTTTTTTCGATATTAAATAGCCGGCCCCGCAAAGCCGGCTATTTTTTTATATTTATTCCGGGCCAACTCTTTTATAAAAGGTAATTTTCTTAATTTCGGGGATTATTTCAGATTCATTTATGAATATTAATTATAACAAGATTAATAACATTATTGGCTGGATCGTTTTTGTGATAGCCGCTTTTGTATACGGAACTACCATTGAGCCGACGGCCAGCTTTTGGGATGCCGGCGAATTTATAGCGTGTTCTTATAAGTTACTAGTGCCGCATCCGCCCGGGGCTCCTTTTTACTTACTTGTGGGCCGTATCTTTTCTATGTTTGCCGGCGGCAATGTACTTTTAGTAGCTCCGCTCATTAACTTTTTATCGGCGCTGGTAAGTGCAGGTACGGTATTGTTTTTATTCTGGACCATTACCATTCTGGCCCGCAAACTCTTGTTCTCAACCAACCATAATTTAGCTACCGGTCAGGCTTTATTAGTTATGGGCAGCGGAATAGTAGGGGCGCTGGCCTTTACTTTCAGCGATTCTTTCTGGTTTTCGGCGGTAGAGGCGGAAGTATACGGCATGTCGTCGTTCTTTACGGCTTTTGTATTCTGGGCCATGCTGCGTTGGGAAAGTACCGCTACCGATACAGCAGCTGCCGATAAATGGCTTATCCTGATTGCGTATATGTTTGGCTTATCTATCGGGGTACACTTACTTAATTTGCTAGCCATACCGGCCTTAGCTTTTATTTTTTATTATCGTACGCAAAATAAAACCACGCGGGGTAAAGCCATTCTAACCTTTATAATAAGTGCGGTAATTATAGGAATTATTTTGTGGGGCATCATTCCGGGTTTACCTGCTTTGGCCGGCGATTTGGAGGTATTTTTTATTAATACCTTTGGCTTACCTTTTGGCAGCGGTATTATTATCTTTTTGCTGTTGTTTTTAGGCGCTATTTACTTTGGTTTCCGGTATTCGTTCCGGAAAAATAACCACTTTCTCAATACCGCGCTTTTATGTTTTGTATTTATTCTTATCGGTTATTCTTCTTATCTTATTATTCCCATCCGGTCGGCCTACGACCCCACCATCGATGAGAACGATCCGGAGAACATTGTAAGCTTTGTTTCTTACCTGAAACGGGAGCAATACGGCGACCGTCCTTTATTATTCGGGCCGCAGTTTACCGCCGAAGTAATCGATCAGAAGGAAGGTGCACCCCGTTATATAAAAGGAAAAGACAAGTACGAAGTTGTAGATTATAAAATAGAGCCGGTTTACGATCCGAAGGACATGAGCTTTTTGCCGCGGATTTATAGCAACCAGCCCCAGCACATTCAAGAATATAAAAAGTGGACTACCATTCAGGAAGGGCGTAAACCCACCATGGGCGAAAATTTAGCTTTCCTGTTTAAATACCAGTTTGGGCACATGTACTGGCGCTATTTTCTCTGGAATTTTGTGGGTCGCGACGGCGATGTGCAGAATTCCGGAGTTTTATGGCCTACCGAATCGAACCAGAATTTGCCGGAACGCATTGCTAACAGCAAAGCTCGTAATAATTTTTATATGCTGCCGCTTATTTTGGGTATTGTGGGCTTGATTTACCAGGTACGCCGCCGCCAGCGCGATGCTTTTATTGTGGGCTTGTTATTTTTGTTTACCGGTATTGCCATTGCCTTGTACCTGAATCAGCCGCCCATTGAGCCGCGGGAACGCGATTATACCTTTGCCGGTTCTTTTTATGCATTTGCCATTTGGATTGGATTGGGCGTAATTGGTTTGGCTGATTTGCTGCAGAAAGTATTAAAAGCCGATATGCCCCGCGCTGCGGTAGCCACGCTGTTGAGTTTAAGTGTACCGGTCATTATGGCGGCTCAGGGCTGGGACGATCACGACCGGTCAGACCGGTTTAATTCTATTGATTCGGCTAAAAATTTATTGAGTTCCTGTGCTCCTAATGCTATTTTGTTTACCAACGGCGATAACGATACCTTCCCGTTGTGGTATGCCCAGGAAGTAGAAGGTTTCCGGACCGACGTACGGGTAGCCGTTTTAAGTTACCTGAACACCGACTGGTACGTAGATCAGATGAAACGCCGATCATACAAATCTGAACCTTTGCCGATTTCGCTCGAAACAGAAAACTACCGCCAAGGCACCAACGATTACCTGCCGTTTGTAGAGCGGGCCGAAGTAAAAGGCGGCATGGACTTAAAACGCTACATGCAACTGGTAAAAGATAATCATCCGGTATTGCAGGTAGCGGCCCAGAATGCCAAACCTTTCATGTCTTTCCCGACAAAAAACTTTTACCTGGATGTAGATAAAAATGCTGTTATCCAAAACAACGCCGTGCCGAAAGACCGGCAAGCCCAAATTGTGGATCAGTTAAACTGGAATATTGGCAAATCGGCAATTGAGAAGAAACACCTTATTATTCTGGATATCTTGGCCACCAACAACTGGAAGCGCCCGGTATACTTTTCTACTACAGTAAGTTCTTCCGATTACATGAACCTGCAGCCTTATTTTCAGTTAGAAGGTTTGGCTTACCGGGTCGTGCCGGTTAAGAATGCGGATCCGAACGCCGAAGGTTTTGTCCAAAAAGATATCATGTACCAAAACATGATGAATAAATTTGCCTGGCGTAACCTGGACAACCCGCGTATTTTTTACGATGAAAGCTACGTAAGTCAGTTACCGCCTAATACACGCGATAAGTTTTACCGTTTAGCTACCGCTTACCTGGCCGCTGGTGATAAAGCCAAAGCCAAGCAGGTGATGGACCGGTGTTTTGCAGCCATGCCCGATAAATCGATTCCGTACGATTATTACACCCCGCAGTTCATAGAACCATTGGTGCAGGTAGGCGAACAAAAACGCGCTGAAGAAATACTGGATGTAATGGCGAAGCGCTCTACCAAAGCCCTGGATTATTATTCTACTCTTCCCGACGGCGCCTTGTTTGATCGTGAAATTCAAACCAATTTCATGATTTTGCAGCAGTTGGTGCTGGCCTCCCGCGCGATGGGCAAAGAAGAACGGGCTGCCGAGTTAGAACAACTTTTTATGAAGTATTACGGTAACCGCTAATAATAACATCACTTAAAATAAAAGAACCGGTTTGCAACCGGTTTTTTATTTTATAGATAATAATGCCAAATAGTAATAACCCTATACCTAAATCTATACTCTTATTGTGGTCAACTTGCAAAGATCTATTGATTAGAATAACTTACAGGTAAAAATTAGTAAAACTTGTATCACCTAGTTCCCTTTCTAAACAAAAGATCCTTCTGGGATGATAAGAGAAGCTTTTTCCTGGACAGGAACGGGGTTAATCAATTTGGTATAATATAAGGGCCATTCATGCCTACTACAGTTATTTTGCAGCGTTTATTGTGTTATGGAGCGCAGCAAGAGTTTGCGTCTTCAATTCCCTTAGCTTTAATTAATTAATCCAAGACTTAAATATTTCATTCTAAGCAGCACTAATTAAAAGATAAAAGCACTTGCCAGATATTTACTGGGAAGTGCTTTTAGTAAATAGGTCAGTCTGTTTTAGGGTTAGGCTGTTACAATAAAATTTAGCAGGTTAGAAAAGGTTGATTTAGTGACGAATAAAGGAATCTTCAAGAAGGAAATTAATTTTATTTGTTAATAGTAATTAAAGTTTTGATTTTCAGATTAAAGTTGGTTTCGAATGGCTGATCGCCATAACCATATATCATAAAAGACACTTTCTTACCTTCTTTCATGTATTCGTTTAGCGTTTTAATATTAACGCCCTCCAGTTCTATTGTTTGTTCAATATCGGGATAAGCAGCTACTTGTTTTAAATCTGTTGCTTTTACGGTGCCTATCTTCAGAAATTTATCAATATTGCTTCCGGACAAAGCAAAATACAATTCTCCTTCTACCATTACTTTGTCGGAACTACTCTTAAAATCCGATAGGGAATACGTTACTTTATCCAAATTTAAATACTCCAGGTTATTTTTGTATTCTTGGATGATACTGTTGCCAAAATCAATAATTTGTACGGGTGGTGTAAGGTTTTCATTGCCGGTGTTGACATAGACACTAACCGAATCAGTAGTGGATAATTCAGTTAAAATTAATCCTTCTGTGTCCTCTTTAGAGCAGGAAGAAAAACAGAACATAAGAGCAAATAGAATTGCTGAAATGGAATTAACGGTTGCTTTCAATGTAATTAATTTTAGGTGGTTATTTTTTATTGATAAATGAATTTAATTTAAAAGGTATAATTATTTTTCTGTTTCCCAGTGATTATGGTGCCATGATTTTTATATAAGGTAAATGGTTATTACAAGTTATAACTTTTATATAATATATGAATATACTAATTTTAATATAAAAGGTTTTAGGTATTTATATTTAAATAGTTAAATAATATACTTTAAATTAAAAATATGTAAATCTTGAAATAGATGTGCAGTTTTCTTGAACTAAATGAACAGTTTTCTTTTAATTATTTTATTTTGTAATAGTAGATAATGGCAGAAAATTTATTCAGCCGAGGTTTAAGGCTGTTTATTTGATATTTGTATTTCCAACGATTATGCTTTTCCTGATTTTCTGTACATCAATAATAAAAACGGCATCTTTTAAAACCAACTTCAGGCCAGCATTGGGTATACATCTCATTCGTTCATAGGAAATGATATTGTGGGTAACAACAATGATGCTTTGCCCGATATTTCTACGCTGGATATGCTGACGGCCGATAACCGACTGCAAAAGCTTTTATTTGCACCCGACAATTACTAAAAATTTGATCTGAATTTAAAAAGCGGTTTTCATTACCAGTATATGCGCAACATGCTGCAGGTGAATAATGGCGACAGCACTTTTACTGAAGTGGGGCAATTAGCCGGCGTTGCTAATACCGATTGGAGCTGAGTACCTTTATTTGCTGATTATGATGGCTGGAAAGACCTGTTTGTAATAAATAGGGTGTTGCTCGATTGTACTAATCAAGATTTTATAAATACCCACTAATTTGCTCTAAGCCGAAATGCAAAATAGCTTATAATATTAAAGCTATAGTTATTTGCTTATTTTTAAAGGTATTATATAAATAAAATTTACGATATTGTTCTGGTAATGCAGGGCCTATAACAAAAACTTATTCTATTAACCACCACATATCTAATGAAACGACGAAATTTTGTTTTTAAGAGTTTAGCAGCTGGTTCTGCTGCGCTAACCTTGGGTTCGCCAGTATTGGCATCGGGCACCAATATGCTAGCTCCTGAAAAACCTGCTCCATTTCCGGCTGTTCCTAAACATAAATTTAAACTTAATTATGCCCCGCACTTCGGTATGTTTCAGAAAACTGCCGGCGATGACCTGATAAAGCAACTGCAGTTTATGGCTGACCAGGGGTTTACGGCTTTGGAAGACAATGGCATGATGGGTCGCCCGGTAGAAATGCAGGAGAAAATAGGCAAAGAACTGGCCCGCCTGGGTATGACCATGGGCGTATTTGTGGTGGATAAAGGCGGCAACGGGGCCAATACCTTGGCCGCGAATAAAAAAGAACATGTTGATATATTTTTGAACGGATGTCGCCGGGCCGTGGAAGTGGCCAAACGGGTAAATGCCAAATGGATAACCGTAGTACCCGGCGATTTTGAACGCAATCTGCCTATTGGCGTGCAGACCGGTCATGTAATAGAAGCCTTACGCCGGGGTGCCGGAATTTTGGAGCCGCACGGCATTACCATGGTTTTAGAGCCCTTGAGCGATACCCCGGATTTATTTCTGCGCACTTCCGACCAAACTTACATGATTTGTAAAGGCGTGAACAGTCCTTCCTGTAAAATATTGTTTGACATTTACCACATGCAAAAAAATGAAGGCCGCATTATTTACAACCTCGATAAGACCTGGGATGAAATTGCTTATATCCAGATTGGGGATGAGCCAGGGCGAAAAGAACCGGGTACCGGAGAAATAAACTATCAGAATGTATTTAAACATATTTATAACAAAGGCTATAAAGGTGTAATGGGCATGGAACATGGTAATGCAATGCCGGATAAAAAAGGCGAGCAAGCGGTAATAGATGCTTATGCCCAGGCTGATGGCTTTGTTGTTTAATCCCTGAATTCCGGAAATACAACTTCAATAATAAGATGCAATTCAAAAAAAAGTATTATTTGCTTAGTTGGGTAGTAATTATTGTATTAATTAAAGTTTCGGTTGTTAAAGTAACAGCGCAAACAGCATCTGCTGAATTTAAACAATATAAAGAACTTATACCGGGTACTTCGGTAAGTTTTGAGCTAGCGCCCGTTCCGGGCGGCGAATTTTTAATGGGTAGTCCCGCAACCGAAGTCGGCCGGAAAGACGATGAAGGGCCTCAGCATAAAGTTAAGATTGAGCCCTTCTGGATGGGTTCGCACGAAGTAAGCTGGGATGAATTTGAGATTTTTGTGTACCGCGAAATTGAAAAGCAGTCGATGAATGCTTCTTCTATGAACAAAACCAGTACGGCCGATGCGGTTTCCCGTCCTAGTCCGCCTTATTTGGATATGACCTTTGGTATGGGGAAAAACGGCTTCCCGGCAATTAACATGACCCAGTTTGCGGCGCTTACTTATTGTAAATGGTTAACGGCTAAAACCGGGCATTTTTACCGGTTGCCTACCGAAGCAGAGTGGGAATATGCCTGCCGGGCCGGGGCTACTACCGCGTATGCTTTCGGCGATGATAAAAGTAACTTAGATGATTATGCCTGGAGTTATAATAACAGCCAGGCCGGCACCAAAAAAGTTGGTAGCAAAAAGCCCAATGCCTGGGGGCTTTATGATATGCACGGTAATGTAGCCGAATGGACTTTAGACCAATATAATCCGGAATATTATGCGCAGTTTACCAAAGGAGCTGCTACAAATCCCTGGCTAAAGCCCACTAAATTATATGCGCATGCGTTACGGGGCGGTTCCTGGGACGATGATCCGGCAGCTCTGCGCAGTGCTGCCCGGCAATTTTCCAAGCCAGTCTGGAAACAGCGCGACCCGCAAATCCCGAAAAGCCAATGGTGGTTTACCGATGCGCCATTTATTGGATTCCGGATAGTGAGGCCACTGAAGCAACCATCTCCGGAAGAAATTGCCAAGTACTGGGCGGAGCCAATAAAAGACTTTGGCGGCTAAACTTATTATTCACCACAAAACATGTTTCACTCTAAATATATTTTGCTATGAGCAACAAAGAACAAAATTATAGTCCGTCCGGGTTTACCCGGCGCGATTTTGTAAAAGGATCGGCTGCCCTGGTGGGAGGTGCACTGGTAAGCCAATTGCCCTTTGTAGGCGCTTATGCCGCCGGTAGCGATACCTTAAAAATAGCAGTAGTAGGTTGTGGCGGCCGCGGAACCGGCGCAGCTATTCAGGCTTTGAGCACCAAGGAAAGCGTAAAGTTAGTGGCCATGGCCGATGCTTTCCGCGATCGTTTGGATGATAGCTATAATAATATTTCCCAGAAGTTTGAAAACGATAAAAAGCGGGTAGATGTACCGGAGAAAAACAAGTTTACCGGTTTCGACGGTTATAAAAAAGCTATTGCCTTAGCCGATGTGGTAATTCTGACTACACCGCCGGGTTTCCGGCCGCTTCATTTCGAAGAAGCGGTAAGACAAGGCAAACACGTGTTTCTGGAAAAGCCGGTGGCAACCGACGCTCCGGGTGTGCGGCAGGTGTTGGCGGCGGCCGAAGAAGCAAAAAAGAAAAATTTAAAAGTAGTAATGGGTTTGCAGCGCCGGTATCAGAATGCTTATTTAGAAACCATAAAGCGCTTAAACGACGGAGCTATTGGCGATATAGTAGGAGCCCAGGCTTATTGGCATAACGCCGGCGTATGGGTACGTCCGCGGCAGGCCGGCCAAACCGAAATGGAATACCAGATGCGAAATTGGTATTATTTTAACTGGCTCTGCGGCGACCACATAAACGAGCAGCACATCCACAATATTGATGTGGTGAACTGGGTAAAAAATGGTTATCCGGTAAGTGCGCAGGGTATGGGCGGCCGTCAGGTGCGCAATGGCATTGACCACGGCGAAATTTACGATCACCACTTTGTTGAATTTACTTATGCCGATGGTACTATTCTGAACAGCCAGTGCCGTCATATACCTAATACCATGAACCGGGTAGAAGAAACTTTCTCGGGCTCTAAAGGACGGGCTACCCTTTCAGGCGATGGCAAAGGCATTATAACCGATCTGAAAGGAAATGTTATCTACAACTACCGGGGTAAAGATGATCCGAATCCGTACCAAACCGAACATGATATTTTATTTGCGGCTATCCGGGATAATAAACCTTATAACAACGCCGAAATTGCCGCTAAAAGCACCATGTCCGCTATTATGGGTCGGATGGCAACGTATTCGGGACAAGTAATTAAATGGGAAGATGCTTTAAATTCCGACATGAGCTTGATGCCTAAAGCATTTGCCTGGGATGCCGAAACACCCACCAAACCAGATGCCGAGGGCCGTTATCCGATTCCTACTCCCGGTATAACAAAAGTAATTTAAGCTGAATATTTTACGAATCTTGCATTTTAATTTATCCAGCTAATTAATTTACAACCACAATCTCTTCTTTAAGCAGGAATAGGTTGTGGTTGTAATATTTTTCTTTCGGGCAGCATATCCGTATTGCCTATAAAAACAGCTTTTCATTTTGAATAGTATTTTAAAGAGACTGCTTCTTTGGTCTCTTTTGTTCGCCGGGCCTGCTGTACAGGCCCAAACCAAGATAAAACAACGGTTTGAATATGTCCGCCCCGCGATGGGCACGCTTTTCCGCATTGTTATGTATGCGGATTCGGAGCCAAAAGCATTGACAGCTGCCAATGCTGCTTTCCGGCGCATAGAAGAGTTAAATAAGATTTTAAGCGATTATGACCCTGATAGTGAACTTAGCCATTTATCAGCGACTAGTGGCAGTGGACGCGCTGTTAGTTTAAGCCCGGATTTATGGTATATCCTGCACAAATCGCTTCAGGTTTCAAAACAAACCCAGGGTGCCTTTGATGTTACCATTGGCCCGATAGTACAGCTTTGGCGCCGGGCCCGCCGGCAACACGAATTACCTTCCGATACGGCCATTACCCGGGCAAAGCGCCTGGTAGGTTACCGCCATATTATTTTAAATCCGCAAGTTAAAACCGCCCAGTTGCGCGTAGCCGGCATGCAACTGGATATGGGAGCTATTGGTAAAGGATATGCCGTTGACGAAGCCATGAAAGTTTTAAAAGCCCGAAACATCAAATCGGCGCTGGTAGATGGCGGCGGAAATATTGTCGTTAGCCGGGCGCCGCCGGGAACCAAAGGCTGGATAATTGATTTGCAGACTTTACCGGGCGGAAACAAGCTGGAGCCGAAAAAGATTATTTTAAAGCACCAGGGAATTGCCACCTCCGGCGATCTGTACCAATATGTAGAAGTAAATAATACGCGTTATTCGCATATTGTAAACCCTTTCACCGGTATTGGCCTTACCGACCAAAGCCATGTAACGGTTATCACAAAAAATGGTACCGATGCGGATTGGCTTTCTACCAGTTTAAGCGTGCTCAGTCTGGTTGATGGTGAGGCTTTAATCAAAAAAATGCCCCAAACCGCGGCCATTATTATTAAAATTAATAATAATGTTTTAGAACAGTGGCAATCTAATAGGTATAAACGCTATTTTAAAAATAATCGGCTGTAAGCATCTTTTTGCATTTGGCCAGTTTAAACTGGAGAGCCGGAGAAGTTGCTTCTTTCAGGTGAATGAGCAATTCTAAATTCAGAACTCCTTCAGAAAATGTTTAAGGCCGGTTACCAAAGGCCAGGCCAAAGGTAATCCGCGAATCATGGCGTTTGCGGTCGACCTCTACTATGCTTTCATAATTATTTTCGTAGCTCGACCGGATGGTAACCCATTTGCTCAGGGGCAATTCCAACGATAAAATAGTATTCCAGCGAACATTAGAAAAATCATTCAGTGCCGGCTGCACAAACGTAATATGAGTGAACCGCACTTTATCCTGCAAAAAACTATGTTTACCTTTTAAGCGGGTAGAATTGCGTTGGGTAGTCAGGGTGGGGCTTTCCCGGAAATTGGTTGCTTCGTGAATAATCGCACTGGTGAGCGAAAGGGTATTTTGGGGTGTCTGGTATAGCCGCAGGCCAATGCCGGCTCCCACTAATTTCCGAAGGTCTATTCCCCGGAGATTACTGGTTTCGATGGTAGCCATTCCAAATCCGTAAATCCGGTTTTCTTTTAATACATCCAGAAACAAATCTACATAAGTATCGCGCTCGGCCAGCACGTTATTTTGTTTGCCGTAAGTAAAGCGCGGATTGGTTGTTAAGGTAATAACCGGTCCGCTAACGGTAAGTTCGGTGCGCAAAACTACCAAGGTTCGGTTAATGTTGCCGCGGGTAAAATTTCCGTCGCCGATAAACCGGTAACTCAGGCTATCGAACCAAACTGGCTTTTTACGGGGCAGAAGCGAAGCGTTATTGTCCTGGTGAATAATGGTATCTGGCGTAATAATCTGAGCCTGGGCAGATAGAGTTGCTAAAAATAAAAAGCTAAGAAGCAGGAAAGTAAGAGAAAAACATTTGTTCATAGGCAAAAGCTGTATTAAAAAATTGGACTGATTTTGCTTGGATTGTTGATGAGGTGCAAAACAGCCGGTTACTTAAATATGGTACAAACTTATGACAGAAGTTTTAGGAATAAAATATCTGCTTTACTTTCTAAAGAATGCAGCTAAGATTACTGCTATATCAAACACCTGAATTTTAAAGTTTAAGAGAATTCAACAGCTACTTTCATTATCTAATTAACTTACCCCGTTTCGGTGAAACAGATTTAAAGAAGAAATTTACCCGATTCAGCTATATTTGTCTTTGCTAAGTATAAAGTTAAATTGGATGGCAGCAGATTTTGAAGACGCTTTTGAATTGCCCAAAAAAGCTTTAGAGGATAAAGCCCGTTTACAGGCCATCATTGATACGGCTATTGACGGGATTGTTACCATTGATGCTACCGGCATAATAGAAAGTGTAAACCCGGCGGTGGCCCGCATTTTCGGCTATCAACCGGAGGAAGTAATTGGCCGCAATATTAAAATACTGATGCCGGAACCAGACCGGGGCCAGCACGATAATTACCTGCAAAATTATCACCAAACCGGAACCGGCAATATTATTGGCAAAGGCCGGGAAGTTTTGGGCCGCCGCAAAGATGGTACGGTTTTCCCGTTTTTACTTTCTATCAGTCAGTTAAAATTACAGGATAAAATGCTGTTTACCGGCATTATCCACGATATTTCGAACCTGAAAAAAGCCGAAGCTGCTTTTCACGAAAGCGAAAATAAGATTAATGCTATTATTGAGGCGGCGGTAGACGGCATTATCACCATCGACACGCGGGGCATCATGGAAATGGTAAACCCGTCGGCGGCTAAATTGTTTGGTTTCGAAGCCGCCGAATTGTTGGGCAAAAGCATTAACGTGTTAATGCCGGAGCCTGATAAAAGCCGCCATGATACCTACATTAATAATTACCAGGTTACCGGTCATAAAAAAATAATTGGTATTGGCCGCGAGGTAACCGGCCAGCGTAAAGACGGCTCTACTTTCCCGTTTTATCTGAGCATCAGCGAAGTGCAACTGATAGACCGGAAAGTATATACCGGTTTTATCCACGATGTTTCCGGGCAAAAATTAAACGAAGAAAAACTGCGGCGCTATGCCGCCGAACTGGAACGCAGTAATTTAGAGTTGCAGGATTTTGCCTACGTGTCGTCGCACGATTTGCAGGAACCCTTGCGTAAAATCCAAGCCTTCGGCGACCGCCTGCGCACCAAAGAGCAAGCCAATTTAAGCGACCAGGGCAAAGATTACGTAGACCGGATGCTGAATGCCGCCTCCCGGATGCAGAATTTAATAAACGATTTACTGGCTTTTTCGCGGGTAACCACCAAATCTAAACCTTTTGTAAAAGTAAGCCTGGATAAAATTTTAGCGGAAGTTTTATCGGACCTGGAAATTACCATCGAAAAAACCAATGCCGACATTCAGCGCACCGCTTTACCCGAAATAGAAGCGGAGCCCACCCAAATGCGGCAGCTGTTTCAAAATCTGATCAGCAATGCTATTAAGTTTCGGAAAGAAAACGAAAGGCCCGTTATTAAAATTTCGGCCCGGCAAATTCAGCGGCAGGCGCACCTGACGGCTACGCCCGGCGATGAATCAATCGAAATTGACATAGAAGATAATGGCATTGGATTTGAAGAGAAATACCTGGACCGGATATTTAATATTTTTCAGCGATTGGAAGGTCAGAAATACGAAGGATCGGGCATTGGTCTGGCCATTTGCCGCAAAATTGCCATCCGGCACGGCGGCGATATTACAGCCCGCAGCCAACCCGGTGTAGGAACCCGGTTTATTATTACTTTAGCTACCAAACAACCCCAGCAATAGTTGCATCATCTATGAGTATGAACAATAAAAGCATGATTATTCTAATTGCCGACGACGATGCCGAAGACCGGATGCTGTTAAAAGAAGCACTGGAAGAAACCCGGCTCAAAAATGCCCTGCAGTTTGTAGAAAACGGCGAAGAATTAATAGATTACCTGCACAATCGCGGCAAGTTTACGGATAAAGATAAACATCCCTTACCCGGCCTGATTTTGCTGGATTTAAATATGCCCAAAAAAGATGGCCGCGAAGCGCTGAAAGAAATAAAGGAAGATCCGCACCTGCGCCTGATACCAGTAGTGGTACTCACTACCTCCAAAGCCGAAGAAGATATATTAAAAACGTATGATTTAGGCGTTAGTTCTTTTATAACCAAACCAGTTACGTTTGCCTCATTGGTAGACATGATGAAAACCCTGAGTACCTACTGGTTTGAACTGGTGCAATTACCGAAAATGTAGATTTTAGCAGTTAGCTTTTAGCAGTTAGCGTTTAGCTTTTGTCTAAATAGTTGTAGATAAATAATCTATATGTTGATTTGAGATTTGTTCTTCCGGTGATTTTTTTATGCTGAATACACCAGAGTTGAATCTGTTTGCACCTTAATTTTATTTACTGATGTTACGCAAATACTTATTAAGTATCTATTTTCAGGTATTGAAGTTCAAATTTGTAATTCTGGGAATTCAAGAATTCCGGGAGAAAACTATTTAGTAGGCAGCTAAATAGTTTCCTTCTGAATGACACAGGTGAGTTACTTAAAATCAAAAAATCTTGACTTTTGCGTAACATCAGTTATCTATTAAAGCAATATATATTCTGTTATTGTACTTAACTATTATAGTTCACCATGCTGCGCCATACTTGTTTTGCTATATATTCTTCAATAAGCTAACTGCTAACCGCTAATCATTAAAAGCTCAAAAAATGCCCGATAATATTAGAATACTGTTGGTAGATGACGATGAGGATGATTTTATCATTACGCGGGATATTATTACGGATATTCCGGGACGGCATTATCACCTGGACTGGACCGATTCTTTTGATGAAGCTTTGGACCTGATTAACCAGAAAAAGCACGACGTGTACCTGGTCGATTACCGTTTAGGAGCCCGCGACGGGCTGGAACTCATCAACCAAGCAATTGCTAGTGGCTGTACGGCTCCTTTAATTTTGCTAACCGGCCAGAGCGACCGTGAAACCGACGAAAAAGCCATGCGCCTGGGCGCTTCCGATTATTTAGTAAAAGGTACTTTTAATCCTTTCGATTTAGAACGCTCCATCCGGTACAGCATTGAACACGCTAACAACCTGGACCAGATTCAGGTGCTGAATGCTGAACTGGAACAACGCGTTATTGCCCGTACCCAGGAGTTAGCGGAGGCCATAACAAAACTGGAAGAAACCAATAAAAGCTTATTTGAAGCCCAGCAGGAAATCAGGAAAGCTTTGCAAAAAGAAAAAGAACTACACGAACTCAAATCGCGGTTTGTAACTATTGCTTCGCACGAGTTTCGTACGCCTTTAAGCACCGTTTTGTCTTCGGCATCGCTTATTGGTAAATACAAGCTCACCGAAGAAGACGACAAAAGGCAGAAGCACGTCAACCGTATTAAATCCGCAGTAAGTAACTTAACGGCCATTCTCAACGATTTTCTGTCGCTGAGCCGCATTGAGGAAGGTAAAATATACAACGTGCCTACTACCTTTGAACTGGTGTTTTTTACTACCGAAATTGTAGAAGAAATGCAAGGCTATTTAAAAGTAGGGCAACAAGTTTATTACCAGCACCAAGGCCAGGTAGATCCGGTAATGCTGGATAAACAATTATTAAAAAATATCATCCTCAATTTGCTTTCCAACGCCAGCAAGTATTCGGGTGAAGGCAAAAAAATATTGCTTTCTACCGAAATCAGTCCGGATTACGTGAAGGTTGCAGTAAAAGACGAAGGTATTGGTATTCCGGAGGCCGACCAGGCACATTTGTTTACGCCATTTTTCCGGGCGCAGAACGCTACCAATTACGAGGGAACCGGCTTGGGGCTGAACATTGTTAAAAGGTACGTAGATATTATGCGTGGCACCCTGCACTACGTGAGTGTAATAAACCAGGGCACCACCTTTACCGTTCAATTTCCGAGAAACACTGACTTATGAAAAAAATATTGCTGATAGAAGACAACCAGGAAATACGGGAAAATATAGCCGAAATTTTGTCGCTGGCTAATTACGAAATTCTGGAAGCCGAACACGGGAAAGCCGGGGTAGAGCTGGCCAAAACCGAAAATCCGGATCTGATTATCTGCGATATTATGATGCCCCAGCTAGACGGTTACGGCGTATTGCACCTGTTGGGTAAAAACCCAGCTACTTCCGGTATTCCTTTTATTTTCCTCACGGCCAAATCCGAAAAACAAGACTTCCGGAAAGGCATGAACTTAGGCGCCGACGATTACTTAATAAAACCTTTCGATGACCTGGAGCTGCTGGATGCCGTGGAAATGCGGCTGAAAAAAAACGAAGTTTTAAAAGCAGAGTTTCAGAAAAATGCTGCCGGCTTGCAGGAGTTTATCCAGGAGGCCAAGGAAGTTGGCGATTTAAACCAGATTATTTCGCAGGAACAAAAAATATCTTGCATCAAGAAAAAGCACCAGTTGTTTGCTGAAGGCAATTATCCTAATGCTTTGTTTTTCCTGAATAAAGGCCGGGTAAAAACCTATAAAACCAACGAAGAAGGCCGGGAATATATTACTAATTTATACAAAGACGGCGATTTTATTGGCTACGTAGACTTACTGGAAGACCAGGCTTACCGTGAATCGGCGGTGGCGCTGGAAGATTCCGAAATATGCATTATACCCAAAGAAGATTTCTTTTCGCTGCTGCACAACAACCGGGAAGTAGCCCATAAATTTATTAAAATATTGTCGGATAACCTGGCCGAGAAAGAAGAACGCTTGTTGCAACTGGCTTATAATTCGGTACGCAAACGGGTAGCCGAAGCCTTGCTGTTGGTAGAAAAGCAATACCAGCAAGACAAAGGCACAAATTTCCAGGTTGCCATTTCCCGCGAAGATTTAGCCAACCTGGTTGGCGCCTCCAAAGAAACCGTCATCCGTACGCTTTCGGATTTTAAAGACGAAAAGCTGATTTCTATTGACGGCGGTAAAATAACCATTATCAATTCGGATAAATTAGCCCGTATGCGGAATTAGTTTTTCGTCTTTATTACTTGGGCTATTCAGTCTTAGCAGCTTAAAATATTTCTCTCCGAAAAAATAACCGTCGGCTATTGTGATTGTCCTCAATCATAACTTTAATGCCGCGAGCGTCCACGCTCGTGGCTAGCTATTGCGCTGGCCTCTGGTCAATAGCACGAGGCTGTCTTTACGCTTGGTTGCGCTTTAAAAGATATTCCTTCTATAATTTACCTCTAATTTAAAGATAGTTAGATGCTTAGCTTAATGAGTTATCCTTTAAACAGAAGAATGGGTT
>Ga0210040_10001624_pt1 | contig 33427 bp, 34 predicted proteins | sample CryGeyCG12114_NA_FD_185462 | JGI IMG/M metagenome (GOLD analysis project Ga0210040, IMG submission 185462) | Groundwater microbial communities from aquifer - Crystal Geyser CG19_WC_8/21/14_NA (SPAdes) (version 2) | ecosystem: Environmental > Aquatic > Deep subsurface > Groundwater | place: USA...
CGCAGCGTCGCGCTGGGCGGCCGCTGCGGCCGCAGACGCTTCGGCGGCCGCCTCGAAGGCGAGCCGGATCGACGGGTGGCGTGCGGTGTAATCGAGTGCCGGGGTGAACACGTCGAGGCCCGGCCAGTCCGGTGCCTCGCCTTGCCCGGCCAGCCAGGCGGTGAGCGCATCGCGCGCCGTCGCCAGCTCCTCCGGCGTCTTGCCGAGGATCGCCGTCGCCAGCAGCGACGACGACGCCTGCCCCAGCGCGCAGGCGCGGACCAGCAGCCCCACCTCGCTCACCCGCCCCTCGCCATCGACGTTGACGTCCACCGTGACGCGGCTGCCGCAGATCGGCGAGCGCCTCTCCGCCGTTGCCTGTGCGTGCGCCAGCCGCTCGTGGTGGGGAATCGAGGCCGCCAGCCGCAGGATCTCGGTATTGTAAAGCGGCGCGCTCACCGGTCTGCGTCCGCTGCATTGTCCGCCGGGGCGGGCGTGCGCGCCCCGAACACCGGCAGCCCGCGCCGCCTGCGGTCGACGAAGTCGGCGATGCCCGCGCTGGTCGCGTTGAGCAGCGGATAGGTGCGCGAGGCGGTCATCCAATCGGGTCGCCGTGCGGGTCCGCCGCGCATGGTGTCCACCACCAGCGCCGCGAGCAGGAAGGCGAGGCTGGCGAGGATCAGCCCCTTGAGCGCGCCGAAACCGAAGCCGAGCGCCCGGTCCACCGGCCCCAGGATCGACGTCCGCGTCCGCGCCCCGATCGCCCGCGCCACCAGCCGCCCACCGAAGTAGACGAGGCCGGCGATAACTGCGAAGGCCAGCACCGCCGCACCCGAGACGGTGCCGACGACGTGGGTCAGCGCCTGCGACACCGGAATGTGGAACAGCTTCAGCGCAGCGACGATCGCCACCCAGGCGAACAGCGACAGTACCTCGGTCACGAAGCCACGGATGAACCCCATCACCGCCGCGCCCGCGACCAGCAGCAGCACGATGACATCGAGAGAAGTGAGCCCCATCCGCTCTCAATAGGAGGCCCGCGGCCGTACCGCTAGCCCGGGCTGGCAGCGATGGGCGCCCTCGCTACCGCCCCAGCATGTGGTCGACGAACCGCCCCAGGTTGCGGAAGCCCGACAGCGTCATCGCGCTCGCGTCGCCCGCCATCGCCGCCGGCACCAGCGCGCGCTCGAAGCCGAGCTTGCCCGCTTCCTTGAGCCTCAGGGCCCCGTGCGCAACGGGCCGCACCTCGCCCGACAGCGCGATCTCGCCGAACGCCACCGCGTCGGCAGGCACCGGCCGTTCGGACAGCGCGGACACCACCGCCGCCGCCACCGCAAGGTCCGCCGCCGGGTCCTGCACCCGATAGCCGCCGGCGATGTTGAGATACACTTCGGCCGACGAGAAGGAGAGCCCGCACCGCGCCTCCAGCACCGCCAGCACCATCGCCAGCCGTCCCGAATCCCAGCCGACCACCGACCGTCGCGGCGTCGCCCCGCTCGCCAGCCGCACCACCAGCGCCTGGATCTCCACCAGCACCGGTCGCGTCCCCTCCAGCGCCGGGAACACGGTGGTGCCGGTAACGCCCTCGTCGCGCTGGGTGAGGAACAAGGCCGACGGGTTCGACACCTCGGCCAGCCCCTCGGTCTGCATGGAAAAGACGCCGATCTCGTCGGTGCCGCCGAAGCGGTTCTTGATCGCGCGCAAGATGCGATACTGGTGGCTGCGCTCGCCCTCGAACGACAGCACGGTATCGACCATATGCTCGAGCACGCGCGGGCCGGCGATCGAGCCGTCCTTGGTAACATGGCCGACCAGCACCAGCGCCGTGCCGCGCTCTTTGGCGAAGCGAATCAGCTCCTGTGACGATGCGCGCACCTGGCTAACCGTACCCGGCGCGCCTTCGATCAGGTCGGAGTGCATGGTCTGGATCGAATCGATCACCAGCAGCGCGGGCGGCCGACCCGAGCCAAGCGTCGTCAGGATGTCGCGCGTCGAGGTCGCCGCGCCGAGCTGCACCGGCGCATTGCCCAGCCCCAGCCGGCGGGCGCGCAGCCGCACCTGGTCCGCCGCCTCCTCGCCGGAGACATAGGCCACCGGCAGCCCCGCGCTCGCCATCTTCGCCGCCGCCTGGAGCAGCAGCGTCGACTTGCCGATGCCGGGATCGCCGCCGATCAGCGTCGCCGAGCCCTCCACGAACCCGCCGCCCAGCGCCCGATCGAGCTCGGCGATGCCGGTCGCCATCCGCTCGGGCAGCGTCACCTCGGCATCGAGCCCGACCAGCGCGATCGCCCGGCCGCCGCCCTGCAGGTTGTGCTTGGCCCCGAACGGCGTCACCACCGCGCCCGCTTCCTCGGCCAGCGTGTTCCATTCCTGGCAATCGCCGCACTGCCCCGCCCATCGCGAGGAGACGGAGCCGCATGCCTGGCAGACGTAGCGCTTCTGGGGTTTGGCCATCCGCGAGCACTAGCACAAGCGGAACGGGAGGGGAACACGCTTGCCGACCCGCGGGGCCGGTGGCAAGCTCCTCGGACCCTGCGGGAGAACCGTCGATGCCGATTGCCGCCCTGCTGCTCGCCGCCGCCGCCGCGTCGAGCGCACCACTCGCGCCGACCGGCCCCTGGGTCGTCCACGTCGACGAGAACATGTGCCTGCTCGAGCGCAACTACGCGCTCGGCGCCGACCAGGTGACGCTGGTCTTCCAGCCGCTGCTCGATCTCGACAGCATGGAGCTGTACGTCGTCACTTCCGACCGGTCTGGCGAGCAATTCACCGGCACCTTCACCGCCGGCATCGCGCCCGACGCGCAGGCGTTCAACGGGCATTATTTCTCTGTTCTGCCCGAACACAGCAAGCACCGGGTGACGCGCCTGACCACCCAGCGCCGCGTGCTCAACGACCTGAAGGACGGCGACACCTTCAGCCTGAAGGCGAAGCCGGTGAACCTGACGTTCAAGATCGCTCGCCCTGAGAAGGCGCGCGTGGCGCTGCAGGCCTGCACCGACGATCTCAAGAAGAGCTGGGGCATCGATGCCGAGATGGAATCGCGCGTCGTCACGCCGCTCGACGGCAACCCGGCACGCTACTTCAGTTCGTCCTCCTACCCGCGCGAAGCCCTGGCGAAACGCATCTACGGCCGCGTGGTCGCGCTGCTCAACATCAGCCCTGAGGGCACGGTGGAGCATTGCAGGATCGTGTCCTCCGCCGGGCCCGAGCTCAACGACGGCACCTGCAAGGCGGCGGCTAGGATCCGGTTCAAGCCGGCACGCGACCGGGACGGCAAGGGACTTCCCGCGACCTACCTGCTGCCGGTGCGCTGGACCATGCCGGGCGCACCTCAATAGCGCGCGGTGGCGCACCGCGGCTGTCTGCTCGCCAAGCGGGGCGACCGCCGCTACAGCCCGCCGCCATGCAAGCGTCCGACCTCCGCGTTGCCCTGTTCAGCGGCAACTACAATTACACGCGGGATGGTGCGAACCAGGCGCTCAACCTCCTCGTCGGCTATCTGCTGGAGCAGGGCGTCGCGGTGCGCGTCTATTCGCCGACGGTCGCCGATCCCGCCTTCCCCGCCACCGGCGACCTGGTCGACGTGCCCGCCTTTCCCATGATCGGCGGTCGCGGCGAGTATAAGCTCGGCCGCGGCCTGCCTTTCAAGCCGCGCCGCGACCTGAAGGCGTTCGCGCCCAACATCGTCCACGTCTCGGCGCCCGAGTTCCTCGGCCATGCCGCGCTCACCTGGGCGCGGCGGCACGGCGTCGCCAGCGTGGCATCGCTCCACACCCGCTTCGAGACCTACTTCCGCTATTACAACATCGGCTTCGTCGAGCCGCTGGTGGAGCGGCTGCTGACCCGCTTCTACAACCGCGCGGACCGGGTGGTGGTGCCCTCGAACAGCATGGGCGAGCTGCTGCGCGAATGGGGCGTGACGACGCCGATCGGCATCTGGTCGCGCGGCATCGACCACGATCGCTTCACGCCCGAGCGCCGCGACCTCGCCTGGCGCCGCTCGCTCGGGATCGCCGACGGCGACGTGGCGATCGGGTTTCTCGGCCGGCTGGTGAAGGAAAAGGGCCTTGGCGTCTTTGCCGAGGTGGTGAAGGAGCTGAGCCGCCGTGGCGTGCCGCACAAGGTGCTGGTGATCGGCGAGGGCCCCGCGCGCGATTGGTTCGCGGGCCAGGTGCCGGACGCGGTGTTCACCGGCTTCCAATCGGGCGACGACCTCGGCCGCGCGGTCGCGTCGATGGACGTGTTCTTCAATCCCAGCGTCACCGAGACGTTCGGCAACGTCACCACCGAGGCGATGGCCGCCAGGGTGCCGGTGGTCGCCGCCCGCGCGACCGGCGCGGTAGACCTGATCGAGGACGGCCGCACCGGCTTCCTGGTGCCGCCGCAGGACTGCACCGCCTATGCCGACGCGATCGCCCGCATCGTCGCCGACCCTGCCCTGCGCCATGCGATGGGCGAGGCCGGCCACCGCGCGGCCGCCGCCTACCGCTGGGACCGCGCCAACAAGGCGGTGCTCGATACCTATTTGGAATTGCTGACGAGCCGCGCCTAACCGACCCGCCAGTCGAACGTCAGCGGCGCCTCGCGAAAGGCGAAGCGGTCGAGGTGGCTGGCCACCACCTGCCGCATCCGGTCCGTGTCCTCGCCCTCGGGCACCGTCAGCACACAGTCGAGCGTCTCGCTGTCCGCCCGCATCTCCAGCCGGCTGCCATTGGGGAAGTCGATCGTCCCCTCCTCTTCCGAGAAGGTGACCGCCATCTTGTGGCTCCAGTGCTTGCACAGCTGCTGGAGATAGCGGCTTGCCGAGTGGGTCGGCACCCGCGCGACCGAGACGGCGCTCACCGCAGCCGCTCGATCTTCTGCGCGACCTCGTCGATCAGCGCCGCCACGTCGTGCAGCGTGTCGTCCGAAAAGTCGCCGCGGCTCAGCCGCTGCTGCAGCGCCATCACGAGGTTCGCCATCGCCCGCCGTACCGGGGCCCCGTCGGTGCGCTCCTGCTCCTGCCCCAGCGCCGCCAATCGCGCGATCAGCGCGTCCGCCGCCGCCCGGTTGTCGTGGAGGTGCCTCAGCCCCTCGTCGGTCACCGCGAACCGCTTCTTGGCGCCGTCGGACTGCTGCTCCTGGATCAGGTTCATCTCGTCCAGCATCGTCAGCGTCGGATAGATCACGCCCGGGCTCGGCGCATAGGCACCGCCCGTCAACGTCTCCACCTCGCGAATCAGGTCATAGCCGTGGCGCGGGGCATCCGCGATCAGCTTCAGCAGCACCAGCTTGAGCTCGCCGCCGTCGAACATCCGCCGCCGGCCGCCGCGCCCGCCGTGCCGGCCTTCGCCGTGATGACCATGGCGTCCGCCGCCTTGCGGACCACCCCAATGCGGCCCGCCCGTCCAGGCGCCGTATCCCATACCAAATCTCATTACGCTTTATCTCCGGCGTTACGCGATACGGCTCAGATATATCGCCGCGACCTCCTGCGCAAGATGGCTCGCCGACATATCTTAGCACTATCGAGTAGCAGGCTTGCGACGTTGCATGACGAACGCCGGCCCGCGCCTTACATACGGGCAATGGCCGACCTCTTCGCGGGCATGGAGCCCGCCACCCCTGCCGACTCCCCGGCACCGAACGCGCCGCTCGCCGATCGCCTGCGCCCGCGGCGACTGGACGAGGTCGTCGGCCAGGAGCACCTCACCGGGCCGGAAGGCGCGATCGGCCGCATGGTCGCCGCCGGCCGGCTGTCATCGATGGTGCTGTGGGGGCCGCCCGGCACCGGCAAGACCACCATCGCCCGCCTGCTCGCCGACGCGGTGGCCTTACGCTTCGTCGCGATCTCGGCGGTGTTCTCCGGCGTCGCCGACCTCAAGAAGGCCTTCGCCGAGGCGCGCGACCATGCCCGGCTCGGCCGGCGCACGTTGCTGTTCGTGGATGAGATCCACCGCTTCAACCGCGCCCAGCAGGACGGCTTCCTGCCCTATGTCGAGGACGGCACCGTAACCTTGGTCGGCGCCACCACCGAGAACCCGTCGTTCGAATTGAACGCGGCGCTGCTCTCCCGTACGCAGGTGTTGATCCTTCACCGCCTAGACCGCGCCGCGTTGGAGCTGCTGCTGGAACGCGCCGAGGCGACCACCGAGCGCCCGCTACCCCTAACCCCGCCCGCCCGCGACGCGCTGATCGCCAGCGCCGATGGCGACGGCCGCTTCCTGCTCAACCAGGCGGAGACGTTGTTCTCCGTCGACCTGCCCGAGCCGCTCGACCCCGCCGGCCTCTCCGGCTTCCTGCAACGCCGCGTTGCCGTCTACGACAAGGACCGGGAGGGGCATTACAACCTCATCTCCGCGCTCCACAAATCGATCCGCGGCTCCGATCCGCAGGCGGCGCTCTATTATCTCGCGCGGATGCTGACGGCCGGCGAGGAGCCGCTCTACCTGCTCCGCCGCCTCACCCGCGCCGCCGTGGAAGACATCGGCCTCGCCGACCCGCAGGCGCTGGTGCAGTGCATCGCCGCCAAGGACACCTACGATTTCCTCGGCAGCCCCGAGGGCGAACTCGCCATCGCGCAGGCGTGCCTGTACCTCGCCACCGCCCCCAAATCGAACGCGGCCTACGCCGCGCAGAAGAAGGCGTGGCGGGTCGCCAGGGAGACGGGTTCGCTGATGCCGCCCGCCAACATCCTCAACGCGCCCACCAAGCTGATGCGCCAGATCGGCTATGGCGCCGGCTACGAATACGATCACGATGCGGAAGGCGGCTTCTCCGGCGCCAACTACTGGCCCGACGAACTGCCGCCGCAGCGCTTCTACGAGCCCACCGAGCGCGGCTTCGAAAAGCGCATCGCGGAGCGGCTGGCCTGGTGGGATGAGCGGCGGCAGGAGCGGCGGGATGCATGACTGGGACCAGGTCGCCGCCTTCGCGCTGGCGCTGCCAGAAACGGAGCTGTCGACCTCCTACGGCCAGCCGGCGGTGAGGGTCAGGGCCAAGATGTTCGTCTCCACGGGCCGGGAGCCCGGCAGCTTCCACGTCCACGTCCGCAGCCCGCACGAGGAGAAGGCGGTGCTGATCGACACCGATCCCGACACCTTCTGGCAGACGCCGCATTACGCCAACTGGCCGGGGCTGCTGGTCCGCTACGCCAGCACCGACGCCGAGCGGGTGGCCCTGGTGATCCGCCGCGCCTGGTGGGACGCGATGACACCGGCGAACCGCAAGGCGCATGGCGATCGGCCCTGACCACCCGACGAAGGGCGCGCGCTTCGAGCGCTTCGTAGCAATCGACTGGTCCGGCGCCGTCGGCGAGCGGCAGCGCGGCATCGCGGTCGCTTCCTGCGAGCGGGGGGACGGCGCGCCGAGCTTGGAGCGGCCAGCCGCGATCTGGTCGCGCGCCGAGGTGCTGGATTTCCTCCGCAGCCTCGCCGGCACCAGCACGCTGGTTGGGCTCGACCTCGGCCTGTCGCTGCCCTTCGCGGACCGCGGCGCCTTCTTTCCCGAGTGGGCGGAAAGCCCCGCCAACGCGCGGGAGCTTTGGGCACTGGTCGACCGGCTCTGTGTGGCCGACCCGCACCTCGCCGCCGCCTCTTTCATCGACCATCCCGAAGCGGCACGGCACTTCCGCCGCCACGGCGGCCGCACCGGCGACCTGTTCGAACCCGGTCGCGGCCGCCTGCGCCTCACCGAACGCCACCAGCTCGCCCAGGGCGTGAGCCCGGTCAGCAACCTCAACCTCGTCGGCGCCGCGCAAGTCGGCAAGTCGAGCCTCACCGGCATGCGCGTGCTCCACCAGCTCGGCGGCGCCATTCCCGTGTGGCCGTTCGATCCCCTGTGTCCATCGGGACCGCTGATCTTCGAAATCTACACCAGCATCGCCGCCGTAGCCGCAGGCCGCACGCGCGGCCGCACGAAGATGACGACCGTGGAAGCGCTCAACCAGGCCCTCGTCGCCCCCGCGATCGCCAGCGAACCCGTTCCCGGCAGCGGCCCGATCGACGACCACCGCAGCGACGCGCTTCTCACCGCCGCCTGGCTCCGCCGCCACGCCGACCGCGCCGAATTCTGGTCCCCGCCCGCGCTCACGCCCGACATCGCACGCACCGAGGGCTGGACCTTCGGCGTCCTCTGACGCATGGCGGCGCGCGTGGAACGTCCTGCCGGTTTAGCTCAGCTGGTAGAGCAGCGGTTTTGTAAACCGAAGGTCGCGGGTTCGATTCCTGCAACCGGCACCATTCCCGGGCCGTTCCCCCTCCTCTCCATCAGCGCCGACGCATGATCAAAGTCGCCAGCTACAACATTCACAAAGGCATTGGCCTCGATCGCCGCCGCAACCCTGAGCGCGTGCTCGAGGTGCTGCACGAGATCGACGCCGACGTGATCGCGCTACAGGAGGCGGACCGCCGCTTCGGCGCCCGCGAGCGGGTGCTGCCGACGCATCTCCTCGACGGGCATAGCGACTGGCAACCGGTCGATTTCGGCATGCGCGCCGCCTCGATGGGCTGGCACGGCAACGTCATCCTGGTCCGCAAGTCCGCCCGCATCACCGGATGCGGTCCGATCCACCTGCCCTCGCTCGAGCCGCGCGGCGCGGTGCGCGCTGACATCCACACCGCGGACGACCTGCGGCTGCGCGTCGTGGGCATGCACCTTGACCTGTCGGGCCTGTGGCGGCGGCGGCAGGCGGCAGCGGTGCTGGCGCACGTCGACGGCTGTCCCCAGCCGCATCCGACCGTGCTGATGGGCGACTTGAACGAATGGTCGAATGCCGGCTGCCTGCGTGATTTCTGCCGCGATTACGCCATCGCCGCGACCGGCCCCAGCTTTCACAGCCGCCGCCCCGTCGGCCGGCTCGATCGCATCATGGTATCGCGCGAACTCAAGGTAATCGAGTGCGGCGTCCACGCGTCGCTCGCCGCGCGTCAGGCGTCCGACCATCTGCCGATCTGGGCGGTAGTGGAGCGCGCCTGATGCGCGAAAAGGAGCTGCGCATCGCGCTCGTCTGCTACGGCGGCATCAGCCTTGCCGTCTATATGCACGGCATCACCAAGGAAATCTGGCACCTCGCCCGCGCCAGCCGCGCCCACCATGACGGGGTGGTGCCCGAAGGCGGCAGCGAACGGGTCTTCCACGCCCTGCTCGCCGAGATGGAGGCGGAGACCGGCACCCGCGTGCGCGTCCTCGCCGACATCATCGCCGGGGCCAGTGCCGGCGGCATCAACGGCATCTTCCTGGGGCAGGCGATCGCCACCGGCCAGTCGCTCGACCCGCTCACCGACTTGTGGCTCGATTCCGCCGATGTGGAAGCGCTGATCTCTCCCGAGGCTGCCCCCTCCTCGCGCTTCTCCAAGATGTGGGCGCTCCCGCTCGCCTGGATGGCGGCGGGGCGCAGCGCCGAGAGCGTCGAATCGCTGAGCGACCCCGCCACCCGCGAAGAGGTGCGGCACAAGCTCTCCCACTTTGTGCGGTCGAAATGGTTCGAACCGCCGTTCGGGGGCGCGGCCTTCACCGGCATGCTGCTCGAAGCGCTCGATGCGATGGCACGGAGCGAGCGCGGACCTCGGCTGCTGCCCCGGGACCAGCCGCTCGACCTGTTCGTCACCGTTACCGATTTCACCGGCCATCCCGAGCGGCTCCAGCTCAACTCCCCGCCCGAGGTGATCGAGACCGAGCACCGGCTGGTGATCGGCTTCAGCGACCGCAGCGCCGCCGTAGAGACGCTCGCCCACCCCGCCGAGCTCGCCTTCGCCGCGCGCGCGACCTCCAGCTTCCCCGGCGCGTTCCCGCCGTTCACCGTCGCGGAGCTCGACACGGTGCTGGCGGAGCGGGGCGACACTTGGCCGCACCGCCGCGATTTCCTGCGCCGCTCCCTGCCGCGCCAGTTCGCCGCCGGCCAGGCCGAGCGCGCGGTGCTGATCGACGGCTCGGTGCTCGCCAACGCCCCCTTCCGCCCCGCCATCGACGCGCTCAAGGAGCGCCCCGCCCGCCGCGAGATCGACCGCCGCTTCGTCTACGTCGACCCTTCCCCCGGCGTGAAGCTGCGCCTCACCCGCGGCGCACAGCCTGGCTTCTTCCAGACCATCCTCGGCGCGCTCAGCGACCTGCCGCGCCAGCAGCCGATTCGCGACAACCTCGAAGCCATCGCCGAACGCTCCGCGCGCATCGACCGGATGCGCGGCATCGTCACCGCAATCCGCCCGCAGGTGGAAGCGGAGATCGAGCAACTGTTCGGCCGCACCTTCTTTCTCGGCCGGCCGACGCCCGCGCGGCTCATCGTCTGGCGGCGGCGCGCGCAGGCGGCGGCAACCGCCCGCGCCGGCTTCGGCTACGCCGCCTATGCGCACCTCAAGGCGGACAGCGTCGTGGATGCGGTCTCCGGGCTGCTCTACCAGGCCGGCGGCCAGCACGGGCCGGAGCGGCGTGCCAGCATCCGCTTAGCGGTGGACGCGGCAGCACGGGCGCGCGGCGCGTTCGGCAGCGCTGACGGGCCGGCGACCATCGACTTCCTCCGCCGCTTCGACCTCGGCTTCCGCATCCGTCGCCTGCGGCTACTCGCCCGCCGCCTCGCCGAGCTGGAGAACCAACTCGCCGAATCGGAGTTGCTGCCGTTCCGCGACGCCGTCTACGCCTCGCTGGCCGGCTACCTCGACCAGCAGCGCACCGAAGCCCACATCGCCCTTCGTCGCCCCGTACGCCGCCTGCGCGGCACCGCCGACGCCGAGCCGTTGCTGGAGCGGCTCGGCGACATGCTCGACCTCGCCCGGCTCGATGCCGCAACCGACGCCCGCCTCGCCACCGCCTTCGCCGCCCTCGGTCGCGAGCCGCGGCGGGTGCTGCTCCTCACCTACCTCGGCTTTCCCTATTTCGATGTCGCGACGCTGCCGCTGCTTCAGGGCGAGGGGCTCGACGAATTCGACCCCATCCGCGTCGACCGCGTCTCTCCCGACGACGCCACCGCGATCCGCGGCGGCGCGGAGGCGACGCTGAAGGGCATTCAGTTCAACAGTTTCGGCGCATTCTTCAGCCGCGCCTATCGCGAGAACGACTATCTCTGGGGCCGCCTCCACGGCGCCGAGCGAATGATCGACATCGCGGTGTCGACACTGCCCGCCAGCACCCACCTCAAGCCCGGCCGGGTCGCCGCGATCAAGCGCGACGCCTTTCATGCCATTCTCGACGAGGAGGAGCCGCGCCTTGCCGCCGTCGCGACGCTGATCGCCGCGCTTCGAACCGAGATCGGCTGAGACTCGCCATTCGCGCTTCGCCGGGTTAGCGTCGGCTCTGTCGAGGGGAGACCGGCCGTGCAGTTCCTGAAGATCCTGTTCTGGTGCCTGCTCGCCTTTGCCGCCGCGCTGTTCACCTATGGCAATTGGAACGCGGTGCCGATCCACCTGTGGGGCGGGCTGATCGCGGACGTGAACCTGCCGCTGCTGCTGCTCGTCACCTTCCTGATCGGCTTCATCCCCACGCACCTCTACCACCTCGCGATTCGCTGGCGGCTGCGGCAGCGGCTGGCGACGACGGAGCGGCAGCTCGCCGACGCGCGGACGGTGCTGATGGCGCCCGCGCCGGCAAGGACGGTGGCGGAGCCCGTGATTGCCGAGCCCGCCTCGCCTGCCGAGGCGGTCGCCCCGACGCCCGCCGAAGCGTCGCCGCCGCCGGGGCAACTGCTGTGAGCCCGCTCTTCGTCGCCCTCGACACGCCGGACATCGCCCGCGCCAAGGCGCTCGCTACGCGCGTCCGCCACCACATCGGCGGGATCAAGCTCGGCCTCGAATTCTTCGCCGCGCACGGGCGGGTAGGCGTCCACGCGATGGCCGAGATCGGCGTGCCGATCTTCCTCGATCTCAAGTTCCACGACATTCCCAACACCGTCGCCAAGGCGATCCAGGCGCTGGGAGATCTCGAACCTGCGGTGCTGACGGTCCACGCCGCCGGCGGCCGTGCGATGCTGGAAGACGCCAAGGCCGCCGCAAGCCCACGCACCAAGGTGGTCGCGGTGACGATGCTCACCAGCCTCGACGCGGGCGATCTCGCCGCGACCGGCATCGCCGGCACGCCGCACGACCAGGTCACCCGGCTTACCGAGCTTGCGTGCGAGGCGGGGATCGACGGCATCGTCTGCTCGGGCGAGGAGGTCGCCGCCGCCAAGGCGCTGTGGCCGCGCGGCTTCTTCGTAGTGCCGGGCCTACGCCTCGCCGGCGGCAATACCGGCGACCAGAAGCGCATCGTCACTCCCCGCGCCGCGCTCGACGCCGGCGCGTCGATCCTCGTCGTCGGCCGCCCCATCACCCAGGCCGCCGATCCCGACCAGGCCGCCCGCGCGATCGGCGCGACGCTCTGACCTACGCCGCCGATCATGCCACTCTTTGTCCGCCCGCTCGTTACGTCCGGGATGATCGACCCTGACCACGGACGCGAACTCGTCGAGGCGGTACGCGAAGCCGCGCGCCGCCATAGCAGCAGCTGGGAAGCGCTGGTGCCCGACGCCTTCACCGTCAACCTCAAGTTCGAGGCCGATGAAGAGCGCGCCTATGCCGAGATGGCGGTCGCCAAGCGCGCGCTGCGCGAGCACATCTGCGAGGTCTACGGCATCTCGATCCGCGAGCTGAGCAGCCTCGCCATGCCCTGAATGGCGCGGAGCGCTCGGCCGGGCCACCTGCGCCGCCGACTGCGCTTGCGTTCGCTGCCGCCCGGGCCGACATGCCCCCCATGCCTGCCACCGCCAAGATCTGTGGCCTGTCCACACCCGCCACCCTCGACGCCGCCATCGCGGGCGGCGCGAGCCATGTCGGCTTCGTGTTCTTCCCGCCCTCCCCGCGCAACCTGTCTCCTGACCAGGCAGCGGGCCTCGCCGCACGCGTGCCGAGCCATGTTCGCATCGTCGGCGTGTTCGTCGATCCGGACGAGGCGCTGGTGCGCCACGCGGTCGCGTCGGCGCGCCTCCAGGCTATCCAGCTTCACAAGACGCCGCCCGCCAAGGCGGCCGACCTGCGCCGCGCCACCGGCCTCGAAACCTGGGCCGCAGTACCGGTGAAGACCCGCGCCGACCTCGACGCCGCCCGCAGCTTCGCCGGTGCCGCGGACCGCATCGTCTACGACGCCAAGACCCCGGATGGCGCCACGCTGCCCGGCGGCATGGGCCTTCGTTTCGACTGGACGCTGCTCGACGGCTTCCGCCACCCGCTGCCCTGGGCGCTCTCCGGCGGGCTCGATCCGGCCAATGTCGGCGAGGCGATCCGGCGCACGGGCGCGACGCTGGTCGACGTCTCGTCAGGCGTCGAAACCGCGCCGGGGGCCAAGGATGTGGACAAGATCGCCGCATTCCTTAAGGCCGCCCATTCCTGCTAAGGCCATCGCATGAACGCCCCCAATTCCTTCCGCGCCCAGCCTGACGAACGCGGCCATTTCGGCGATTACGGCGGCCGCTACGTGGCCGAAACGCTGATGCCCCTGATCCTCGATCTCGACCGCGAGTATCGCGCCGCCAAGGCCGATCCCGCCTTCGCCGCCGAGTTCGACGACCTGCTCGAACATTATGTCGGGCGCCCGAGCCCGCTCTACTACGCCGAGCGGCTGACTGAGGCGCTGCGCGCGTCGGCGCCCGAGGGAATGGGCGCGCAAGTCTGGTTCAAGCGCGACGAGCTCAACCACACCGGCGCGCACAAGATCAACAACTGCATCGGCCAGATCCTGCTCGCGATCCGCATGGGCAAGACGCGGATCATCGCCGAAACGGGCGCGGGCCAGCACGGCGTCGCCACCGCCACGGTTTGCGCGCGCTTCGGCCTGCCGTGCGTGATCTATATGGGCGCCAAGGACGTCGAGCGTCAGCAGCCGAACGTGTTCCGCATGAAGCTGCTGGGCGCCGAGGTGAGGCCCGTCACCTCCGGGGCGCAGACGCTCAAGGACGCGATGAACGAGGGCCTGCGCGACTGGGTCGCGAACGTCCACGACACCTTTTATCTCATCGGCACCGCCGCCGGCCCGCACCCCTATCCGGAGCTGGTGCGCGACTTTCAGTCGGTGATCGGCAAGGAAGCCCGCGCGCAGATGCTCGCCCGCACCGGCCGCCTCCCCGACCTCTTGGTGGCGGCAATCGGCGGCGGCTCCAACGCGATCGGGCTGTTCCACCCCTTCCTTGACGACACAGACGTGAAGATGCTCGGGGTCGAAGCGGCCGGCGAAGGGCTGGAGGCGAAGCACGCAGCGTCCCTCGCCGGCGGTTTCCCCGGCGTCCTCCACGGCAACAAGACCTATCTGCTCCAGGACGAGGACGGCCAGATCGCCGAAGCGCACTCGATCTCGGCCGGGCTCGACTATCCCGGCATCGGCCCCGAGCACGCCTGGCTCAAGGACATCGGCCGCGTCGACTACACCGCCATTACCGATGCCGAGGCGCTCGACGCGTTCCAGCTCCTCTGCCGCACGGAGGGCATCATCCCTGCACTCGAGCCCAGCCACGCCATCGCCGCAGTGACGAAGCGCGCGCGCGACATGGCCCAAGACCAGGTGATCCTCGCCAACCTGTGCGGCCGCGGCGACAAGGACATCTTCACCGTCGCCCACGCGCTCGGAGTGGCGATGTGAGGGCGGGTGCCATCGCCCGGCGCGTCGCCTTTCCTCGTCACCCCAGCGAAGGCTGGGGTCTTCCAGTTGGCGCGTGCAACCACTCCCCCCAGCAGATCCCAGCCTTCGCTGGGATGACAAAGGGATCGGCATGACTCGTCTCATGTCGACGTTTGCTGCAGCAAAGGCGCAGCATCGTGCAGCATTGGTGTGCTTCGTCACCGCCGGCGACCCCACCCCCGCCGCGACCGGCGCGATCCTCGACGCGCTGGTCGAGGGCGGCGCCGACGTCATCGAGCTCGGCATGCCGTTCACCGATCCGATGGCCGACGGCCCCGCGATCCAGGCGGCCAACCTGCGCAGCCTCGCGCAAGCCACCACTACCGCCGACATTCTTGGAGTCGCCACCGCCTTCCGCCAGCGCCATCCGGACACGCCGCTGGTGCTGATGGGCTATGCCAACCCGATGCTCCGCCGCGGCCCCGAATGGTTCGCCAACGCCGCCGCCCAGGCCGGCGTCGACGGCGTGATCTGCGTCGACATTCCGCCGGAGGAAGACGACGCGCTCGGCCCGGCGCTCCGCGCCGCCGGCATCGACCCGATCCGCCTCGCCACCCCCACGACGGACGCCGCACGCCTCCCGGCCGTGCTCGCGGGCGCAAGCGGCTTCCTCTACTATGTCTCCGTCGCGGGCATCACCGGCCTCCAGCAGGCGGCGCAATCCTCGATCGAAGACGCCGTGACGCGCCTGAAGGCCGCTACCGACCTGCCCATCGCCGTCGGCTTCGGCGTCCGCACCCCCGAACAGGCCGCCGCGATCGGCGCGGTCGCGGACGGCGTGGTGGTCGGCTCCGCGATCGTCGAACTCGTCGGCCAACACGGCGCCGCCGCCTCCGGCCCCGTCGCCGCTTATATCCGCACGCTGGCGGACGCCCTCGCTTCCGCCCGAAAGGTATCCGCATGAGCTGGCTGAACAGCGTCCGCAACGCGCTCTCGTTCGTCGCCAAGAAGCCGACCACCGACGATCACCTGTGGCACAAGTGCAAGGGCTGCGGGCAGATGGTGTTCACCCGCGAGTTGGAGGAAAACCTCCACGTCTGCCCGAACTGCGAACATCACGAGCGCATCGGCCCGCGCCTGCGCTTCCAATACCTGTTCGACGAGGGCAGCTGCCGCGACATCCCTGCCCCCAAGGTGCAGGAGGACCCGCTCAGGTTCCGCGATACCAAGCGCTATACCGACCGGCTGAAAGCCGCCCGCACCGGCACCGACGAGCAGGACGCGCTGGTCAACGCCGTCGGCCTGATCGAAGGCCACAAGGCGGTCGTCGGCGTCCAGGATTTCGCCTTCATGGGCGGCTCGATGGGCCTCGCTGTCGGAGAGGCGTTCGTGCGCGGCGTCGAGAACGCGATCGCCGAGAAATGCCCCTATGTGATCTTCACCGCGTCCGGCGGCGCGCGCATGCAGGAGGGCATCCTCAGCCTGATGCAGATGCCGCGCAGCACCGTCGCGATCCAGATGCTCCACGACGCGGGGCTGCCCTACATCGTCGTGCTCACGGACCCGACCTCAGGCGGCGTGATGGCAGCCTATGCGATGCTGGGCGACGTCCAGATCGCCGAGCCCAAGGCGCTGCTCGCCTTCACCGGCCGCCGCGTCATCGAGAACACGATCCGCGAAAAGCTGCCCGACGATTTCCAGACGTCGGAATATCTGTACGAGCACGGCATGCTCGACATGGTGGTCCACCGCAAGGAGCTGCGCGCCCAGCTCGCGACGGTGATCGGCTACCTTTCCGGGCAGCAGCGCAAGGCGGCATAGCGCGTCATGCCCGACGGGGCAGTCTCGTCCGACCCCGCGGTCCAGGCGCAGCTCGATCGGCTGGCAAGGCTGTCGCCCGGCGCCGATGTGCTCGGCCTCGCCCGGATCACCGCCTTGCTCGGCAGGCTGGGAGACCCGCACCTCACGATCCCGCCGGTGTTCCACGTCGCCGGCACCAACGGCAAGGGCTCCACCTGCGCCTTCCTGCGCGCGGGACTCGAGGCCGCGGGCCATGCGGTGCACGTCTATTCCAGCCCCCACCTCGTCCGCTTCAACGAGCGCATCCGCATCGCGGGCACGCTGATCGACGACGCGGCGCTGGCCTCCCTCCTCGCGGAGGTGCTCGACGTCGCCGACGGGATCGGCGCAAGCTTCTTCGAGGTGACCACCGCCGCCGCGTTCCTCGCCTTCGCCCGCACCCCCACCGCCGCGACGATCGTCGAAGTCGGGCTCGGGGGCCGGCTCGACGCCACCAACGTGGTCCGGCCCGCCGTCACCGGCATCGCCGCGCTCGGCCTCGATCACCAGGCGTTCCTCGGCAACACGCTCGCCGACATCGCGGCCGAGAAGGCAGGCATTGCCAAGGCGGGCGTCCCAATGGTTACAATGGACTATCCGGCCGCTATCGCCCGCCGCGTAGCCGGCGTGGCGGAGGCAGCGGGCGCGCCCGTCTTCGCGCGGGGCCAGGCGTGGACCAGCGAAACCGCGCGCTCGACGATGCGCTATGCGGACAACGGATTCGCCCTCGTCGCGCATCGCCCCCGGCTGGTCGGCGCACACCAGTCGCGCAACCTCGCGCTCGCCTATGCGATGCTGCGCCACCAAGGGGCCGTCTCCGTGCCTGAAGCCGCCCTGCGCGCGGCTGCCAACTGGGCGACCTGGCCGGCGCGGATGCAGCGGCTCGGCCCCGGCCCGCTACTCGCCCGGTTGCCGGAGGGGAGCACCCTATGGCTCGACGGCGCGCACAACCCGTCCGCGGCGGCACCCGTCGCCCGTGCTTTCCGCACCGTTGCGCGCGGCGGAGACGCCGCGCTGGTGATCGGGATGCTCGCCAACAAGGACGCAGCCGGCGTGCTGCGCGCGCTGGTGCCGGGCGTGAGGCAGGTGGTGACGGTCCCGGTGCCGGGGCACGAGCATCATCCGCCCGAAGCGCTGGCCGCCTTGGCGCGCTCGCTCGGCGTCGATGCGAGCCCCGCGCCCGATCTCCACACCGCGCTCACAGGGCTCGCCAACCGCCCGCCCGCCACCGTGCTGATCGCCGGATCGCTGTATCTCGCCGGCCTTGCGCTCGCCGCCAACGACGAGCTTCCCGCCTGACCTAGTTGCTATTGACTTGCAATAACGAACACGCGACGCTCCGGGCAACCACAGGAGTCGCGCCGATGACCAATGCCGCCGCTACCGCAGCCATGCTGCCGCACCCGCTGCCGCCTTGCGTCAATGCCCGCATCGCGCTGTTCGCCGTCCGCCGCATGGGCGCTCACGGCCTCGGCGACGCGCGCGCCGCCCTCGCCCTGGTCAACGCATTCGGGCAACAGTTCCGGCGGCCGTTGACGCTGCTGCGCGCGCTGATGGCGGACCTGGCGGGCAGCGCTGCCGGCCCGATCGCGATCGCGCCATGCTGCTGCATGCGCGTCACGGCGGCCGAGGCGGCGTTGCTGACGGTGCTCGGGCGCGCCGAGACCCAGCCGGACGCCGCGCGCGTCCTCCTCGCCGACCTGCTCGGGATCCGCCGCGTCGACGGCGTCCTCGCCAGCGCCGCGGCGCTCGCCGCTGCCTTCGCCGACGAGGGCCGCCCGATCAGCGGCTAGGCGGTTTGCCCCGTGTGCCCCGCCTCCGCCAGCCGGACGGTCCGCGCCGCCCGCGCCCACTCGAGCAGCACGAACAGGATGGTGATGAGCCCACCCGCCGCGATGTAGCGGAAAACCGGCGCATAGCCGTACACGTCGAACATCTCCCCCGCGACGCCGCGCCCGAGCGATCCGATCAGGAACGTCAACGATGACAACAGCGCATATTGCACGGCCGAAAAGCGCTTGGAGACGATGCTCGAAACATAAGCCACGAACGCCGCGCCGGCGATGCCGGTGGAGATGTTCTCGTACGAGATCGTCAGCAGCAGCCGCGCCATCCTGAGGTCGCTGCCGGCCGCCTGCGCCAGCAGGTCGAGCCGCAACAGGTGCAGCACCGCGTCGATATGCGGCGCCCCGTCCGCCAGGTCGGCATAGACGAAGTTGCCGAAGATCGGCAGCACCGCACCGAGCAGCACCGTCGGAAAGCGCCCGATTTTCAGGAACAGGAAGCCACCGATGCTGACGCCCAGGATTGACATCACGATGCCGAAGATCTTGGACGCGAACGCCACCTCGTCCTTCGTATAGTGCATGTAGTCGAGGTAGAACGGGTAGGCGAACGACGCCCATACGTTGTAGCACAAGGCATAGGTCAGGATCAGCCCGATCACGATCAGCACGCCCCACCCCAGCCGCGCCGACAGGTCGGCGAGCGGGGCGATCAGCGCGCCATAGAGGTGGTCCGCCGCCGATCGCAGCCCAGTGCCGGCGGGCTGGGCGACCTGCTGCACCCGCTGCCCCCGCGCCTTCAGCCAGTTGATCAGCGACGCGATCGCCAGCGGCACCAGGATGGTTGCGACGACGATCCACGGGCCGGTATATTTGAGGAAATCACCGGCCGACGGCCGCGTCGCTCCGGGCGCGAGCGGCGCCAGCATGCCCACCATGAACCGCGCGATCGACCCGATCGCCCAGATCCAGCAGATCGCCACCACCGCCAGCGCCAGGAAGCGCGTACGCGCGTCCGTCTCACCCGCCTCGCCGAGTGTGGCCGCGACATTGCTTGGCGGCCGCTGCGTGTCGGGCGCGGCAAGCGCGGCGACGATCATCAGCGCGAGCAGCGCGGCCATGATCAGGTACACCGCCGGCCACGCCATGCGCGCGGCGAGGAACAGCGCGAAGGCGCCGCCGACGATGCTCGCGGTACGGAATCCGAGCTGATAGACCGCGGCGAGCAATTCCACCGGCGCCTCCTCGTCCGCGACGTCGATCCGCCACGCGTCGATCGCGATGTCCTGCGTCGCCGAGGCGACCGCGCCGATCACCGCAAAGATCGCGAACCGCGCGATATGCACCGCCGGGTCGGTACTCGCCAGCAGCACCAGCGCCGCCACCATCACCACCTGGCACAGCACGATCCAGCTCTTGCGCCGCCCCAGCCGCGCGAGGCCCGGCAGCGCCATCCGGTCCACCACCGGCGACCACAGGAACTTGAATGCATAGGCAAGCCCGATCCACGACAGCACGCCGATCGTCGCCAGGCTGATCTTCACCTCGCCGAGCCAGGCGGTGAGCGTCCCGATCAGCAGCGCGAACGGCAGCCCGGACGAAAACCCGAACGCCAGCATCGACGCGGATTTGCGTGTCCGCATCGCCGCCACGAACAACCGCCAACCCTTTGGACGCGCACCCGCCACCATCAACTCCCTCGATAGAAGCGGCGGACCTTAGCCGAGCGGCGCGCGCTGCCTAGCCCCGAAGCGAAATGCGCGGTTCAGGCCCGTTCGAACAGCTGCATGCCCGGCGGCAGCCGCTTGGGCGCCTTGCCGTCGAGTTGGCTGTCGATGGCGCGGATCGCCGCCAGAAGGTCGCGCTGCGCATAGGGCTTGGCGAGAAAACCGTGCGCGACCTCGCTCGCTTCGGGAGGAAAGCTGCCCGTTACGAACAGCACCGGCACACCCTTGGCCTGGGCGGTGCGCGCGACATCGATGCCCGATCCATCGGCGAGGCGCACGTCCACCAGCACCAGGTCGATCGCCGCGCCGCCGTCGATCAGCGCGCACGCGTCAACGACGCGGTCGACGGTGGCGACGATTTCGAACGCGGCATCGGTCAGGAAATGTTCGGTATCGAACGCGACCAGCGGCTCGTCCTCGACCACGAGGAGCCGTTCGATCCGCCGCTTCTTGCGTGCAAAGATCATCGTCCGCCTTGTTGAATGGGTCGCCAGCCCGATTGCCCGCGCAACGATAACGCCGCGAATCGCCACGCGACGCAAATCTTTTCGCGCCGCGGCATGTTCCGGGCTATCAGCGCGCCATGCCGAGCCGCCCTGACGACCAACACCCCGACTCCCGCGCCGGTGATCGCATCGCCAAGCTGCTCGCACGCGCCGGCATCGCCTCGCGCCGCGAGATCGAGCGCATGATCGCGGAAGGCCGGGTCGCGCGCGACGGCACGGTGATCGATACGCCCGCGACGCTGCTCACCTCGCTCGCCGGCGTGACCGTCGACGGCAACCCGGTGGCGGCGCCCGCGCCGGCGCGCTTGTTCCTGTACCACAAGCCTCCGGGCCTGCTCGTCACCGAGCGCGACCCAAGGGGGCGCCCGACGATCTACGACCGCCTGCCGTCCGACCTGCCGCGCGTGGTGCCGGTCGGCCGCCTCGATCTCGCGACCGAGGGCCTCTTGCTGCTCACCACCGACGGCGGCTTCAAGCGCCAGCTCGAACTCCCCGCCACCGGCGTCGAGCGCTCCTATCGCGCCCGGGCCTATGGCAACGTCACCCAAGCGCAACTCGAAGACCTGATGGACGGCATCGAGATCGAGGGCGTGCGCTACGGCTCGATCGACGCCAATATCGAGCGGCGCACCGGCGCCAACGTCTGGATCGAGCTGACGCTGGCGGAAGGCAAGAACCGGGAAGTCCGCCGCGTGCTCGAACATCTCGGTCTCCAGGTCAGCCGCCTGATCCGCACCCGCTACGGGCCGTTCGTGCTCGGCGACCTGCCGCCGGGCGAAGTGGGCGAGGTGAAGCAGCACGAGCTGGTCGCGTTCCGCCGCACGCTGAAGGGCGGCTCGCCCGACGAGCCGATCGGTCTGCCCCCCGAGGCTCCCGCCGCCAACGTCCGCCCCGGCTTCCGCACCGCGCCCACCGCCGACCGAGCGGCCCGCAGCCGCAGGCCCAGCCTTCCCGCCACCGCCGCCCCACCAGGCAACAGGCAGGCGGCGCGTGCGACGAAGGGCGAACCCGACCGAGTCAGGCCACCACGGGTTGCCAGGCGCGAGGATCAGGCGACCCCCTCACCACGCAGCGGCGCCACGGCCGCCCCAGGCCACCCGCCGCGTGCCGACCGTCCGCGCTCCCCCGCATCCGGCGGCGCCCCCGCCCGCATGGGCCGGGACGGCTCGGCGCCCCCGGAACGCGACCGTGCGCCCCGCTCACGCACCGCACCGCCCCAGGGCAGACGCGAAGACCGCGCCGTGACGCCGCGTGAGACGAACGAGGGTAGCCGAACGGCACCGCCCGCCCGTCCCGGTAAACCGCCCCGCTCCGCCGCGACTCCGCCGCACGGAAGCGCAAGCCCGCCCCGCGCCGCCTCGACCTCGCGACCGAGCACCAAACCGGCACGCCCCTCCGCCGGGCCACCCCGAACCGGCGCGAAACCACCCCGCCCCTCCAAGCCCGGCGCGCCCCGCGGCCCGCGCCGCCCGAACCGATGAGGGTCATCGCCGGCCAGTGGCGCGGCCGCCCGCTCGTTGCGCCCAAGGGTGACGCCACCCGCCCCACGGCGGACCGCACCCGCGAGGCGCTGTTCTCCATGCTCACCAGCCGCGTCGGCAGCTTCGAGGGGTTGGCGGTTGCCGATCTCTTCGCCGGCTCGGGCGCGCTCGGCATCGAGGCGCTGTCGCGCGGCGCCGCCTCGTGCCTCTTCGTGGAGCAGGACCGCGCCGCCGTGGACGCGCTCAAGGCAAACCTCGCGAAACTGGGCGCCCGTGCGGACGTGCGCGCCACCTCCGTCATGGCACTCGGCCCCGCGCCCGCCCCCCTAGACCTCATCCTGATGGACCCGCCATACGGCACCGGTGCAGGCGCGGTGGCGCTCGACAAGCTCGGCCGCCTCGGCTGGGCCGGACCCGCCACCTGGGTGAGCATCGAGACCGCGCGGGACGAGACGCTTGAGGTGGCCGGCTTCGCAGTGGACGCGGTGCGAGATTACGGGAAGGCGCGGATCACGCTGCTCCGCGCCGCAGCAGCGTAAGCCCGCCGAGGCTCAGCGCGCCGGCCGCGACCAGGTACAGGCCGACCAGCCCGATGCCGCCGCGCGCCGCAAGCCACTCCGCCGCGATCGGCGCCAGCGCGCCGCCCAGAATGCCGCCCAGGTTGAACGCCATCGACACGCCCGTGTAGCGCACACCTGCCGGGAACAGCGCGGGCAGCCAGCCGCCGAGCGGGCCATAAGCAAACCCCATCGCGAACAACCCCGCCGCCAGCCAAAGCCACAGCACGAACAGCGAACCCGCGCCCAGCATCGGCCCCATCAGCAGTCCGGCGGCCATGCAGCCCGCGAAGCCGACCGCCAGTATCCGCACCGCGCCGACGCGATCGGCGGCCATGCTCGACGCGATCACCCCCGCCGCCAGGAACAGGATCGCAACCAGTTCAACCGCCAGCATCGCCTCGCGCGGGTGCCCCAGCGTCCGCGTGCCGTAGCCGATGGTGAAGGCGGTCGCGAGGTAGAACAGGGCAAAGCACGCCACCACCGCCAGCGTCCCCGCGATCACCGGCCGCAGGTGCTCGCGCATCAACGTCGCGATCGGCACGCGCGGCAACGTCTCCGCCTCGGCGGCGGCAAGGAACGCCGGCGTCTCGGTCAGCTTCAGCCGCACCCATAGCCCCAGCCCCACCAGCACCGCGCTGACCAGGAACGGCAGCCGCCATCCCCATGCGCGGAACTGCGCGTCGTCGAGCACCAGCCCCAGCACAAGGAACAGCCCGTTGGCGGCGATGAACCCCACCGGCGCGCCGAGCGGCGGGAACATGCCCCAGGTATTGCGCCGGTGCGGCGGTGCGTTCTCCACCGCGAGCAGCGCGGCCCCGCCCCATTCGCCGCCAAGCCCCAGCCCCTGGCCGAAGCGCAACAGGCATAGCAGCAGCGGCGCGATCCACCCCGCCTGCGCATAGGTCGGCAGGAACGCGATGCCGACCGTCGAGCCACCCATCAGCATCAGGCTCGCGACCAGCGTCGACTTGCGTCCGACCCGGTCGCCGAAATGCCCGAACGCCACCGCGCCCACGGGTCTCGCCACGAACGCCAGCCCGAAGCTCGCATAGCTCAGCATCAGCTGCGCCGACGCCGAGGTCGAGGGAAAGAACAGCGGCCCAAACACCAGCGCCGCCGCGGTGGCATAGATGTAGAAGTCGTAGAACTCGACGGAGGTGCCGACGAGGCTGGCGAGCAGGACGCGGCGCGAGGAAGCGGGAACGGGCATGCCGACTCCTTAGTGCCTTTTGCGGCGCGAAGGCGAGCCGGGTACGCGGAGACATAAGGAAACAAGGCTGTCACATCGGTGACATCTCCCTGCAACGTCCCGGGCGCTAGAGGGGCCTCGCCGCTGCTCCTCTCCCCCTGTGGGCAGCGGCACCGACGCTTTCAGCGTCCTCCCCGAACTACGGGCGGCTCCCCACCGGAGCCGCCCTTTTTTTGGAAAGGAGGACCTCAGCCGGTTCGTGCCGAGCTAAGTCGAAGCACAGGCCTCGCCCGGCCCCGCTTCACATCCCGGCGATGCGCACCACGCCCAGCAGCAGCCAGTAGAGCACGCCCGCCAGCAGCATCGCCGCCGGCAAGGTCATCACCCAGGCCAGCGCCATTTTGCGCACCGTGCGCCATTGCAGCCCCGCACCGTTGGCGACCGACGCGCCGGCGACGCCGGAGGTCAGGATATGCGTGGTCGACACCGGCAGGCCGAAGCGGTCGGCCAACAGGATCGTCGACGCCGCCACCCACTCGGCCGAGGCGCCCATGCCATAGGTCAGGTGCGTCTTGCCGATCCGTTCGCCGACGGTGACCACGATCCGCTTCCAGCCGATCATGGTGCCCAGCCCCAGCGCCAGCGCCACCGTCACCTTGACCCACAGCGGGATGTACCGCGTGCCCTGCTCCAGGTGCCCCGCATAGCTGTTCAGCGTCGCGATCTCGCTCGCCGAGAAGCGTGCCGCCGCCGCCTTGTCGGCGGTGACGAGCTTGGTGGTGCCCAGCACCAGGTACATGTCGTTGCGCAGGTTGGGCGTCGCCGCCGCCGGCACCTTGCCCAGCGAGCCGTAGCCGCCGATCCGCGACGACACGTCGTGCGACAGCGTCGCGAGCGCGCCATAGACCGCCGGGTCGGCCTTCTTGACCTCCAGCGCGTGCGTCAGCTCCGTGCGCGCCGTGTTCAGCGGAACCGCCGGACCGCCCGCGTGCGCGGCGAACGCCTGCGACGCCCCGTTGGCGCTCGCGACGAACGCCGGCATCGCGCTTTCCGGCACGGTGCGGTTGAGCGCATAGGCGGTGGGGGCGCAGCCGATCAGGATCAGCATGATCAGCCCCATGCCCTTCTGGCCGTCGTTGCTGCCGTGCGCGAAGCTCACGCCGGTGCAGGTCGCGATCAGCAGCGCGCGGATGCCCACGGGGGGCGGCGCCTCGCCTTCCGGCTCGCGATACAGCTTGGGATCACGGATCACCCGCTTCATCACGAAGAACAGCACCATCGCGCCGACAAAGCCGATCAGCGGGCTGAACAGCAGCGCCGACAAGACCTTCCACACCTGTGCGACATCGACGCCGCCGTTGCCGCCCGACAGCAGCTGGTTGGCGAGGCCCACCCCCAGGATCGACCCGATCAGCGCATGGCTCGACGAATTGGGCAGCCCGACGAACCAGGTCGCCAGGTTCCAGATCACCGCCGCGAGCAGCAGCGCGAAGATCATCGCGAACCCGCCCGCGCTGCCGACGTGCAGCACGAGGTCGACCGGCAGCAGCGTCACGATCGAATAGGCCACCGCGCCCGACGACAGGATCACGCCCAGGAAGTTGAAGAAGCCCGACCACACCACCGCGACAGGCGCCGGCAGTGCATGGGTATAGATCACCGTCGCGACCGCATTGGCGGTGTCGTGGAAACCGTTCACGAATTCGAAGCCGAGGGCGATCACCAGCGCCAGCCCCAGGAACACGAACACGCCGGTGGCCAGGCTCTCGCCGACCTGGCTGGTATCGGTGAGGATGCTGGCGCCCGCATAGGCGAGGCCGCCGAGCAGCACCGCGAGGAACACCCATCGTCCGGCTGGGTGCAAGCTGTTGTCGAGCTTGGGTCCCCGCGCACGCGCGATCGACTCGCCGGGGGCGAGAGCAGTTGTAGCCATGGTGACGAACGCCCTCGCGCGCTTCCGTGACGATTTGATGACACAAGTTAATGGCTCGTGCCGGAATGCGCCAGCCCGTGGCGTGCGTCAGTGCGTCAACATCACCGCGCCCCGGGCCGAAGACGCCCGCGCCCGCTGGCTCACCACCAGGCCGACGGCGGAGAGGGCCACCCCGGCCACCGCCGCGCCGGCCAGCATATCGGTCAGGTAATGCGTGCCTTCCACCGGAGTGGCCAGCAGCATCGCCGCGTTCATCGCCAGCACGGGCCAGCGCAGCCGCGGCATCGGCCACGCCGCGGCGATGTACAGCACCGCGGCGGCGGTATGGAAGCTCGGCGCCGACACCAGCCCGCGCAGCTGACCGAGGTCGACGGTGTGAAGCAGATGCTGGCGCAGCGGCGGGATCAGCACCGGCTGCCACAGCGCGCTCGCCGGCATGTACGGCACCGGCCCATGCCACAGATAGGCGAGCGGGCCGACCGCGGGCATCACCCGGAACAGCACCAGCGTCAGCAGCCCCGCCACCCAGAACGTCGCCAGGCACACGCGCGCGCGATCCCGCTGCCCGGTCCAGGCGAAGGCCCCGAGGATCACGACCGGAGTCCAGTAGATGCTTTCATACGCTAGCCGGCCGGCCAGCTGCAGCGCCGGATGCGCCACCACCACGCGATACCAGGCGACCCAGTCGAACCCCACCGCCGCATCGGCACGCGCCAACGTCGCATCCACAAACCCGTGCGTGTTCGCGGCGTCGGGATAGCTCCCCACCGTGCCAAGCAGGCCGATCAGCGTGAACACCGCATAATATTCGGCCGTATCGTGCACCACCTGCTGCAGCCGCGTCGCCCGCCGCCGCAACCCCAGGCACAGCCCGATCGCCAGCGCACCGCACGCATAAAAGGGGAGGTCTCCAGCCGCCGTTGGATCGATCGCCAGCCCCGCCTCGTGCATCAGCACCGCCAGCACCAGCACGCTCGCGCCGAGGCACGCGGCCAGCCACTCGCCAGGGATCACCGCCGCCTCACTACGCACACTCATGGTAAAACCTTGGCCCCCGCCGGCTGAACCCCCGGTTACAGCAACATGACAACCACGTGAACCGTTGCCTCGCCTGCCCGCGTTCCCTACCTGTTCGACGGTGACCCAGCCCTCCCCAGCCTCTGCCAGCCAGCTCGCCGACCCGCCTTACCTGCGCGGCCTCAACCCGCCCCAGCGCGAGGCGGTGCTGACCACCGAAGGCCCGGTGCTGATGCTCGCCGGCGCCGGCACCGGCAAGACAGCCGCGCTCACCGCCCGCCTCGCCCACCTCCTCTACACCCGCAAGGCATACCCGTCGGAGATCCTGTCGGTCACCTTCACCAACAAGGCCGCGCGCGAGATGCGCGAGCGCGTCGGTCGCCTCGTCGGCGATGCGGTGGAGGGAATGCCCTGGCTCGGCACCTTCCACGCCATCGGCGCCAAGATGCTCCGCCGCCACGCCGAACTGGTCGGCCTGCAATCGAACTTTACGATCCTAGACACCGACGACCAGCTCCGCCTCCTGAAGCAACTCATCGTCGCCGCCGACTTGGACGAAAAGCGCTTCCCAGCCCGCTCCCTCGCCGGCCTCATCGACGAATGGAAGAACAAGGGCCTGATCCCCGCCGACATCGACGCCGGCGAAAGCGAACGCTACGCCAACGGCCGCGGCGGCGAACTCTACGCGCAGTATCAGGCCCGCCTCAAAGCCGTGAACGCCTGCGACTTCGGCGACCTCCTGCTCCACATGCTGACGGTCCTGAAGACGCACCGCGACGTCCTCCAGACCTACCAGCAGCGCTTCCGCTACATCATGGTCGACGAGTATCAGGACACCAATTCAGTCCAATACCTCTGGCTCCGCCTCCTCGCGCAGGAGCGCAAGAACATCGCCTGCGTCGGCGACGACGACCAGTCGATCTACTCCTGGCGCGGCGCCCAGGTTGAGAACATCCTCAAGTTCGAGAAGGACTTCCCCGGCGCCACGGTGATCCGCCTCGAACAGAATTACCGCTCCACCCCCCACATCCTAGGCGCGGCGGGCGGCGTCATCGCCAACAACACCGGCCGCCTCGGCAAGCAGCTCTGGACCGAGCTCGACACCGGCGACAAGGTGCAGGTGGTCGGCGTCTGGGACGGACCCGAAGAAGCCCGCCGCGTCGGCGACGAGATCGAATCCTGCCGCCGCGCCGGCAAGTCGCTCGACGACATGGCCATCCTCGTCCGCGCCCAGCACCAGACCCGCGAGTTCGAAGACCGCTTCATCGCCATCGGCATGCCGTACAAGATCGTCGGCGGCTTCCGCTTCTACGAGCGCGCCGAAATCCGCGACGCCCTCGCCTATCTCCGCGTCGTCAACCAGCCCGCCGACGACCTCGCCTTCGAGCGCATCGTCAACGTCCCCAAACGCGGCCTAGGCGACAAGGCACTCGCCAAGATCCACCAGCTCGCCCGTGCGAGCCGCGAGCCCCTCACCACCGCCGCCGCCCGCATCCTCGACACCGACGAGCTCACACCCCAGGCCCGCCGCGCGCTCGGCAACCTCGTCGGCGACATCGCGCGCTGGCGCGACATGGCGCGCGACCTCCCCCATGCCGAGCTCGCCCGCCAGCTCCTCGACGAGAGCGGCTACACCGCCATGTACCAGGCGGAGAAATCGACCGAAGCCGCCGGCCGCCTCGAAAACCTTTCCGAACTCGTCCGCGCGATGGAGGAATACGAATCGCTCGGCGCCTTCCTCGAACACGTTTCGCTCGTCATGGATAACGAAGGCGCCAAGCAGGACCCGCAGGTCACGATCATGACCATCCACGCCGCCAAGGGGCTGGAGTTCGACACCGTCTTCCTGGTCGGCTGGGAAGAAGGCCTGTTCCCCTCGCAGCGCGCGCTCGACGAAGGCGGCACCCGCAGCCTCGAGGAAGAACGCCGCCTCGCCTATGTCGCGATCACGCGGGCACGCCGCCGCGCCGTCATCATCCACGCCGCCAACCGCCGCATCTACGGCCAATGGACGTCAAGCATCCCCAGCCGCTTCGTCGGCGAACTCCCCCCTGAGCACATCGACACCGAGACCACCATGTCCGGCGGCGAGTCGCTATGGCGCGCCAACTGGAGCGAGCGCGCCGACCCCTTCGCCGACGTGGGGAGGGGCACCGGCCGAGGCCCCGGCTGGCAACGCGCCGCCGCCGGCAGCTTCACGCCAGCCCCCACCCGTGTGGTCGAAAGCCGCGCGCCCTCGGTCAGCATCGGCAACAAGGGCCGCAGCGACTTGAGCGTAGGCCAGCGCGTCTTCCACCAGAAGTTCGGCTACGGCGACATCGCCGAGATCGAAGGCAACAAGCTGGAAATCGACTTCGAAGCGGCGGGGCGGAAGCGGGTCATGGATAGCTTTGTCACCTTGGGATGATATGAATTGTCTTTATCTTGCGCCCGGTGACAAACGCCATTCGGCGCGGTGGCGACAGGTTAGCCCTGTTGTCGCAGCGGAATGGCGGCAATCGAGATCTTGCCTGCGGGATCGACTCCCAAACCCCGCAAGATTTCGCTGAATGCCCATGCGACCTGTTGCGGATATACGCACGAGCCGATGATGATGCGGTCAAGCAAGCGGTCCATATCGAGCCACGGCATTTCCAACCCAGGCTGATTGCGGAGGGGTATTTTACAAACCATCTGCGGAATACCCCGGACCGTTTCGACGCTCGTCGGAATGAAAGCTGACGCGTCCGTCAAGGGTCGGTGTATGACTCGCCATTCTTGTTCTTCTGCAAAAGCAGGGTGTTTGAACGATAGCGTGGCGAACTGAAGCGCATTGCTCATAATCGCTTTAGCGTTCTCGAACGGCACCTGCTTGATGAGGTCCGTGTTAGCGGCGAGGCCATCGACCACTTCCGCAAGGTGCTCTGCCATTTTGAACTGGTCGCCGTACGCAACAGGACTGGAGTAGGCGCCTAACTTGAGGCTATCGTGACCGAACACCTCAGTGTTGAAGATGATAGCAACGCCTGAGGTAGGGCCCCCGTACGCTCGCCACAGCGACAATCTGCCTAAGAGATCGTCAGGGTGGTGTGCAGACAAAGACGTCAGGTACGTGTGCGTCCGCGTCTGTGTGTCCATGCTGTTCAGAAACTCGGCGACAGCCATCCAGAGGCCTGGATGGGCTGCATCGAGCGCTGCTTGCAGCCTTGCGCCTTGCCCGCCCTGCAGGGCAAGTTGCAAACAGCTGGTGCCATAGGCCACTTCCGAAAAGTCATTCATCAACTGCGCGTTTCGAAGCCAAAGCGTTTGGCCCTTTAGAATCAACGCTGCGTTTTCCGCCGTTGTATAGTGGGCCATTTTCAGGCCTTGATCCGCCACCTCTTGAAAGCGGCGCGTCTCGTATGGGAACGCAAGCTCCGAGAAGGCACTGATCGCTTCTGTTGCATCCATCGTAACGTTATCAACTTCAACCATGCCGTTTCAATAGCCTAAGCTCTTACTGTATCGTCGCCTCCGCGCCCTCCCGCGCCCGCGCCTGCGCCAGATCATACCCCGCCTGCATCCGCATCAGCGTGTCCGCGCTCAGCCCGAACGCCTTCTCGAACCGGATCGCCATCTCCGGCGACGCGCCGCCCGCGCGCCGAGCAGGTTGCTCATCGCCTGCCGCGTCACGCGCAGCTTGCCCGCCGCCTCCGTCACGCTCAGCCCGTGCGGCTCGACCACCTCGGACCGGAGCCACGCGCCCGGATGCACGGCAAAGCTCGGATGCAGCTTGATCGCCATCACCCCAGCCCCCCAAAAAACGCCCGCATATCCCCTAGCAACAACCCCGGCTGCTCCACCGCCGCGAAGTGCCCGCCCTTCGCCATCTCCGTCCAGTGCGCCACCTGATACGTCTTCTCGACCAACGAACGCGGCGGCGGCGGGAAGACCGGGTCGGGGAACGCCGCCACCCCGGTCGGCACGCCGATCCGCGTCCCCGCCGGGAACTGCCCCGATCCTTCCAGCATCCGCCCCTTGTACATCCAGGTCGATGTCACGAACGATCGCTCCACCAGATACAGCATGATGTTCGTCAGCAGCCACGTCTCATCGAACGCCGCCCACAGGTCCGGCACGCCCTCCCCATCACGCGGCACATCGGCCCAGACGGCGAACTTCTCCAAAATCCACGCCGCCACGCCGACCGGACTGTCCGACAGCCCCACCCCCAGCGTCTGCGGCCGGGTGCCCTGTTCCAGGCTATAACCCGCCTCCTCCTTCGCCAGCGCCGCGCGGCGAGCCGCCCATTCCACCTCCGCCGGCGCCGTCGGCAGCGCATCCGCCGCCTGGATCAGCACCATGTTGAGGTGGACCGCCGCCACCGCATCGGGGTGCCCATGCGCCATCCACGCCGCGATCGCCGCTCCCCAGTCGCCGCCCTGCACGAAGTACCGCCCCGCCCCGAACAGCTCGGTCATCAGCCGGTGGAACAGCTCCGCCGTCCGCCGCGGCCCGATCGGCGCCGCCGGCCGCCCCGAAAAGGCATAGCCCGGCAGCGACGGCACCACCACGTCATGCCCATCGGCGACCAGCGGCGCGATCAGCCCCTCGAACTCCAGAAACGACCCCGGCCAGCCATGCAGCAGCAGCAACGGCGGCCGCGACCCGTCGCCGCGCGCATGGATGAAGTGCAGCCGCTGCCCCAGCACCTCGGCGGTGAACTGCGGCAGCCGGTTGAGCCGCGCCTCCTCCGCCCGCCAGTCATACCGCTCCAGCCAGAACGTCACCAAGCGGCGCAGGTCGGCCATTCCGACCCCCGCCGACCACCCTCCGGCGTCGGGAAAGTCGCTCCAGTCGAACCGCTCCACCCCCGCGCCAATCGCGTCCAGCCGGTGCTGGAGGATGTCGATGCGAAAGGGTGTGGGATCGGTCACGGGGAGCCTCCGGTTTGGGGAAATCAACGCAGCGCGCCGCCCGTCGCTCCCAGCGGCGATCACCGGCCGCCCTCGGTCCTACACGCCGTCGATCCGAGATAGGCCCGCCGATGCGCCACGCACCCGCCCCGCCCTTCGCTGACCTTCTCGCCTTCACCCCCGCGCCCGGCAACGGCCGCCGCGACGGCTGGACGCCCTGAGGCCAGCGCGCCTTATCGAGCAGCTCGCCCGCATCGGCGTCGTCACCGCAGCCGCGCGTGCGATCGGCATGAGCGCCAAGTCCGCCTAGCTCCTCCGCCGCCGCGCCGGCCACGCCGCTCCGCTCCGGGCTACGGCAGGTCGAGAGCACGTCCGAACCCGCCACGCTCCACGGCCGCAAGCTCGCCCAGCTCCCCTACGAAGCACCGCCTGCGCAACCCTATGCCCCTCCGCCTCCGACGCCGCCGATCCGGCGGCCTGGTTCGCCCGCGACTCGGCCGGCTGCACGCTCACCCGCCGCGACATCGCCCGCCAGGTGGAGATCGCCGGCACCTGCCCTCGCCCGACACGGGCAAGCCGCGGGGCAACGTGCGGATCAGCGGCCGCTTCACCCCCGACGCTACGCGCTGCGCTTCGCGACGACCGTCAACGGCGACAATGGGCGGATGGGGTTCTACGGCAGCATGGCCGGCCGGCGCGTCGGCAATGCGCGCCGTGACTCAGCTCAGGTCAGCGAGGAATGGTGCCCCGGTCCGGGCGGCCTGCCCGCCATGTGCCGGATCCACACGTCCTGCTGCACGGCCCGGCGCTGGTCGCGCAAGACACGGCGCTGCCCCGCCAGCTTGCGCCGGCGAACCGATATACCCACGCCGATCAGCACGGCGGCAATCAGGACAAGAACCGCCAAGATCTTCACCACGCCTGCTCCTGCCATGCAGCCCGTCGACCGGGCGGCACAACTTATAATAGCGCAACGATGACCCGACCCGCTCTAACCCATTATAGTTCTGTCATTCTGCCTCAGTCCCACTTCGGTACGAGCCGAAAGGGTCCGTTCTGCGCTCGACCCACCCAGCGCGTTCAGGAACGATACGGCGGCGCAACCGTATCGCAGCCATGCCCGACTCACCGGGCCAGTAGAGGGACCGCAACCATGCTTACCCGCATTCTCGCCGCCGGCGTCGCCGCGGCGACGCTCGCCACCGCGATGCCGGCGATCGCCCAGTCGAGCCAGGACGATGCCCGCTTCCGCGCCGCGCAGGATCGCTTCGACCGCGCCTATGACGACTACCGCCAAGAGGTGGACCGCTACATGGCCGCCCGCGGCGGTCGCAACGGCCCCGCTCGCACCCCTGCCTATGACGATGGCGGCTATCGCCGCGCCCCCGCCGCCTACCCCGACGAGCGGGACGAAGGCGGCTACGATCCCTCGCGCGATTATCGCAACGGCGCCAACTACCGCGAGCGTACGCTGAGCGCCAACGAGCGCGTCTATGCGGGCAACGACGGGCGCTATTATTGCAAGCGGTCGGACGGCACCACCGGCCTGATCGTCGGCGGCGCCGCGGGCGGCGTGCTCGGCAACGTCATCGACGGTGGCCACAGCCGCGTCGTCGGCACCCTGCTCGGCGGCGCGGTCGGCGCGCTGGCGGGCAAGTCGATCGACCAGAACAACAGCGAGGTGCGCTGCCGCTGAGCGGCCGGGTGGGGTCGGCTCAGGCCGGCTCCACCGCCATCAGCGCGACGCCCGCGTATTTCGGGTCGCTCTCGCTGAACAGGTCGCTGCGTTCGAAACGGCGGGCGGTCAGCCGCAGCGGCGACAGGCCGGCGAGCTTGAACGTGCCTAGCTTCACTTCCTTGGGCGGCTTGCCGTCACGCTCGATCGTCACGGCGTCGATATAAAGTTCGCCGTGGCGGGTGTAGATGATGTGCGGCGCCAGCGTCACCTCGCCACGATTGTAGGTGGCGGCGATCGCGAGGCG
>Ga0210040_10001625_pt1 | contig 33401 bp, 32 predicted proteins | sample CryGeyCG12114_NA_FD_185462 | JGI IMG/M metagenome (GOLD analysis project Ga0210040, IMG submission 185462) | Groundwater microbial communities from aquifer - Crystal Geyser CG19_WC_8/21/14_NA (SPAdes) (version 2) | ecosystem: Environmental > Aquatic > Deep subsurface > Groundwater | place: USA...
AGGTCATGTTTATCAATATGCAATATAACCCGGAAGATATTCTGCCTACTATTTCTACCGATTGTGTTATTTTTGGTTTAGATCAGGGAAAATTAAAAGTACTTTTAACCCGGCGGGCCATTGCGCCTAAAAAAGGTGGCTGGGCTTTATTGGGTGGTTTTGTTTTAAAACATGAAGATCTGGAAACCGCTGCGCGCCGTACCCTGAAAGAAATATCGGGCATGAGTGATGTATATATGGAGCAGGTACATAGTTTCGGACAGGTAGGGCGTTTTCCTAACCGCCGGGTTATTACGGTGGCTTATTATGCACTTATCAATTATACCCTCGAAAATCTGAAGCCGGGTCCGGATTCCAGCGATGTACGTTGGTTTGAAATAAACGAAGTGCCCGAATTGGTTTTTGATCACCGTTATATTCTGGATACGACGCTGGCTTATCTGCGGTCGCGGGTGCGTACCGAGCCGATTGGGTTTGAACTGCTGTCCGCGAAATTTACCCTGACGCAGTTACAAGGTTTGTACGAGGCAGTTCTGGGCACCACCTTCGATACCCGTAACTTCCGAAAGAAACTACTGAAAATGAACCTGCTGATTCCGTTGGAGGAAAGCCAGACCGGCGTAGCCCACCGGGCTGCCCGGTTGTATAGTTTCAATAATGATATTTACCAAAAACTAAAAGCCAAAGGATTTTCTTTTGAGCTTTAACCGGTAGTTTGCTTTTAAATAAACCTGTATGCGTGTATTATTGGTAGAAGATGAACCCAAAGTGGCGGCTTTTATAAAAAAAGGTCTAGAGGAACAAGCTTATGAAGTAGACCAGGCTTATGATGGTTTCTTCGGTAAAAAGCTGGCCTTGAATAATGATTATGATTTAATTATTCTGGATGTAATTCTGCCCCAGAAAAGTGGGCTGGAGGTTTGTAAAGAAATCAGGAAGGTGAAGCCGGGAGTAGCTATTTTAATGCTGACGGCCCTGGGCAGCACCGATGATAAAATTCTGGGTTTGGATTCGGGCGCCGACGATTACCTGGTTAAGCCTTTTGTGTTCCAGGAATTAATGGCGCGCATCCGGGCTTTAACCCGCCGGGCTTATGAAAGTCCGGCAAACGATATACTGCGCATTGCGGACCTGGAATTAAATTTATCTAAAAAAACAGTAACTCGCTCGAGTATTCCCATTAATTTAACGGCCCGCGAATTTGCTTTGCTGCATTATTTAATGCGCAATAAAGAGCGGGTAGTATCGCGGGTAGATATTATAGAACAGGTTTGGGAAACTTCTTTCGATACCGGCAGCAACGTAATAGATGTTTATATTAACTTTTTGCGTAAGAAAATAGACAAAGATTTTTCGCCTAAGTTAATTCATACCCTGGTGGGCATGGGTTACGTTTTAAAAGAGACCTAAGCCGCTATGAATATCCGTACGCGCCTGACCCTGCAGTTTACTTCTATTTTTGCCATTATTCTTATTCTTTTTTCCATTACCGTTTACTTCTATACCTCACTTACGCGCCGGCATTCATTTTACGAAAGCCTGGAAAACCGGGCTAATATAGTAGCGCATGTATTTCTGGATGTAAATAAAGTTAGTGCGGCCAATTACCGGCGCATGCTGCAAAAATATTCTCAAACCCTGCCCCAGGAAATTGTGCAGGTATATAATCGCCAAAATCAGGTAGAATTCCGGGAAGGAGCCGGTAATATACAGGTGCGGCAAACCATTCTGAATAAAATCAGAAAAGATAAATACCAGGCCTGGCAAACGGGCAAGCGCCAGTTTACCGGTATTATGTACCACGATGTTAGGGGAGATTACCTGGTAATCGCTTCTTCGGTGGATGTAATTACCCTGGAAAAGCTGGAAGATTTGCGAATAATACTGATTGCCGGTTTTTTGGGCGCTTTGTTGTTTGTAGTAGTGAGTGGCTGGGCTTTTTCGAAGCAAGCTTTGCTCCCAATTTTAAAAGTAGTAGAAGAGGTAGAACAAATAAGTGCTTCCGATTTACATTTACGTTTAAGCCAGGCTGATGGAAGAGATGAAGTATCGCACCTGGCTCATACCTTTAACAAAATGCTGGACCGGTTGGAAAAAGCCTTTGATATGCAGAATACCTTTATCTCCAATGCCTCCCATGAACTCCGTACACCCCTCACTTCCATCATTGGAGAATTGGAAGTAGCTTTAATGAAATCGCGGGATGCGGCGGAATACGAGCGGGTACTGCACTCTCTTCTGGACGAAGCCCGCTTATTAGCGCGTCTTTCCAACGGCATGCTGCAAATTGCCCACGCCAGTTTCGATATTTCTAAAATCAAGCTTTCTCCTTTACGTTTCGACGAAATTGTTTTTCAGGCCAGCGATGAAGCCCGGAAAAGGCAGCCGAATTCCCACATAGAAATATCGTTCCAAAACCTGCCCGACGATGAAAATAAATTAATGTGCCGGGGCAACGAATCTTTGTTGTTGATTGCGCTGCTCAATATCTTCGAAAATGCCTGCAAGTTCTCTACTGCCGATCAGGAAGTACTGGGGATGATTACGGCGCAAGAACACCATATTATGTTGCAGGTAAAAGACAAAGGCCGCGGCATGACAGAATCGGATTTAAAAAAAATATTTGTTCCGTTCTGGCGGGCCGACAACGTCCGGAATATTTCGGGGCATGGTATTGGTTTGCCGCTGGCCGAAAAAATTGTAAAGTTACACAAAGGCAACATCCAGGTTAATTCTGAACTCTCGGTTGGTACCGAAGTTACCGTAACGATTCCGGTTTTAAGTTAATTTTTAATCTTGTTTTAATCTGTTTTTAATACGGTGTTAATAGCCGGTTATTAAGTTTGTATGAATTCTGATTCTGCTTTGCATAAAAAGCAGGAGTAAAGAACGGATACAACTATGGGATATAATTTAGCACATTTAAAAAAAGATTTTCCGGCCGGGCTGGTGGTGTTTTTAGTTGCCCTGCCTTTGTGTTTGGGTATTTCCCTGGCTTCCGGTGCACCTTTATTTTCCGGCATTATTACCGGTATTATTGGCGGCGTAATAGTATCTTTACTAAGCGGTTCTTCTTTAAGTATCAGCGGACCGGCAGCCGGCCTGACCGTTATTGTGTTGAACGGCATAAGTGAATTGGGTAGTTTTGAGGCTTTTTTACTGGCGGGCTTACTGGCCGGGGCTTTGCAGATTATACTGGGCTTTTTAAAAGCCGGTATTATCGGGCTTTATTTTCCTTCTTCCGTTATCCGGGGTATGTTGGCAGCAATAGGCTTAATATTAATTTTAAAGCAAATACCGCATTTTCTGGGGGCCGATGAAGACTTTTTCGGGGAAATGGATTTTTTTCAGGCTGATGGCCGGACTACTTTTACCGAATTAGGTTTTGCCTTGCAACATATTGAGTTTGGCGCTTTATTGATTGGGTTTTTCTCATTGGGTATTCTTATTTTGTGGGATCGTGCTGCTTTAAAGCGGTTTACCTTTTTTAAAATGGTGCCGGGCGCTTTAATTGTAGTGTTATTATCCATTGTAATTAATTACTTATTTAGCCTGATCCGGCCCGAATGGATTGTAGCCAAAACGCACCTGGTAAACTTACCCATTATCAACTCCGGCAGTGCGTTAATAGGAGAATTGCGGTTTCCGGATTTTACCCAATTAAATAACCCCGCCATTTATATAACAGCTTTTACCATTGCCATTATTGCGAGTCTGGAAACATTATTAAGCGTGGAAGCCATTGATAAATTAGATCCGTTAAAAAGAGTAACGCCTCCCAACCGCGAATTAAAAGCCCAGGGAGTAGGCAATATATTAAGCTCCTTAATTGGCGGCTTGCCCATGACGGCAGTAATTGTCCGGGGTTCGGCTAATGTTGCAGCCGGCGCCCAATCCCGGTTATCGAGCTTTATACACGGTGTACTGTTGTTTATCAGCGTTATATTGTTAGCGCAATTTTTTAACCAGGTGCCGCTTTCGGCTTTGGCGGCGGTGTTATTAATGGTAGGTTTTAAACTTACCAAACCGGCTCTTTACAAAACACAGTTCCGTTTGGGAGGCGAACAGTTTATTCCCTTTATCGTAACCATTATTGCCATTTTATTTACTGATTTGCTCAAAGGTATTTGCGTAGGATTAGTAGTAGGCATTTTCTATATTCTGAAAGCCAACTATAAAAATCCGTTTTATTTCCACGCCGAAGAAAAAGCTGGTGATGAAACCATCCGCCTCCAATTAAGCGAAAACGTTTCTTTCCTGAACAAAGCCAATATTATTTTAACCCTCGATCAGTTACCTCATGGTAGCAAGGTAATTATAGATGGCTCGCAATCCTCCTTTATTGATTATGACGTGCTGGAAGCTATTTACAATTTTAAAGAATCATCAATCGATAAAAATATTCAACTGGAATTAGTTAATATACCGCAAGTCGCAACCGTTTCGGCGGCTCATTAAATAGCCTTATATTGGCAGATAAATTAGTCAGATCCCCTAAAATAAAAAATTATGCTAAAAATATTTGAAAACAATCGGAAATGGGTACAGGAAAAGCTCGCAGAAGATAAAAATTACTTTAAAAAACTGACCACCGGGCAAAAGCCGGAATATTTATTTATCGGCTGTGCCGATAGCCGTATTCAAGCCAGTGAAATTACCGGCACCGGTCCGGGCGAAATGTTTGTACACCGCAATATTGCCAATATGGTGGTGCACACCGATATTAATATGTTATCGGTACTGCAATACGCCGTGGAAGTTTTAAAAGTACGCCACATTATGGTAGTGGGGCATTATGGTTGCGGCGGTGTTGCCGCGGCTATGGAGGATAAGGAACACGGATTAATCGACAATTGGCTCACCAACATCCGGGATGTAGTGCGCCTGCACGAACTGGAGTTTTTACGCATTAAGGATGAAGGGGAAAAGTTTCGTCGTTTAGTTGAATTGAATGTAATTGAACAGGTGCGCAATCTTTCTAAAACCAGCATTATTCAAAATGCCATGCACAGCGAAAATCCGCCCCAGTTGCACGGGCTAGTATACGATATAGGCGAAGGTTTATTAAAAGACCTTAACTGGAAAATGGATGAAATTAAACGTTTTGAACATATTTATGGTATTCACGGGGAAAACCATACGGCAGAGCCAAATACCGGTGAAGAAGAAACCGTAGACATACTAAAAGTATCCTAGGTACTACAAATTGTTTTACAAAAAAAAGCCTTCCGTTTTGGGAAGGCTTTTTTTGTAAGCATAAGATTTATATTACCACTCGTAATCACGCTCCGATGAAGAACCAAAGTTGTAAGGAGGCCCGTCATTGCTATTGCTGTTGCGGTTACCAAAATTATTACGACCTCGTTCCTGGTTGTTATAACCATGTTCGCGGCCGTAGCGGTTGGCCCGGTTCTGATCGTCGTTTTCTTCATGAGTAAAGTTACTCCAGGCGTTACGAATGGAGTTACCCATACGATCAAAAAATCCTTCTTCGTGCTGGTTATCCTGATGATTCCGGTTGTAGTTGTTATCGTTGCGCCGGTTAAAATACCGGTTTTCATCATAACCCCGGCCCTGATTGCTGTTATTCTGATACCCGTAATCGGATGAATAACGGTGTTGCTGATTATACTGGTTGCGGTTGCGGTCCCAATCGTTTTGGTTCTGGTTGTTCTGCTCCCAGTTATTTTGTTGCCGGTTATTCTGATAATTTTGGTTGTACCGGTTCCAGGTTTCGTTTTCACGACTCAATGGGGCTTCAAAATTATTGCGGTCGCCGGCCCGGTGCTGGTCATAATCGCGGTCCTGCGAATGGTTGCCGTAATTATTTTGGTTTTGCCGGTTATCCTGTGGCCAGCTCTGCTGACGTGATGGCCAGTTGTTAGATGATTGTTGCCGGTTCTGGTTGTTACGCGGCTGATATTGGTTTTGCTGATTCCGCATCTGTTGGTCATTATTACGCAGCATATCATTGGGCTGCTGCCAAACCGAGTTATTATTATAATGTTCGTCAGAAGTAAAGTTAGAACCCTGACGATTGGTCATGGGGCTGTTAGAATCAGTTCTGGCAGAAAAATCCCGTCTGGAGTTTTCATTGCCGGAGCGGTACGTATTCAAAGACGAATTATCGGAATTCTCATAATCTCTCATAGTTGTATCGTTTTAATGGAACAAAAAAACAACTTCGCACTTCCGCAAAGCTTTATTTATTTACGAATCCCCAGCCGCTAAAGTTTTAAGAGATACTTGTATTACAATGAAGACCATAATTATATTTTTCTGATATGTACTTATAAAATATAAAATATAATTCTATCATAATACGACAATAAAAAACACGTTCATACTAAAATGTACTAAAAAAAAAGCTTAATTTAGGCTTTATTTATTGATATAGTTATATATTTACATCTGAATTGCAGGGCTTTAAAAAATATACCCGGCAAGAATTAGTAAATTTTAGAATAATATTCCCCAGCTAAAAATATGAAATTTAAAATATTTGCCTTCGCTTTATCTTTAACGGTATTTGCCGGCTGCGATTTATTAGAAGAAGATTTAACCTCTCCGGATGGTTCAATCCCATACATCTCTATTTCCTCGCCGAACAATAACGCTGTTTTCACGAACGGACAAACCCTTAATCTAAAATCCGAAATATCGGATAAAGATAAAATAAGCCAGTTAGACGTGCAGGTAACCAGATTAAATGCTGAAGCCAGTAACGAACCGGTTTGGGGTTACTCCAAACAGCCCATGAAAAACCCGGTTATTATTGATACTGCCTTTGCTGTTTCCAGCCTGCCGGCCGGCGAATATATCCTGACCCTGAACACCATTGACGGACGGACCAACGTAGGTACGAAAGAAATTAAATTTTCGGTAAAGTAATTAACCCATATTACGTAAAACAAGGTAGCTGTAATTGATATGAGCTAAGTCCTGTCATCCTAATAGAATTCGAAAAATTCCCGAAGGATCTATTTGGCAGTAAACCAATTTGATCCCTCTGAGATGAAAAAAAATGAGTTCAAGAAAGTTAAAATTAATATGTTTTTCTTTCTTGCGTAACATCAATAATTAAGTACCTGTTTTCTTTTTGCCACAGCGATGTCCTGCGTTTAAAGAACATTGCTGTGGTTTTTTATTTTTTGATAAACCGGTGTTCATTTGTCTCAGCTTATTTTACAGGAAATTAAAGTCATAATTCTTAAATTTGCGGTTCATATAAACTTAATCCGGGAAAACTGAATTGAAAGTTTGCATCGCAGAAAAGCCGAGTGTAGCGCGGGAAATTGCCCAGGTAATCGGGGCAAAAAGTAAACGTGATGGATATTACGAAGGCAACGGCTATCAGGTAACCTGGACTTTCGGCCATTTTTGCCAGTTGCGCGAGCCAGAAGATTACAAACCGGAGTGGAAGCGCTGGAGTATTCACGAGCTGCCCATGTTACCCGAACAGTTCGGCATAAAATTAATGCAGGACAAAGGTGTTCAGAAGCAGTTTAAAATAATAAAAGAATTACTGCAGCATTCTACGGAAGTAATAAACTGTGGTGATGCGGGGCAGGAGGGAGAAGTAATTCAGCGCTGGGTTTTAACCGAAGCCAAATACCGCAAACCTTTTAAACGGCTCTGGATTTCTTCCCTTACCGAAGAAGCTATTCGACAGGGTTTTGCGGCTTTGCGCGAAGGTTCGGAGTTTGATTTGTTGTACCAGGCCGGCAAAAGCCGCGCCATCGGCGACTGGCTATTGGGGATGAACGCTACCCGTTTGTTTACCTTAAAATATGCGCAAGGGCGCCAGTTATTATCTTTAGGCCGGGTGCAAACGCCCACGCTGGCCATGATCGTGAACCGGTACCACGAAATCAAAAATTTTAAACCGGAACCTTTCTGGGAGCTCAAAACCGTTTACCGTGAAGCTATTTTTTCCAGCACCAACGGCAAATTTACCGACCAGGAAAAAGCCCGGAATATCCTGGAAGCCATCCAGGGCGAGCTCCTCACTATTACGGATATCGATATAAAAAAAGGCGTCGAGAGTCCGCCGCGTTTATTCGATCTTACTTCTTTGCAGGTTGAGTGCAACAATAAACTAGCCTTATCGGCAGATGAAACCCTAAAAACGGTACAAAGCCTGTACGAAAAAAAGGTAGTAACGTATCCGCGGGTAGATACTACCTTTCTGCCCGATGACATGTACCCCAAAATACCGGGTATTTTGCAAAACTTAAACCAATACCAGGCGCTTACCCAACCTTTATTGCAGCAAAAGATCCGGAAAACCGGAAAAGTTTTTAATAATAATAAAGTTACCGATCACCACGCTATTATTCCTACCGGTGGCTCGGCTTCTTTGGGCGGCACCGAAGCGCGGGTATTCGATATTATTGCCCGCCGGTTTATAGCTGCTTTTTACCCCGATTGTATTGTGAGTAATACTACCGTAACGGCCGATGTTGCCACGCATACTTTCCGGGCCAAAGGCCGTCAGATTTTGGAGCCGGGCTGGCGCGTAGTTTACGAGAAAGAAGCGCGGGAGCCGGCCAGTAAAGAAGAAACCGAAGGCGAAGAAAAAGAAGAAAATGCCATTCTGCCGATTTTTGAAAAAGGTGAGCAAGGACCACACGAACCGCGCCTGGATCAGAAAATGACTTCGCCGCCCAAAGATTATACCGAAGCTACCTTGCTGCGGGCCATGGAAACCGCCGGGAAACAAATTGAAGACGAAGAACTGAAGGAAGCTTTAAAGGAAAACGGGATTGGCCGGCCCTCTACGCGCGCCGCCATCATCGAAACTTTATTTAAACGGGCTTATATCCGCAAGGAAAAAAAGAAAATAATTCCCACCCAAATGGGCATCGATCTGATCGGAGTTATTCAGACCCCGACCTTAAAATCGCCCGAACTAACCGGGCAATGGGAGAAAAAACTGCGGCAAATTGAAAGTGGTTCTTTTTCGGCGGATGCTTTTTTGCGGGAGTTAAAACAACTGGTGAAAGAAATGGCCCAGGAAGTAAAAGCCGACCGGCAAACCATGCAGATAGAAGCCAAACCCGCCGCACCTGCGCCCACTGTTGCCAGTACCCCCACCGAAAAAAGTAAGAAAGCACCCACCCCAGCCAACGCTACTAAACCAGCCGCGGGCGAAATAGGTAAATGCCCCGTTTGTAAAACCGGACAAGTAGTAAAAGGCACCCAGGCTTATGGTTGCACCCGCTGGAAAGAAAATTGTCTTTTCCGGTTACCTATTGCGTTTAAAAATAAATCGCTGACGGAAAAGCAGGTGAGTACCTTGTTAGAAAAGGGAAAAATATTGGTGAAAGGCTTAAGAAATGCCGATGCCGAAGCAGCTTATACCGGTTTGGTAACCCTAGATGACCAGTATCAGCTGGCAGTAGAGAAAACCGAAAAAGCCCCGGCTGCTAATATGGTATTAACTTGTCCGCGCTGTAAACAAGGCCAGATGCTGAAAGGAAAAACTGCTTTTGGCTGTAGCCGTTACCGCGAAGGTTGTCAGTTCCTGGTGCCATTTACCATTGCGGGCAAAACCCTTACCGATAAAAACATAGCCCAACTGCTGCAAAAAGGTAAAACAACCAAACTAAAAGGCTTTGTTTCGCATAAAACGGGTAATAAATTCGAAGCTGCGCTTACCATAAATCCGGAAGGGAAAGTTGTATTCCAGTTTGATTAAGCTTTTAAAAGCGTTGGTAATTTCATGCCGGCAACTTTTTATTGTTGTCATTACTCCTGAAAGACAACCCGTTTGGTTTTAAACCGTTTTAAAAACAGCTCAGGGGTAAGTCAAAAATATATTCCTCTTCAACCTGAAAAGGAATATATTTTTAGCTTCGGGCTGTTCTTTACTTTTCTAAAGAAGCCTTCCGAAGTAAAAATCCCAGTAGAAAAATAGCCGGTTTTGGGTTAATCTTAAAATTTACTTCTTTATAATTCTTTCAACCAAATAGCTGATGATGCAGCCAGTGAGCAAACTTTTGGTATTAGCCGGATTAGGTATCGCTTTGGTAGGGATCATTATTTGGCTTTTTGGCAATAAACTGAATTGGTTTGGTAATTTGCCCGGCGATATCCGGGTAGAACGCCAGAACTTCCGTTTTTATGCTCCCATTGCAAGCATGTTGTTGGTCAGCATTTTGTTAAGTGCTATTCTCTGGTTAATTCGCCGTATATTTTAATGTTATTATTTCTGGTTCATCCCAAACCGTTATTGTTGCTTTAAAGCAGAATTATGAATAAGTATGTAAGCTTGGTTTTCTGCTTTTTAGGGCTGATTGGGGTTTTTATGGGCGGCTGTAAAAGTAAATCCGAAGCCCGGCAGCAGGCCGGCGAGACCGAAGATACCCGTTTTGATAAGTTTAAAAATAACCTGGTATTAAAATTCTGGCGCATACACCCGGAGTGGGCCAGCTCTGTGGGCTATCATCGCTACGATAACATCTTAACCATACCAGATAATAAGTACCGCCGGGGCTTGGTGCGCTCTTATAAAAGTTATTTAAAAGAACTGGAGGCCTTTGCTCAGCATAAGCTTTCGGAAAATAACCAAACCGATTTTTACATGCTGCAGAATTTTCTGGCGGCCGGTATTTGGCGGGTTGATGAATTTAAAGATTACAAGTGGAATCCGGCAATCTATAATATTGGTCCGGTAGTGGCCGATATGGTAAATGGCCGCTACGACAGTTTAGATAATCGCTTACGCACCCTTTCGCAAAGGATAGCTTATAGTACTGTGTATTACGAAGCCGCCATAAATAATGTCAAGAACCCGACAGTAGCGCATACGCAGCTGGCTATTCTGCAAAATAAAGGCGCTTTAATAGTTTTAGGGCCAGCTTTAATAGATTCGGTGCAAGCTGCTCACCTGAACCCGGCCGAAAAGAATTTACTTAACCAAAGAATAGAAACTACCCGGTTAGCCATCGATAATTATATCCGGCATTTACAGGAAAACATTTTGCCGGCAATAAAAAAAGGTAAAACCCGCAGTTTCCGAATTGGCCAAAGCCAGTATACCCAAAAGTTTAATTTTGAAAACGAATCGGGCTATACGGCCAACGAAATATACCAGCGGGCAAACCTGGAGAAACATAAAATTCATAGGGCAATGCTGGCGCTCACCAAACAACTCTGGCCCAAGTATTTTCCTAAGCAAGCTATGCCCACCGGATTACCCGCCGTAAAACAAATGATTAACCGCTTATCGCAGCAACACGTACCCCGCGATTCTTTTATAACGGCCATTCGCCAGCAAATTCCAATTTTGGAAAAATTTGTAAATACCAGACATTTACTAGCGCAAGATCCCACGCAACCTTTAATTGTCAGGGCTACTCCGCTTTACTTGCAAGGCGTAGCAGGAGCTTCGGTTTCGGCACCCGGACCTTACGATAAAAATGCGGCTACTTATTATAATGTAACGCCACTCACCAATAATACCCCGGCCCAAGCCGAAAGTTATTTGCGCGAGTATAATACGTACACCTTACAGATTTCAAATATCCACGAGGCCATACCGGGACATTATACGCAATTGGTATACAGCAATAAATCGCCGTCTGTTATAAAAGCAATTTTGGGTAACAATGCCATGATAGAAGGTTGGGCCGTTTATGCGGAGCGCATGATGCTGGAACAAGGCTATGGTCGTAACAGCCCCGAAATGTGGCTTATGTGGTACAAATGGAATTTGCGGGTAACTCTAAACGCTATCCTGGATTACAGCGCGCACGTCCTGAATATTTCGGAAAAAGAAGCATTGCAGCTCTTAACCCAGGAAGGATTTCAGGAAGAAGCTGAAGCGCAGGAAAAATGGAAACGCGTAACCATCAGCCAGGTGCAGCTTACCAGTTACTTTACCGGCTACACCGAAATTATGAACCTGCGCGACGAACTAAAAAGCAAGGCGGGTAAAAATTTCAACCTGAAAAACTTCCACGAAAAATTCCTAAGTTATGGCAGTGCCCCGGTCCGTTATATTCGGGATATGATGCTGGAAAATTGATAATTTCTTCTTTAACTTGTATTTTGCACAGCCAATCATCAAAATACATTTTGAAAATCAAGCTGCATAAAGATATTATTGCTTTACTGGTAATGGCGCTGGTTTTATTGGTGCTGTTTCTATTCTTTTAAACGTATGTTTTTTCTGCTCTCTAAAATTCTATTTTACCTGATAATGCCGATAACCTGGATATTGGCATTTTTTATTTATGGCCTGCTGAGTAAACATCCGAAAAGAAGCCGGATTTCGCTTTATCTCAGTTTGGGCTTGTTAATCTTTTTTTCTAACACTTACCTCCTGAACGAAGCCTGGTTGTTATGGGAAAAAGAGCCGGTGCCCTTAAAAGAAGTACAACAGTACGATGCCGGTATTTTGCTTTCGGGCTTTACTTCTGTGGAAAAATCGCCACACGACCGGGTATATACCAATAAAGGCGCCGACCGCATGTTACACACGTTATTATTGTACCGCACCGGCCATATCCGGAAAATAATTATTACGGGTGGTTTAGGCGCCATACGGGCAACCCACACTTCAGAAGCGCAGGATATTAAAACCTTATTGCTGCTGGCCGGCGTACCCGAAACTGATATCCTGCTGGAAAATAAAAGTAAAAACACGTACGAAAACGCGCAGTTTACTCACCGGCTTTTAACCCGGCATCCGGAGCTGAAAAGTTTTATTTTAATTACCTCTGCTTTTCACATGCGCCGTGCCACCGCTTGTTTTAAAAAAGCCGGTATTCCCCACGCTATTTTTCCCACCGATTTTTATTCGAACGATCGCATGTTTCGTTTCGAGTCTTTTATACCGGCCGAATCACCTTTATCGGAGTGGCACAAGCTTTTTCACGAGGTGAGCGGTTATATCGTTTACAAGGTGGTGGGTTATATTTAAGAGGCAGAACTTAGCCCATCCAGATGCTCTTTAGATTAACGAATTCCCGGATGCCAATATAAGACAGCTCCCGCCCAAACCCCGATTTCTTAACGCCGCCAAATGGCATTTCGGGCGACGACTGCACCATGGCATTAATAAATACATTACCCGATTCTATCTGGTGGGCCAGCTTTTCGGCTTTAGCTGTATCCTGGGTAAAAATAGTAGCGGCCAGCCCGTACCGGTGATCGTTGGCAATCCGGATAGCTTCCTGCTCATCTTTTACTCTAAAAACCGTAGCTACCGGACCAAATAATTCGTCATCGTAAGCCGGCATACCGGGGGCTACATCCGTCAGAATCATGGGTTTGAAATAAGCGCTATCGGGATCTTCCTGGCCACCGGCCAGGTAAACCAAAGCACCTTTACCTACCGATTCGATTACCTGCTTTTGTAATTCGGTTGCTAAATCCCGCCGGGCCAGCGGCCCGTAATCACTATCTTTTTCTAAAGGATCACCGGTTTTCTTACTTTCCAATATATCTTTCATTTTACTAAGAAAAGCATCGGCTACAGGTTCGACTACCATAAAGCGTTTGGCGGCAATGCAACTTTGGCCGGTATTTATCATCCGGGAGTTTACGGCCGTTTCTACGGCCTGGTCAATATCGGCATCTTCCAGCACAATAAAAGCATCACTGCCGCCTAATTCCAGCACCACTTTTTTTATTTCGCGGCCCGCCGCTTCCGCTACTTTAGAGCCAGCGCCTTCGCTGCCCGTTAGGGTTGCCGCTTTTATCCGGTCGTCTTGTAAAAGCTTTTCTATTTTATCCGGCCCAACCAGAATAGAAGTAAAGGCACCAACCGGGAAACCGGCTTTCCGAAACACTTCTTCTATGGCTAAAGCACATTGGGGTACGTTAGAGGCGTGTTTTAATATGCCGGTATTGCCCGCCATTAAAGCCGGGGCGGCAAACCGGAAAACCTGCCAGAAAGGAAAATTCCAGGGCATAATGGCCAAGATAACACCTAGTGGCTCGTAGGAAATAAAACTTTTACTCGCCTGGGTTTGTATCATTTCTTCTTGTAAGAAACCTTCCGCCTTTTCGGCGTAAAACCGGCAAACATTCGCACATTTTTTTACTTCGCCCATTGATTGCGAAATAGGTTTGCCCATTTCCAAAGAAATTAATTCGGCGTAATAATCTACTTCCTGTTCCAGAATTTCTGCCACTTTCATCATTAAATTTTGGCGCTCAGCGAAAGAAGTCTGGTGCCAGTTTCGAAAAGTGGTGTCGGCTTGGGCGACGATATTTTCCAATACCTCATCGGTATGCGCATCAAATGTTTTTAATATTTCCTGGGTTGCCGGGTTTATTGATTGAATAGCCATTATGTAAGTTTTAAGCAGTGCTGTCTTAAACGTATTAAAGCGCCGGAAGGCAAAAAATAATTTTATTTCTTTTTAAATTCCCTTAAACATATCGCTTACATCCGGGTTTGAAATTTTATATATTAGCACCAAATTAAGATAGCTTGTCACCACCACGACCTGTAAACCTTTCGGAAGAAGAACTTATACAACGGTTAAAACGCCGCGACGAAACGGCTATGGCTATTTTGTACGATAATTACTCGGCTGCTTTATACGGTGTAATTCTGCGTATTGTACGTTCGGAAGGATTAGCGGAAGATGTGATGCAGGAAAGTTTTGTGAAGATCTGGATGTCTTTTGAGCAGTATGAGGTGGAGAAAGGCCGTCTGTTTACCTGGATAATCAATATTGCCCGTAATACCGCCATCGACAAAATCCGCTCGAAACAATACCGCATAAGTGCCAAAACCAAGGCCATCGAAGATAGCCAGGTCAGTAATATGCAATCGAGTTTCGACGTTAAACCGGAACACCTGGGGTTAAAAGAAGTAGTGGCAAAATTAACGCCCGACCAAAAACAAATTATTGATATGATGTATTTCGACGGTTATACCCAAAGTGAAGTTGCCGAAGAATTAGCTATTCCGCTAGGAACGGTTAAAACCCGTTGCCGGGCCGCTATAAAAATGTTAATTAAAATATTTCGTTAATCTTGGATATTGAAGCTTACATATCGTCTGGTATTCTGGATTTGTTCGCCGCCGGAGCTTTAACTGCTGCCGAAAGAAAAGAGGTGGAGCAAATGGCGCAGCAGTACCCGGAAGTACAAGCAGAACTAAACCAAATTAATGCTTCATTGAATCAATACGGGGCCTTGCACGCCGTTACGCCCCCGGCTCATTTAAAAGCTAAAGTATTGGAAGCCATTTCGGCCCATGCCTTGCCTCACATTGTTGCCAATACGGACGATAACTTAAATGCAAAGGTTATTCCGTTTCGGAAGGCCGACCAGCAGGCAGCAAGTACGGCTTTTAAATGGCTGGTGGCGGCATCGGTTACGCTGTTATTAATCAGTAATGGAGTAAGTCTTTATTTTTATAACAACTGGAAAAAAACCGAGAAGCGGCTACAATTAGCGGAAATTTCCCAGAATCAGTATGCGCAAAATATTGAACAAGTACAGCAGCGCTTAAACCAAAACCAACAAGCCTTGGCGCTGCTCAGCGATCCGGCTACCCAAAGAATTGTTTTAGAAGGAGTGGCCAAATCGCCGGCCTCTAAGGTGATGGTTTACTGGCACCGGGAAACCAAAGGTGTTTACCTGAGTGTTGAAAGTTTACCGGTTCCGCCGGCAAATCAGCAATATCAGTTATGGGCACTGTTGGACGGTAAACCCATTGATGCCGGTATGCTAAATCCGGGGGAGGAGACGTATGCCGTGCAGCCCATGAAGAATATTGCGCAAGCGCAGGCTTTTGCGATAACGTTAGAACCCAAAGGCGGCAGCAGTTCGCCTACGCTGGACCAGATGTACGTTATGGGCACCATTTAAATATGGGCACATTCTAAATCTTAGGTTTTGTCTAGCTTTAAAAACAAGTTTATCTGGTCAGAAAAAAGCTTTTATCCGGCAGAGAATTTCGAAATAAAACGCTGAGTTGCCGCACTGTTTAAGTTTAAATCAATAATGAAGTTTGTTTTACAGTTACTGGGTTTTTATCTGCTGATTCTGGGCAGCATTGGCGGTTGTGCCAATCAAACCCAGGAGGCAGAACGGCCAGGTGAAAGCGGGGCCGTTTTTAATCCGCAATGGGCCGCAGAAAAGTTGTGGGACGATGGTGTGGCCGAAGTAGCTATTTATGCCGCCGAAAGAATTATTTATAACCAAAAGCGATCTTTTGATTATACCATGGCAACCATGAATGAAGATTTTAATGAATAATACAATGTGAAAACCGACCATTATCAGCGCAAAGATTTATTCCCGGTAATGATGGTAAATGCCTTTTGCCGCATTCCAACGGATAATTACCCGTATCTATTAGCTTTATAGCTTTTGTTATCTGCCTGGTACATTTTATAAATGTTTAGCATTTTGTTGCTTAAGTACAAAGATAGAATGAGTGAATGAGTGAATTAATGTTTAATAATGAGTTATTTAATTTTTCGTTTAGTTTAAGTTAATTTTGGCCTCATACTTATTAGATTTCATTATCAGCATTGTTTTGCCTGAAAATCTATTTGTTTCATGAAAAATAATATCCAAAAAAGTACTTTAGAATTTATTGCGGCTTTACAGCAGCATAACAACCGGGAGTGGTTTCAGAAAAATAAGGAACTTTACGAAAATGCCCGGGCCGACTTTAGTCTATTTTTGGATAATTTGCTTAAGGAAGCAGCAACCTTTGAACCAGTAGCGGCGAACCAAACGGCAAAAGACTTAATGTTTCGGCTATACCGCGATGTCCGCTTTTCTGCTAATAAAAATCCGTATAAAGACCATTTTGGCGCTTATTTAGCCGAAGGCGGGAAAAAATCCATTAACCCGGGTTATTACCTGCATATTTGTCCGCATAATCAGTCTTTTATAGCGGCTGGATTGTGGATGCCGCCTGCCGCTCCCTTAAAAGCTGTACGGCAGGAAATAGATTATAATTTGAATGCGTTCGAAAATATTTTAAAAGCGCCGGATTTCGAAAACTTTTTTGGCATGATAACCGGAGAAAAATTAAAAACTAATCCGAAAGGCTATACTTCCGAAAACCCGGCCATTGCCTATTTGCGCCACAAAAGCTGGATGGTTTCGCATGCTTTACCGGATGCTGTGGTATCCTCCGAGGCACTTTTGAGGGAATGTCTGCTGGCTATAAAACTAGCCCAGCCTTTTATTGATTTCCTCATGCACCCCATGCAGGAAATTTCCGGATTAACAGAAGATTGATGCGGTTGGTTAGCAAGTTAGGAACCGATCCAAAAGCAGGCCGGTAATTTGATTAATTTTTTGTTCGTTAAGAGTTATAAGAAAGGTTTTGTTTTCGGCGATTGCTTCAATTCATACAGCAATAAACTGTAAACCAAACTGTATTCCAGGGCTATCAGATACAAGTTATCGTGGTAAGATGTGGTTTGGTAGGCACTATAAGAGAGAAAAGCCACCCAAGACCAAAGTAAAGGGTATTGAAAACGGGTAAGAACCGCTAACGCCACCAGCGTGGTAATATACCAGGGATGCACCACGGTAGCCAGGAAAAAATAAACTGAAAGTGATATTAAGAAAACTTTAATCAGATCTGAATTTCCGGGTTTTAAATTTTGGATCAAATAGAATACAGTGGCAAAAACCAGTAATCCTAACAACGGACCCAATAAGGCAATTTGGTTGTATCCACTAAGTATAAAGCCAAGCCAACGCAACAAGTAATAAATACTGGCATTAAATTCAAATTTCTGAAAATACAGGTTTACGCTTTCGCCAATATGGCTGATGAAGGCTGCCGATATAAAAGGAATAAAGGTAAGTAAGATGATGCCGCCCACCAGTCCGGCAAATAGTATAAATCTTTTCCAACCGAGGTATTTGATCAATGGAGGTAAAAAAATCAGTGGTAAAAGCTTGATGTTTACGGCTAAACCAAAAGTTACCGCCGCTGCCGCCGTTTTATGTTGCAGCAATAAGTAAATGCTTAAAAGCAAAGCCAAAATCATGAAAGCTTCAAAATGCAGGTTGCCGGTTAATTCCAGAATTACCAAGGGGTTAAAGCCATAAAGCCAGACTTGCTTTTCGGGAAGATGCAAAAGATGCAAAATCTTGCGCAGCATGAGCAAAGAAGTTATTTCGGCGGCCAAAACTAGCAGCCGCAGAAAAAAACAGTAGGTTAAAATATTTTCCGGGGCTAATAGCTTTACTAATGCAAAAATAAACTGGCAAACCGGCGGATATACGGAGTAATATTGGGGCGAATTAAGCTGCTGATAAAGCGCTGGCGTTAATGCAGTAGGTAAAATATTATTTTTTATGTAATAGGAGGGCAGATGTAAATAAGGGTTTTCGCCGTTTACCAGCAAGGTGCCATCCCAAAAAAAACGAAAATAATCGTCGGACAGGTTGGGATAAGCCCCTAAAAAAATAAGCCGGAAAACAAGTGCAATACCTAATCCGGTACTAAATGTAAACGACTGCCGACATAAAATAACATACAAAATAAAACAGGCACTCACCAAGGTAAAAAGCTGCCCAAAGTGGGTGCGCAGGGTAAAATAAGCCAGTAAAAAATAAAGTACACCGGATATAAAAGCAGGTAAGTAAACGGTAGTAATTAACTTTTTATCCATGTTACCGGCTGTGCTTTACAGAGAAATAAAAGATGGTGCCAAAGCCAATGCTCAGCATGGTATGGAAAGGCAACAAGCCATAATCCTGAAACCGGAAAGCTAAATAAATACCAACTAAAAAATATAAGCTAAGTAAAGCTTCCAGAAATATAAGCAAACTTATATTTTTTACCGCGTAAAGCGAGGTTTGCCAAGTATCCCGGCTGCTCCGGATATTAAACTTGGGCGTCCGGATAAATGGCGTTTTAATGCCCCCATAACCTTCGGCCACCGCAATACTATTGTGCAACGAAAGTCCCATGGTAAGGCACAGGAACAGAAAAAAATTAACTATAAAATAAAACACCGACCGGTTGGCCGCAGGCGTTGTCTGCCAGTAAGCTACGCCATAAAAAGATACCAGCGATATAAGGCTTATAACAAACATGGCCCGGAACGGCAAAAAACCGCTCCAGATATTATTTTTTTCTTGGTTCAGGATTAAAACCGGTAAACTAAGAATACCAGCTGCCAACACACATATAAACACACTGCTGTTTAGCAAATGAAATAATCCGTTTACTTTGGTTCGCAGCGGCTGTTGGGACGCTAATACTTGGCCCAGGTTTTTCCGGGCGGTTTCCGCGGCCCCTTTGGTCCAGCGAAACTGTTGCGATTTTAAAGCGGGCATATTGGCGGGTAATTCGGCCGGAGTTTCAATTTGTTCCAGATATTTAAATTTCCAGTGGCGCAGCTGGGCCCGATAGCTTAAATCCAGATCTTCGGTTAAGGTATCGGCCTGCCAGCCACCCGCATCCAGAATACAGTTCTTGCGCCAAACACCGGCCGTACCGTTAAAATTTATAAAATAATCACCGGTATTCCGTCCGGTTTGTTCAATTGTAAAATGGGCATCTAGGGCAAAAGCCTGTAAACGAGTCAGGAGGGAATAATTTCGATTCAGGTGGGACCACCGCGTTTGCACTACCCCAATCTCCGGAGCATCAAAGGCTGGTAATACAAGCTTTAAAAAATCCGGTGCGGGTAAAAAATCAGCATCAAAAATGGCGATATACGTGCCGGTAGCAGCCGACAAGGCTTCCTGTAAAGCGCCGGCCTTGTATCCCGAGCGGTTTACGCGATGGATTAATTGAATATTTTTACCCTGATCTTGGTAATACTTTACCTGCGCGGCGGTAATCTCTTGGGTGGCATCCGTCGAATCGTCCAACACCTGCACCTGTAATTTATCGGTTGGGTAGTCAAAGGCCATTACGGCATCAATGAGTCTTTCGGCCACGTAAATTTCGTTATAGATAGGAAGCTGAACCGTTACGGCTGGCCAGTTTTGCAGCGCGAGTTGTTTGGGATTATAATCTTTTGTATTTCGTTTGGCCCGCAGGTAAAGCCAGGTTAGTTGTAGTTGAATGAGGCTGTAGCAAAAAATAAAAGCCAGGCAAATGCCATAAACTACCCAAACTCCTATAGGTAAAATATTAAATACCTCCATTATTTATAGTAAACGAAATCTGAAAAGTTTAGGCAGGTATTGTTTTTCATTTCTGATTTATAACAGGTTTTAAACTTTTCTTAAATAAAATTTTGTAAATGGGTAAGGTCAGGTTTTGTTCGTAATCTGACTTTCATTTTTATTTAAATCAAAATCAGGATCTTAAATTATAGTGCCAGGATTGTTTAAGCAAAAAAATCTTTTAGCATCCGGCAACTTTAGCTGAGTTATAAATACCGGAAAATGGTAAGAATAATTTTGTAGCCCGCCAGAAAGGTTCCTTTTAAGGTTCCGGATATTTTCGAATGCCCGATTCTTTTCCGGTAACTAACCGGTACTTCGGTGCAGCGCAATTTTTGGCGGGCCGCTTTTAATTGCATTTCTACCGTCCAGCCGTAAGTGCGGTCTTGCATGTGCAAAGAAATTAACTTATCGGTACTAATGGCCCGGAACGGCCCCAGATCGGTAAAACGCACGCCGTAGAAAAGCCGGAGCAGGGTAGTGGCCAGCCAATTGCCAAATACCTGCTGGGGTAACATGGCGCCTTTTTCGCGCTTTCCTAAAGCCCGCGACCCAATAACCAAATCGGCTTTATTCTCCAGAATTGGCTGTACCAATCTGGTCATTTCCTGCGGGTAATCCGAATAATCTCCGTCCAGAAACACCAGTATATCCGGCCGGTTCAGGGTATTTTTCTCTAAGGCGTAAGCAATACCCGTAAGGCAAGCCTGTCCGTAGCCTTGCCGGGGCTCTTTTAAAGCAGTGGCGCCTGCCTGCCTGGCCTCCATAAAAGTATTATCCGCCGAATTATTATCTACTACAATAATATCGCTCACCAAGCTTTTAGGAATATCACCTATAACTTTGACAATAGATTTTTCTTCGTTAAAAGCAGGAATAATAACATTTATGTTCGGCATGGAGATATAAAATGAGCAAAAAACGGCAATAGCCGGACAAAAGTAAGTCTGTACAAGCATTTAAAGATCAACTTTCTTACTGCTCTACTGTCTTTATTTAAACAAGTAAGTACAAAGATAGTTTGAGCGGCGAAACGGCAAATTATAATCGGATGCTTTTATAAGCCCGAAAGCGATCGCAATTTGGACTGAACCTTGTTGTTTCTATTGCGGTATAGGTAACCATTATTAAATCATTTTTTATGAAAAATAATATAATGAGCAGCGTGCTGCTGTTCTTTTTGTTTTGTAGCCTGCAGGTTTGGGGTCAGGCAACCACTAAAGCAGATAAGTACGATGCCACTTTAAGCCAGTATGAATATCCTTACCCGGTACAATATATGGGGCTTAATTTAGAAAACCAGCAGATCAGAATGGCTTATATGGATGTGCCTGCCACTACTAAAAAAGAAAATGCGCCGGTAGTTATGTTATTGCACGGTAAGAATTTTTTTGGCGCTTACTGGCGCAATACCATTCAATTTTTAACCCAGCACGGATTTCGGGTCATTGTGCCGGATCAGGTGGGTTTTGGTAAATCCGATAAACCTTCGTTGCATTATAGTTTTCATCAGTTAGCCAACAATACAAAAAAGTTGCTGGATACTTTAGGCATCAAGCAGGTAAATGTAGTAGGTCATTCGATGGGAGGAATGTTAGCCACCCGTTTTGCGCTGCTTTACCCCGAAACTACCCAAAAGCTTATTCTGGAAAACCCGATTGGCCTGGAAGATTACCGGCAATTAGTACCGTTTCAGCAGTTGGATAAAGTTTATGCCAACGAACTGAAAACCACCGAAGAATCTATCCGGAAATATTTTCAAAGTTATTTTACCAAATGGCAACCGCAGTACGACGAATGGGTGCGAGTACCGGGCGCCCAAACCAGAAGCCAGGATTATCCGAAAGTGGCCCTGGCTTCTGCGCAAACATACGACATGATTTACCAGCAACCGGTGGTGTACGAGTTTCCTAATGTAAAAGTACCCGCTTTGGTCGTGATCGGGCAGGCTGACAGAACAGTGGTGGGTAAGGCTTTGATTAAAGACAAAGATGTGTTAGCCCGCGCAGGACAGTACCCGGCTTTGGGCAAAAAAACGGCAGCCGCTATCCCCAACGCCAAACTGGTGGAAATTCCTAATGTGGGGCATATTCCGCATTTGGAGGCCACAACTACGTTTCACCAGGCTTTACTGGATTTCTTAAAATAGGAAATCCAGTAAAACATTTTATATTGATCTAAAGCAATAGTTTAGCTGAGTATGCGGATATTTTCCGGAGAAATCAGGTTAGTGGGGGCATAGCGGTCGGAGCGGGGTTTGTTTTCAAGATTTAAGACGCCCCGCGGGCAAACCGTAGCGCACATGCCGCAGCCCACACAAGCCGCACGGATAATGGGTTTACCTTGCTGGGCATACCAGCGTACGTCGATGCCCATTTCGCAGTAAGTAGAGCAATTACCGCACGAAATGCACTGACCACCGTTGGTGGTAATCCGGAAGCGGGAGAAATGTTTTTGCAGTAAACCCAGGTACGCCGCCATTGGGCAGCCATAGCGGCACCAAACCCGCGATCCCATAATCGGGTAAAATCCCACGCCAATTACACCCGAAAAAATGGAGCCGATAAAAAAGCCGTAGGTTTGGGCAAAGCCGTTAGATAACTGCCCCAGCAGTCCGCCGTTCAGATAAGAATTTACCCATAATAAAATTGTAGTTAAAATTATAAAACCCAATACTGGATAAATAATAGCTACTTCCCAGCGCCAGGCATTCCGCGAAGAGTCGGTTAGTTGGCGATAAGAGTCGCCGGCCGTTTCGGCCAGGCCGCCACAACCACACACCCAACTGCAATACCAGCGTTTGCCAAAAAAATAAGTAAGTACCGGTACGCCAAGCAAAGAAATAACGGCCGTCCAGAAAATCATGAATACACCCAAAGCGCCGGGTTCGTTAAAAAGCGCGCTAACTGTTCCGGGAAACAGATAATCGTATTTTAAAGGCCAGAAGTAAGAAAAATAAAACTCCGGCTCTTGTAATTTCTGTAAAAAATAAGGAATCAGGTAAGCTAAGATGAGCTGGAAAAACATAACCGAAAAAGTGCGGATAACCTGGTAGCGGCTGTGCCGGTATTTCAGTATAGCCCGTACGCCCATTACCAGAATGGCCAGCGTATAAAAAGAGCCGTATAAAAACCATTGATCAGCCGGTTTGCCCCGTAATAACTGGCTTAAAGGATCGGTAGCCCGGATGAGATTTTCCAGTAACCAGGGAAACCAATACAGAATAATATAAAAAGCAGTTAAAAAAACGGCCGTTAGCCAGGCAATGTTGCCGCGCGAAGTAGAAGCGCGTAACCAGATACCGTTATTCCGGATTCCGGCCGGACTTTTTTGGTAAGTCCGGAAAAAATACAACAGCACCCCCCCCAGACCCAGCCCGGTACTGGTAGCTAATACAACGGAACCAGCTGAACCGGAAAGAAAAAGCGGCAATAAAGCGCCTAAAAAGCCTAGGGCAAATAAAGTAAGGCCGCTTTTCTGAATACTATCGGTTTTATCCTGGTAATTATAGCCAATGGCCAAACTTTCGTTTTGGTTAATCATCTAACAATTTTAATGGTGGTGATGATGGCCTTCCTCGGGTTTACTATTGTAATTAACAATGCTACCGATTACAAATAAAGCAGACCAGCAAGCATAAAGAGCCCAAAAAGTGGGAATATCTTTCTGTAAATAAAGCAATATAACGTTAGCGGCACAAGTCATTATCAGACCTACTACGGCTATGTACTGGTAAGAATTCATTTCTTTAAACGAATATATTTTAGATAACTTCATAAGTTCTGATTTAGTACAACGAAAACTGGTATATAGTCATTTAATGCTACCATCTTCTAACGCAATATATAATCTTTTGGGTTAGATAAGATTACTTATAAGAGCTTGTAAATGCTATTTACTAGTATTTAGAGGAAGCACCGCCAATAATAAACGAAAGTTAAATTCTAGTTTTGTGAATAGGTGTTAAAAAACATCATCAATAAAAAAAGGCAGTTTGGAACTGCGTCTTTTTATTGATGAATGAAAAGTGTATTATTTAATACCTTTGGTTGGATTGCTGCTTGCAGCTGGTTTGTTTTCTCCGGATAAAGCTATTTGATCGTTGGGCCGGTGTTTATACTGAGAATAGGCCGCCAGCTGAGTAGGATTGAGCATAGCCGTAAATTTCTTGTCGAAGCTAATTTCCAGTTCGTTTATTTTCTTGGTGAGCATCTCTTGGTTATCACCGTATAGTTCGGCAATTTCGTCGGCTTTTACAACCCGCTCCCGGTTCAGAGATCTTAAACGCAGATATTCCGATTCATTTAAGTTTAATTCGGTTGCCATTACCCGCGTAAGCAGATTTATTCGTTTTTCGGCAGAAGAAGAAATATCCTGGGCAAAAGCCATACCCGAAAAGAAGCAGAAAAAAGAAATGATAAGTAGTAGTTTCTTCATATAAATATAAATATTCTGTTGTCAGTTGCTTCTTTAACTTGTTAAGTATTTAAACGATACTATAATTCTTAAGGTTTAAATAATTACAAATCGGAATTAATTAAATCTATAAAATTTATTTTATGTATTCTTAATTATATTATAATTATTTCTTTTATTTAAGATTAAACAAAATTATATTTTGATCAAAGAAGAAATAAAATTATCTGCTATTTTTTGGTATAAAATACTTTCCAGTAAGTTATATAAACTAAACTTAAATAATTTTTACTATAAAACATTCTTGATCTAAAGCTTAGCACAACCAGGATAATTTATTGTACATGTTTTGAATAGAAGCATCTTAGTCAGGGTTTACCCCCTGTATATTCATCAATTTAATTCTAAATTAATTCGTATTAAGCAATATATTTATATTTAATCAAATAATGATTATAGAAAATTTTAAGAGCTGCAACAGGCTAAATAATTTTGAACTAAGTACGAATATATCGCAGAATCTTTAAATTTTCAGGATTAATGCTTGCTCTTACCAGTTTTCAAAGCAGATAATAACCGTCTCATTTGTATTAGCTAAAAACCATTTTTCAGAATTTTTATTTTTTGTACTTAAATTATAATTCAGATTTATTAACAGAAAACTTTATATTCAGTAAGCATTTAAATCATTAAAAAATCATCAAAATTTTTCTTTTTAATTTTATATACATTAAAATTGAATCCGTATAATGCATAATATTTATAAATTTCTAATTATTCACGAATAAGCTGACTAGAAGGGAAGAACTGTATAGATGTTTGTTAACTTTGAAAACAAAATTATTTGTGATTTTAATATATTTAAATGAACATACTTTTACAGGAATTTGATACTCCTTTCGGAACAGTTCCTTTTCATAGAATTAATGCAACAGATTTTTTACCGGCAATAGAAGCGGCTATTAAAACCGGCCAGGAGGAAATTAAAAATATAACCGATCAGACTGCTGAACCAACTTTTGAAAATACCTTAGAAGCTCTGGAGAGGAGTGGAGAATTAGTCAATCGGATATCCAGCATATTATTTAATTTAAACTCGGCGGAAACAAATCCGGAAATTCAGAAAATTACGAAATCTGTTTCGCCTTTATTATCTGCTTTTTCCAACGACATCATTCTGAATGAAGCCTTGTTTAAACGGGTAAAATACGTTTACGACCATAAACAAACCATAGACCTGACAACCGAACAGGAAACCCTGCTGCAAAAAACTTACAAAAGCTTTGTGCGGAACGGCGCTAATCTGGATGATACGGCAAAAAGCCGGTTACGGGGAATTGACAGTTCTTTGTCCCAACTTTCTTTGGAGTTTGGCGAACATGTACTAAGCGAAACTAATAACTATGCCTTAGAAATAACCCAAGAGCAGGATTTAGCCGGTCTGCCGGAAAGTATAAGAGAGGCCGCGGCCCTTACGGCCAGGGAAAAAGGATTACCCAATAGCTGGTTATTTACCCTGCAGGCGCCCAGTTATATTCCTTTTATGACGAATGCCGAAAACCGGGCCTTAAGAGAAGAACTTTATCGTGCTTTTGGCACCCGGGCATTTAAAGCCAACGAAAATAACAACGAAAATATACTTCTACAAATAGTAAAGCTCAGATACGAACGGTCCCGCTTACTAGGCTTTGAGTCGCACGCCGATTTTGTGTTGCAGGAACGTATGGCCGAATCGGCGGAAAAAGTAGAAGGGTTTTTAAACGATTTATTGCAGCATGCTAAACCGGTTGCTTCGCGAGAGTTAGCCGAGATATTATCGTATGCGCAGCAGCATAATGGCCCGGCCGGCTTGCAGCGTTGGGATTTAGCATTTTATTCGGAAAAGTTAAAGAAAGAAAAATATACCATCGACGATGAAATATTAAAACCTTACTTTAAGCTGGATAATGTAATAAAAGGCATTTTTAATGTCGCCAACCGGCTCTATGGCCTGGTATTCAAAGAAAATAATACCATTGATACGTATCATCCGGAGGTAAAAGTTTTTGAAGTGGCCGAAGAAGATGGTTCGCACCTGGGCATTTTGTACACCGATTTCTTCCCCCGGGCCGGCAAACGCAACGGTGCCTGGATGACTTCTTTCCGGGGACAGCAAATGGTAAATGAAAAAGAGCAGCGCCCACATATTGCTATTGTTTGTAACTTTACCAAGCCCACCGAAACCAAGCCTTCTTTACTTACTTTTAACGAAGTAAAAACCTTATTTCATGAGTTCGGACATGCTTTGCACGGTTTATTGGCCAAAGGCACTTACGGCAGTTTAACCGGTACCAACGTTTACTGGGATTTTGTAGAATTGCCCTCGCAGGTTATGGAAAACTGGACCTACGAAAAAGATTGCCTGGATTTATTTGCTTATCATTACGAAACCGGTGAGCGCATGCCCGCTGATTTAATCCGGAAAATAAAAGATAGTGCTAATTTTATGGCCGGATATGCTACGGTTAGGCAAATTGGTTTGGCCAGTTTGGATATGGCCTGGCATACTACTAATCCGGAGGAAATAAAAAGTTGTGGCAGTTTTGAAAATGCCGTTCTACAGAAACTAGACCTTTTGCCTTTGGTGCCCGGTACCAACACCAGTTGTTCTTTTTCTCATATTTTTCAGGGCGGTTACTCGGCGGGTTATTATAGTTATAAATGGGCCGAAGTTTTGGATGCTGATGCTTTTGAGTTTTTCCAGGAGAAAGGTATTTTTAATCGCGAAACGGCCTGTTTATTCCGGGAACATATTTTATCGGCGGGCGGCAGTGAGCACCCCATGCATTTATATAAACGCTTCCGGGGTAAAGAGCCATCGCCGCAGGCATTATTGCGGCGCAACGGCTTACTGCGGCAAAGCTAATCCGGCAAAATTAGCATCTTAATGCAACCTTGAAGTGCTTGGTATAGAAGTTATATTGCTAAGCGCCATTTTACTTTAAAGAAATAGCACAACATATTATTTACAGGATGAACAGTATTGGTATCATTCCGGCCCGTTATGCCTCTACCCGGTTTCCGGGCAAACCTTTGGTGAATATTGGCGGAAAAACAATGATCCGGCGGGTTTACGAACAAGTACAGCAATCGCGGCTGAAAGAGGTTTTGGTAGCTACCGACGATGACCGTATTTTGGCGGAAGTACAAAGTTTTGGCGGTAAAGCCGTAATGACGGGCAGCCAACACCAAAGCGGTACCGATCGATGCTTTGAAGCTTATTGTACCTACGATGTTCCTACTGATTGTATTATCAATATTCAGGGAGACGAGCCATTTATTCAGCCGGAACAGATAAATCAGGTGTTGGATTGTTTTGAAAATCCGTTAACCCAAATTGCTACCCTGATAAAAACAGTTGCTAGCACCGAGGAGTTATTCAATCCGAATACTCCCAAAGTAGTGATAGATAACCAAGAACAGGCTATTTATTTTAGCCGGCATCCCATTCCTTATTTCCGGGGAGCAGACCAGGAAAACTGGCTCGGGCAGCAACGCTACTATAAACACATCGGAATTTATGGGTATCGCGCCGATATATTAGAACAAATTACCCGTTTATCTCCTTCGCAACTGGAGATAGCCGAGTCGTTGGAACAATTGCGTTGGTTAGAGAATGGCTTTAAGATTAAAACGGCTTTAACTACCTACGACAATTTTGGTATCGATACCCCGGCTGATCTGGAGAAAGCATTAAGTAATTTATAAGTTGTAAGTGATAAAGTAAATTGTAGTTTTAGAACTGTAAAGAGAAGTATTACTGAAAAATAGGTCAGTATGATTTAAGGTAAGCTGCAAAAGCTATTACTTATATTTTACCAACCAGCATCAACACTTACAACTTGTTATTTAATGCTTACAACCTTTAACAATCTCACCCACCCGCTTTTTTAGCTTTGTAATGGGCAGCGGTTAATATTTGTAGAATTTTATCCCGGAAATCTCCCTGAATAATTATTTCGCCGTCTTTAATAGAGCCGCCCACGCCACATTTATTCTTAATAAGTTTACCTAGTTCTTTCAGGTCTTCTTCCTGGCCTAAAAAGCCGGTTACCAAAGTTACCTGTTTGCCTGCCCGGGCTTTTTTGTCCAGCATTACTTTCAGGTTTTGTTGCTGGGGCGGCAAGGTTTGGGCCTGTTCTTCGGCTTCGTATTGATATTCAAAATCGGGGTTGGTAGAAAAAACCACACCTTCCCGGCCTTTTTTGTTTTTGTCGCGCATTTTACTTTTTTTAATAGCTATTTACCATTACTTCAATCTGAACAGATAGATAACCTAAAGTGAAGTTAAAGAATCTAAGTTTTACTTTCCGGAATAATTACCTGCAAAGATGATGGCCTTATTTCTACGGTAAACGATTTTGCTTCGCCCATGAATTCACCATCGGCATGAAATTTAAAAAGATCCTGGCTTTGCACCTGTATGGAAGTAGTCTGGAAAAACCGGGCATCGGGAGAAGTGGCAATTTGTTTGGATAATAAACCGTAACTAATACTTAAAGCTTTCCGGAAGTTCAGGTGCTCAATAAGGCAAATATCCAGTAGCCCGTCCCGTATATCGGCCATAGGCGCTATGTAAGCATTATTGCCGTACTGAGAAGCATTGGCAAAAGCCAACACAAAACAATTGGTATTTATTTCCTGATCGTTAAAATTTAAAACGATTGGTTTAGGAATATACTTTAAAAATTCCTGCCATATCAACCGCACATAAGTACTCAAACCCCGCTTTAAACTAGAGGCAAATGCCGAACTAACCTGCGCATCGAAACCGATTCCGGCCGTACAGAAAAAAGGGTGGCTGTTGATGGTGCAGGAATCTATTCGGGACCGGTACTGCTGATTAATAACGGCGATGGCTGGCGAAATCTGGAGCGGTATGCCCAAATGCCTGGCCAGACCATTGCCCGAACCGTGCGGCAAAATAGCTAAGGCGGTATCTGTAAACACCAAACCCCGCGCCACTTCATTTACAGTGCCATCGCCGCCTACGGCACATACTACAGCATAAAAATCGGCCGCTGCTTTTTGCGCCAGTTCCGTGGCATGGCCTGCATACTCGGTTACCACAATATCGTAAAGAAACAAGCTTTTATCAATCTGCTGGTGCAAAAGTGCCACTACATCTACCCGCCCGAGCGAACTGCCCGATTTAGGATTGACAATAAATAAAATGCGAGTCTGCATACAATCACTTATGCCACGGCTGGTGATAAAATAAAAACAGCCCATCCAGAAAGATGGGCTGTTTTATACAATCATATTAAAATATTAACCAATTCTTTCCATTAAGTCGGCGGCGCGGGCAGAATAACCAGATTCGTTATCGTACCAGCCTACAACTTTAACCAAAGTATCACTTACAGAAGTTAAAGCAGAATCAAAAATACAAGAATGTCTGTTACCTACGATATCAATGGATACAATTGGCTCATCCGTGTATTGCAATATGCCTTTAAATTCAGCTTCCGCAGCAGCTTTAAAAGCAGCGTTGATGTCTGCTTTAGAAGCTGGGGCTTTTAGAATAGCCGTTAAATCGGTTAATGAACCAGTTGGCACCGGAACGCGCATGGCAATACCATCCAGTTTACCGTTCAGGTGAGGCAATACCAAACCTACTGCTTTAGCAGCACCGGTAGAAGTAGGAACAATATTTAACGCTGCGGCCCGGGCTCTTCTTAAATCGCTGTGCGGAGCATCGTGCAGGTTTTGGTCAGAAGTATACGCGTGAACGGTAGTAATAAAACCTTTTTCAATACCAAACGCATCGTCTAACACTTTAGCCATCGGGGCCAAGCAGTTTGTAGTACAAGAGGCATTAGAAACAATTTTTTCCTCACCGGTTAAAATATCCTGGTTTACACCTAATACTACGGTAGGGATATTTCCTTTAGCAGGAGCGGAGATAACGACTTTTTTAGCGCCTGCTTCTAAGTGTCCGCCGGCACCTTTTTCATCAACAAACCGGCCCGTAGATTCTAAAACTACATCTACACCCAATCTGCCCCAAGGTAGGTTTTTCGGTTCGCGTTCCGCAAAAACTTCTATACGCTGGCCATTTACAGTTAAGCTTTGCTCATCGGCAGAGACAGTACCATTAAATTTGCCATGTACAGAATCGTATTTTAATAAGTGGGCCAGGGTGTTGTTATCCGTCAGGTCATTAATCCCTACCACTTCTACATTTTCTTTGCCAAGCAGCTCTCTGAAAGTAAGTCTGCCTATACGGCCAAAACCATTAATTGCAACTTTTATTTTTGCCATTTTTAACGATATTATTTGGTTTAATAAATTGGGGCGAAGTTATCATTCTAATATACTTAAAACAAATAAAAAAGATTTGTTTCTAATTATGAGGAGGTTCCGGTGTTTCGGATATTTTTTTTGAAAATATTTTTGCAGATTAAAAATCGCCCCCTATATTTGCACCATCAAAACGGAACAAGGACGTTAGATAAACAAAACGGCCCGTTCGTCTAGGGGTTAGGACATCAGATTTTCATTCTGGTAACAGGGGTTCGATTCCCCTACGGGCTACAATATTTATGAAAAACCTTCTAAATAATAAATTTAGAAGGTTTTTCTTTTTTTACCCAAAGTCTTGTATTATCTAGGCTATATCAATTTTTATAAAATACTGTTAAAGCTAAACTTTAAAAAATCAGAATTATTACTTAGGTCGGTTAAGTAATTTGGTCTGTTAGAATAACTAGAAGCTTATATCACTTATTCAAATTCCATTTTATTGTAAATTACATATCAACGGCCCAGCTTTGTAGTCGGCCGGGAGACTTGACGGAGTCAATGTCGAACGGAACGACTTGGATGAACTGTAACTTACCAATATTAGAATAAAGCTTGGCTGCCATAAAGCTTTTGTTAGGCGTTCGTTGTTTTTAGCTTATACTTTCCCGTTATGTTTTGGGTCAAAATCCACCATCCATTCAATACCGAATTTGTCTCTAAACATTCCAAAATATGAACCCCAAGGACTGTCCCCAATGGGCACTTCAATATTTCCGCCTGCTGAAAGTCCGCTAAATAATTTGTCGGCTTCTTCACGACTTTCTGCACTTATGGATATCTTGGACCTGTTTTCATTCTCATTTACTTGTCCCATACTTTCTGGAATGTCATTGGCCATTAAAATGTTTTTGCCAATTGGCAAAGCAATGTGCATTATCTTATTTGCTTCATTTTCTGCTACTGGAAATTCAAGGCTTGATAAATCTTTGAAGCGTATAACATTTGCGAACTCTCCGCCAAATACTGATTTGTAAAAATTGAATGCTTCTTCGGCATTTCCGTTGAAGTTAATGTGCGGATTGATAAGTGCCATAATTTATTTTTTAAGTTGTTTTTTTTGTTTCTTATTCCAAATGTCTGAGCGCAGGGTGTTGCAATACAATGAAGCATAATGTCTGGGCTAAAAAGCGTTTTAATGCTTTTTAGGTGTTGTTAACCCTCGTTTTTTTTAGCTTTTCAATTTGCTCACCGGATAAGCCTGTAAATCGAATAAACTTTTCAACAGGTTCATTCTCCTTTAACATTTCAACCGCTACTTCAATTTTTCCTTCTTCCTTTGCCGTATCCAGAGAATTCTTCAGGTCCCGATAATATTTCAAACTGTCCTCGTAAGAGCGGATTTGGTCAGGTGTGAATTTGGATATCCCGGCTGTTTCAAATAAGTTTTCAAATACACGTTCCCGTAGCTTATCAGGCACTTTGTCCAGACGATTAAGATTTCTTATTACATATAGCCAATTGTCAAACCTGGTCTCCAGCTCTTCAACCGTTTTGTTGAACTTCGGCATTTCCAGGTAAATAAAAGTGAGTTTATCAAAGAACACCTCTTTTGTTTCGGTATCTGTTAATTTAATGTCGTAGCGGAATTTATTACGGTCATTCTTGTCCTCGTCAAATACAAAGTCCGGGATGGCAATGGTGTAAACGGCTTTCAGCTCGTAGTTCCAGTCTGCCCTTTTAGCTTGCTCTCTTATGGGAAAGGTAGAATAATAGACTGTCCGGTCTTTGAAGAAATTCTGTTTTGTTTTTTGTAATTCAACTATGAACTTCTCGCCTTTTTCATTTTCGCAATATAGGTCGAAGATAGCTTTCCTGTCCAGTTCACCTGTGCCTACAATGTTCACTTTTTAGGTATGTTAAACCTGTAATCTCTCCTTGTTCTTCTTTTAATAGAACATTCAAGAAGTCAAGTAACAGGTCTTTATTCGGTTCTTCCCCGAACAACTTCTTAAAACCGTAATCGGTGAAGGGATTTATATATCTTTCTGTAAATTCAGCCATTATCAAGAATATCTTATACTCAAAGATACATATTTTTCAGCCAGACTGTTTTTGTATTTTAAAATGAAGGGTAACGGCCTTGTAAAAACAACGTGCTAGGCCGTCGGCCGTAGCACGTTGTTTTTACAAGGTTGGGCAAAGTTTTTTTATTTGCAGTTAGATTCACCTAACACGACTCCATAGGTAGTGTCCTTATTCGGGTCATTTTGTGAAATTTGCTTTACAACCGTAATTCTTCCTATATCGGATTGATTATCCTTTAGAACTTGGCACAAATATTCAGCGTAGCCGTCTCTTTTTGTTCCATCGTCAATTACAATAACATAAAGCACGTCCGCGTCTGTGATAACTGCATCTTTAACTTTAGGTTCAGATTTCACTAATCCTAGTGTTAAGTTAAATATATTAAGACGTATAAAGTTGTAACTTTGGGAAAAAGCCATGGTACGTTATACTGTAAAACTAACGCAAGGAGAAGTGTCTGAACTTCAAGCTATAATAAATAAAGGGTC